>Ga0302323_100000244_pt1 | contig 42062 bp, 37 predicted proteins | sample Fen_T0_3_FD_201950 | JGI IMG/M metagenome (GOLD analysis project Ga0302323, IMG submission 201950) | Peat permafrost microbial communities from Stordalen Mire near Abisko, Sweden - Fen_T0_3 | ecosystem: Environmental > Terrestrial > Soil > Wetlands > Permafrost | place: Sweden: Abisko...
GAGAAACGTTTGCAGGCCTGAGCGAGATGCAGGTGGCCGCAACCGATCTCTCGCGCATGGCCTGCGAGTTACAAGAAGTCACCGAGAAATTCACCTGCGCCGAGGCCGAGGCCGCCGAGTCAGAAAGTTCAACGTCTGCCACTTTGGGCGAGGATCCACCGGCCGCCCAGGCTCCCCGTCAACGACGCAGCCGTCCGCAGCCACAACAGCCAGCTTCCAGCTCGGCCACGAAACCTCGTACGCCTCGGCCAACTGCGCCGTCTGCGGCTAAGCCCTCGCGCTCCAAACATCAGGCCGGCTACTGAGCACTCGGTTGCGAATGGCCAATCCGTCCGCACGTGGCTACCGCGCGCGACGTGCGCCTAGGCGGCACTTGGCCAGCGCTCCGACGGTCGAACGTGGAGTGGCGGTCGAGGAGCAGCAAGCGCAGTGCGCCGCTCATTCTCGAATCACGAGCCCCACGGACAGGTCGCTTGCCAACCGAGCATGACGCCAATCGCGGTCGTCTCCACCGTCCCCGTTGTTCAGCCACAGAACTTGCCCTGGAACATCGCTGATCGAGGCCCCATCGGTCACTGAGCTCGCCGTATCGAAGGGGAGTGACAGCGCAGGTGCAGAGCGGCGCTTTCCAGCGGGGCAATTGACGGGTGAGTGCATCGCGGCCGAAGTATTTGCGGCCTGCCCGGTGGATGACCGCGGGCGCGCGAAAGCGCGGTTCTTGAGTCGTGACGCCGTTTCGCCGCTGGCTGCCCGGGTGAAGGCCTCGTGCACCCGCTTGGAGCCAAGGTGAGCAATTTACCTTCATTATTTTGCCGACCATGCGCTTTTGCTGACGCGGGTCGTTGGCGCCCACCACTAATCGGGTTATCTGGGTGGGCCCGCCAACGGCCGAAGGGGCACACCCATACGGGTACTCTTTCACTGCCGAGACGATGAACCGATTGATGCGTACATCCACCTCGACAGATCGCAGCTCCCGGATTTCATGGTGGATGAGTGCGGCGCGCGCAGCGCAAAGCAGCGCGCATTCACCCCACGCCGAGGAGCGTCGATGACCGTCGATCCGGCTGCCTCGCTCGACACCGCGACCACGAAGCGTGATGGGGAGTCGGGCATCGTGACCCGCACGTTCGTCGTGGGACAGGAGTTTGGGCGCTATCGTCTGGTGGGACGGTTGGGCGCTGGCGCGATGGGCTGCGTCTACGAAGCGTACGATCCGCTGCTCGACCGCTCGGTGGCGATCAAAGTCCCGCTACCTGGCGTCAGTGCCGGGCAGCTTCGCAGCGAGGCGAAGGCGCTCGCCAGGCTCGTGCACCCCAACGTAATCGCGGTGCACGACGTCGGTGAGCTAGAAGGGCGGAGCTACGTGGTTTTGGAGCTCGTCGAGGGAGTGACCCTTCGAGAATGGCTCGCGGCGGAGCGGCGGACTCTGCGCGCGATCGTCGACGTGGTGGTCGCCGCGGGGCGCGGACTGGCCGCAGCGCACGCGGCGGGCTTGGTCCATCGAGACTTCAAACCCGACAACGTGATCGTCGGAAATGACGGGCGCGCGCGTGTGCTCGACTTCGGCATTGCCAGCGCCTCCGCGAACGACATAGCGCAGGGCAGCGTCGTTGGCACGCCCGCATACATGGCTCCCGAGCAACGCGCAGGCAACGCGGTCAGCGCGCTTGCGGACCAGTTCAGCTTCTGTGTGGTGCTGTGGGAGGCGCTGTATGGCGAACGCCCGTATCGCAAGGCAGAGCGCATGAGGCTGATGCCTGGCAAGAGCGCGGCCCCGGGCAGTCTGCCATCCCACCCGCACTCAGTCCCTGCCTGGCTCGAGCAACTGCTCGGGCGCGGCTTGATGCTCGACGAGCACGCGCGCCACGCGTCCATGGCCGTGCTGCTCGATGCCGTCGAACTCGGTCTCCGCACGGGAGCGGCGGACGAGCTCGAGCGTCCATCCCGTCCCGCAACACCGCCCGCCGATACGGATTGAGTCTCGAGCTCGAGGAGCCGCCAAGTTGCCGCAGGGGGCACTGAACGTCGGGCGACAATCCCAAAGCGAGCGAGCGCTTCGAGCTAAAGCTGAATTTGTCACAGAACAAGAGCGCGCAAGATCGGGAACGAGTGCTGGCTGGCCTTGCAGCCCGCGCCGTCCGCGGCGGTCTGGCGTCTGCGAGTGGGCGCAGCGAATCGCAAGAGCCTGACGACGCTTGCCGAGCGGCCGAGTCGCAGGTCAGCTCGCGTTGCACTGAGCGGCGCGACGCTCACGCCGGCGCCGGAGTAAGCCGACACCGAGCGCGAGGATGGCCCAGGAATGCGCAGCAGGCGTGCCTGTGACTCGGCAGCCGCAACCGCCGCCATTGTCGCTTCTGCTTCCACCTGCGTTGCTCGCGCCCGCGTCCAGCTCGGAGGTGCCTGCGACGCCGAAGCCGACGCCGGCAGCGCCAGCGTCGTCCGCGCCCTGCGCGCCTCCGGAATCCGCACCACCGTGAGATGCGCCGGACTTTCCCGAACCAGCGGCGCCTTCACCGACGCCGCTGGCGCCCGCGCTCGTCCCGCTATTTCCACCGAGAGCGTGCGCGCCGCCGGCGCCCGCGCCGTTGCTCGATCCGGAGCCACCGCCACTGGCACCGCCACCGCTTCCGCGACCGCCGCTGCCGCTGCCGCTGCCGGCCGTACCGCCCGGGACAACGCCTTGACCGCACGGTCCGGTGGCTCCGTCGTTGATGAAGCGCGCTTTGATCGAATTGCCGAAGCGATCGACGTCCAGCACCGTGTACGCCACCAAGGTGCAGCCGTTGCCGTCGCTCGCGAAGCCGGCGTACGTCGTGCCGAGGTCGAGGCGCATGGCTTGGTCGTTGATGAGCATTCCGTTCGCGGGCTCGTCGGCCACGGGCGTGAGCGTGGGGCCGAAGCGACGCATCAGAAGCCGCGGCTCCTGATTGTCGGGAAAGGCGATACTGAACACGTTGAAGCTCTTGCCGTCGTAGCTCGCGCCACGGAGCTCCTCGTGCGTGTCCAGCGTCAGATTCAGCGTGCTCGAACCCACGAGCTGGGCCCCCGTCAACGGATCGACCAACAAGCCCTTGACATTGTACCCCTCGCCGAAGCGCGCGATGACGAAGAAATTCGTGCCATCACTGGCACCGAAGGGCTGATTGTAGCCACTGAGGAGCATGCTCGTGGGGCTGATGACCGAGCCGGTTTGCGAGCGCACCAAGAAATTCCCGACGTCGATCAAGGCGCCGACGCCGGCTTCCTGCAGCACCATGAAAGTGCGGCGATCGGTCGTTGGTGTCGTGTCGGCCAAGACCACTTCGCCGCCCCCGCCCTGACCACTTTTGAGAGGGTTGTCGATGAACGTGCCATCCGGGTCGATCCGCGTGAACAGCCCACCGTTGCCGGAGGCCGCGAAATAGACTCCGTTGAAGGTGAGCCCGATCGGGCGTTGAGACTCCCAGGAAGTCAAAATCGCATACTGCTTCTCGGGGCCGAGGCTGCCGTTGGCGCGCACCAGGCGTTGATTGTGGCCGGCTTGGGTCGACCACATCACCAGGTAGTCCGTGCCGTTCGAGGCCACGCTGGGCGTCTTGCCCATCCCGAGATAAAGCGGCGGATTGTCCAGATAGGCACCGCTGTTCGAATCGATGCGTGTCGCATAAATTTTCCGGATCGGGTTGTCACCTCCGTCGGTGACCCTAAATACCGCCAAATAACCGGCGCCATTGCTGGCAATCATTGGCTCGGTGCGGCTCGCGGAGGCCACGTTGAGGGCTTTTTCGGCACCGACTGAGTTCAAGGATTGGGCTGTGTTGCCTGGGTACAAGCTGGTCGGAGCAAATAGATTGCCGTCGTTCGAGAGCAGCGCTCCCGTACCAATGGGGTCGATGCTGAACTTCTTCGAAGCGATGACCGCGAAGCCGCCGGGTCCGGCGCTCGCCGTCGCGCCAGTGCGCAAGCCCGTGGCTGGATCCAAAGTGATCGCGTAAAGCTGGAGCGACGTGCTCTGGAAAGAGACGATCAGCTTTCCACCGACGAGATCGACGTCGATATTGTCGTTCGCAGAGGGCAGCCCGGTGTAGGCGGCACGCCCGCCCGGGATCTGGTTGAAATCGTCGTCTGGATCGAGCACGGTGCCTGTCTTCGAAACGCGCGTGACGGCGATGCCGCCGCCCCCTTCGACCACATAGTAGACGCCGTTCAAGTAGGCGCCGCGCGTTGGCCTGCCAGAGTCATACTTCGATAACACGATTGGAGTCGTATCCAGCGCTAAGCCCGTCGTGGCGCTGACTCGCGTGCCCTCACTATGATCCACCGCGAAGTACTGGTCGTCTGCGGCGAGCAAGGCCCCGTCGCGAAAATTCGGCAGGCTCACCGGCGCGCCCAAAGGCTGAAAATTGGAATCGAAAACCCGTAGCTGGTGCATCGTGAGGCTGGTGCGTGTGATCAGCGCCCAAGAATTCGCGGTCGACGCAATCCGAATCACGTGCTCGGCCGGCAACAGCGCGGTCACATCCGGAAGCAACACGCCATCGCTGCCGCGAACTCGATCGTAGTGGTAACGCTCGTTCGTAGACTGGTCTGGGTTCGCGTCACTCGTACTCTGGATCAGAAATTCGTCACCCAGCACGCCGATGGCGATTGGAGCGAACGGGTTTGCGGCCAAGTGAATCCGAGGCAGATCGACTGGGCTACCGTCAGCAGTGATGCGGGTGGCGAGCGGAAAACCGGCGGGCCCCGAGTACACCCCCAGGCAGCGCTGACTGCCGCACGCCAGGATCCCGTTGGCGGTAAGCGAAGCGCTGAGCGCGGGGTACGCTTCGATGTCGAACGGCGGCGAGAGTTGGGGCACCAGCGCTTGCTGCGCGACCAGAAGCGGCTCGTCCTGTCGACTTGGACTGCAGCCCGAGAGCGTCGCCCAAGCCATGAATGCAACGAAGCACCGCTCACTCAACCCCGCACTACTCATTTTGCCGAAAATACTGGATTCGCTCGGCCGTGGCAAGCATTGCACCACAGAAGCCAGTCTTGATCGATAGAAGCGGGCGCGCGCGCGAGCGCGGCCTCGGTAGCAGGGCTGACCATTTCTGGCCCGGCGCGTCACGACCTGTGGGGCTTAGGGGCCGGCCGCTGGGATCGGCTGACCGAGTGCGTCGAATACCCCGAGCGCCCAGCGATCGACAAGGGCTGCTTCAGTGCTCGTCGTCGTGATGACGTATAGGCGATCGCCGGTGGGCGAGCTGAACACGAAGCGACCGTAGGCGTCCCAGTCGTGATTGTCGTTGTGCCGACAGGGCACTGGAATCACTCCTTGGTAAGACAGATCTTCCAGGCGCCGCGTACATGACCGTGCCGGTCGCGTTGAAGGTGCGACTGCCATCGATCCAGCGCTTGAATTGGCTGCTCCAGCGCTTGAATTGGCTGCTCCAGCGCTTGAATTGGCCGCTCCCGCGCTTGAATTGGCTGCTCCACCGTCCGAGCGAGCAGCTTCACCGCCTTCGTTCGCTGCTCCGCCGCGATTCAGGGTGCCGCCCGCGCCGGGTCCGTTCGGTACCGCACCGCCGACTCCTGCGCTTGCGCTCGGCAGTGACTGACCCGCGCCGCCGGCTTGCGCGGGCGCGCCCGCGTCGGAATCCAACACCGATGGTCCGCCCGCGGTATTGAGCTCGCCAGCGCCAGGCGCGCCTGCGTCGCTGCCAACGGCACCCCCGCCGTTGCTTGCTACCGGAGTTTCGCCCGCGTCGCCCGCGTCGCCCGCGTCGCCCGCGTCGCCCGCAGCGCTGACGGCTGATGATTCGCCCCCTGCGGCGACAGCGGCGTCTTGGCGTTCGTCACTGCAGCCAACCGAGCTGAGCGCCACAGCCATCAGCGCGATACTGAACGTTCTCAATGGGGCTCGGAGAATTTGGCGCTGATGACCGACAGCGAAACCATGCACTGCAAACTACAGACTGCTCTCGAGGGTGTTAATCCCCCCAGCTGAGTGTCGTCACTGAAGCCACAAGATTGTCCAAGCCTATCGGTCGCGAGGCCGGGTAGGTTGGGGGGGGCGCTCGCATTCCAGCAGCGCAGCTCGTGGTCAGGCTGAGTTTCCGCCCATGCACGCCGAAAGCTAAGCACGACGAAGTGCCGCCGCGCCGCGGGCGCACTTAGAACCTCCACGCCAACACGGCGAGCCCGGCGAGCTCTCCGAGTTGCTCGGTTGCGCCCAAGAAATCGCCGGTGATGCCGCGGACGCGTGCCCAGTAGCGAAAACCTGACACGGCGGTCACCAGGGCGACCGCTAGGGCGAGTGCGGCGACTCGTACCCAAGTAAAGTGGCCGGTCACAACGAGCGCAATCGAAACGACTATGAACCAGGAACTGGCGACCAGGGCCTGAGCCAGCCCACCCCGCGTCAGGTCTCGACTTTTCGCGAGGTCGTTGGCCGTCACATAGGGCAACGTCGCCATCAGCCAAATAGGGCCGACGCGCGCGCCGCACCAAACGAGCGGCCACGCCCAGGCGACCGCATTGCCCAACTGGGCGAGCAACGCAGCCCTACCAACGATCGAAACGACCAGCGCAGCGCCGCCGAACGAGCCGATGCGGCTGTCCTTCAGAATCAACAGCACGCGCTCGGTGTCGTAGCCGCCGCCCAGCGCGTCACTGGTGTCGGCCAGGCCGTCTTCGTGAAATGCACCCGTGAAGAACAGCGAAACGCCGACGACCAGCAGCGCCGCCGGTAAGGCGCCGAGCGGCAGCAACAGGCGATCGATGAGACCAAGCGCGCCTCCAAGCACCAGTCCGACGAACGGCGCATGCGCCGCGGCCCACTGCCAATCCGCTTTGCGATAGGGGAAACCACCGACGGGCAGACGAGTAAAGAAGATGAATGCCGCGCGAATCGCGCGTAGGGGCGGTGGCGCGAGCCAACGACCCTCGGCTGCGGGACTCATCGAATATCGGCAATCCCTGCGCGGCCGACGACGCCAGCAGTAGCAAAGGTTGCCATGGACAACTGTGTGAGCACCGCAGTTCGCAACAACCCGACCCCTAGGCAGGCGCCCGTGCCTTCACCCAGGCGCATGTCGAACTGTAACAGCGGTACGAGGCTCAAGCGCGCGAGCGCCGTGCGCGCACCGGGCTCCGGAGAGCCGTGAGCGGCGAGCAAGTAGCTGCCGACGTCGGGCTGTAGCGCCACGGCCACGAGGGCCGCCGCATTGGTGACGAGGCCATCGAGAACGATCGGCACACGCTGCCGCGCCGCTGCAATGGCGCAGCCCACGAGTGCTGCAATCTCGAGGCCTCCCAGCGCGGCGAGGACGCCCACTGGATCGGCTAGGTCAGGACGGTGCAACGCGAGCGCCCGCTCCACGACCCGAATTTTGTGGGCCAAGACTCGCTCGCTGACGCCGGTCCCACGCCCCACCACGAGCGCGGGCGCCACGCCCGAGAACGCACACACCAGCGCCGCCGCTGCGGTGGTGTTTCCGATGCCAATCTCACCCAACGCGAGCGCGTGACTGCCCGCAGCGATTGCCTCTTGCGCCGCTTCGACGCCGACCGCCATCGCCGACTCGACCTCCGCGCGCGTCATGGCGGCTTCGCGCGCGAGGTTAGCCGTCCCCGACCGCACCCGACGATTTCGCAAAGCGACCACGGGGGCCAGCGGAAGGGCGCTCAAATCGCCCGCAATCCCGACGTCGGTGAGCAGGATATCCAGACCACAATCTTTGGCGATCGCGCTGACGGCGGCTCCTCCGGACATCACCGTGGCGGTCATGGCGGCGGTGAGCTGAGAGCCGTACGCGCTCACGCCTTCGACGACGACGCCGTGGTCAGCGGCAAACAAGAGGAGCGTCGCGCGCGTCAACGCTGGAGCCGGAAAGGTGCCGTGCGCGGCAGCGTAGAATGCAGCGAGCTCCTCCAGGCGGCCCAAACTTCCGACTGGTTTGGTCAGCGTAGCCGAGTGAGCGCGCGCCGCAGCGCGCGCCAGTTCGCTTGCAGGCGCGATCGCTTGCAGCTGCGGTGCTCGACTGGCCGGAGCAGGCCGTGGAGTCGGCGGCACGCACGCCTGCGCTCGCCAGCGTCCGTCCCAATGGCTGGCCTCTGCAACGGACACCGAGACGCTCCAGCCCGTTTCTTCGAGCATCGGTCGACGCCGAAACGCGCGTGGAATGCCGAGACATAAATAGGCCACGGGCTCGACTCCGGGGGGCAGCGCCAGCTCTCGTCGGAGCACGGCCGGCTCGACGATGCTCACCCAGCCGACACCAACCCCCTCGGCGCGCGCGGCGAGCCACAAGTTTTGAACTGCACAGCACGCGCTCGCACGAACTGCTTCCGGCTGCGCGGTCGTGCCCAAGATCGCCTCTGCGCGATCGCGCAGGTCGACCGCGACGCACAAATTGAGTGCAGACTCAGCGATGCCCTCGAGCTTGTGGGCCAGGTAGGCGTCGCGCCGATCCGCGGGAAAACGGCTGGCTTCCGCCTGGCGGCAGTGGAGAAAGCTCGCCCGAATTCGCTCGCGCACGGCGGCGTCGCGAATCACGACGAATCCCCAAGGCTGTGACAGCCCGACACTCGGTGCTTGATGCGCAGCGGCCAAAATGCGCTCCAAGACCGCTTGCTCGACCGGTGCTCCCTGCCGAAAATGGCGAATGTCGCGGCGCAGCGCGATGCACTCGTACACAGCGCGCCGCGCATCTTCCGAAAACGCGGCGACGACTTCCGACTCGAGGAGTGTGGACGGATGGGACATGACCAAGAAGCGTCCGCGGCTCGCTCTGCGACTACGATCCTGCCAACGCCGCCAAGGTGAATAGTGGGTCCGCTCGGATCTTGTCAAACCGTTAGCAGGTTCCTCTTGCTTCCCGCCCGCGCATTCGCTAACCGGACTCTCGTGATTGGTCTCTCGGCCCCGCAAGGGCGTCGAGGGTGCAAAAGGGAACCTGGTGAAAATCCAGGACTGTCCCGCAGCGGTGTGCAGAAACGAACGTCGTCAACAGCACTGGTCGGTAAGACTGGGAAGCGGCGGCAAGTAGGAAAATCGGCCAAATTGGCCGAAAAAGTCTGCAAGTCCGAAGACCTGCCAATCGCCCGCGAGCACGAGCACGCGGTCCGGTTCTCCCTCCGAAGGAAAGAGGCAGGCCAGCATGGGCAGTCAAGCGTCCGTGGACGTTCAGGCGTTCACGATTGATCGGAATCCAAGCACGACGGGCTCGATGGCGACGCGCGCAAAGCGACGTCGAACTTGGGCCCGAGGCGCGGTTTTTTTGGCGCTGGTCGCTCCACGCAAATCACGTGCGGACGAGCCACTCGAAATCGAAGTGCGCGGCGACGCCATTGCGATACCGCCGAAGGAGCCTTCGGTCGCCGGCGGAGTCATCCGGCGCGAGCGCTTGAATTCGCCCGGACTCGAAGCTGGAGACGCTCTCCGCACTCAACCTGGAGTCGCGGTCTTCGAGAGCGGTGGCTACGGCTCACCGGCGAGCGCCAGCGTCCGCGGCGCAACCGCCGCTCAGACTCCCGTGTACCTGGCGGGTATTCGATTGAACGACGACGTGGGAGGCGCGGCAGACCTGTCGACAATCCCGCTGTGGTTCATGAATCGCATCGAAATATACCGCTCGAATGCACCTTTGGCCGGCGATCAGCTGGGCATCGGAGGCGCTATCTTCTTTGAACCTCGCAGAGCAAACGGCGCGCAGGCCAGCGCAGGAGCAATGGCGGGTAGCTTTGGTGCGCGAGCCATTTGGGGTCGCGCGGGTATTGGGAACGAGAGTACATCGGCGCTGGTCGGCGTGCGGGCCGACGGCGCAAAGAACGACTACTCCTACCTCAACGACGGCGGTACGCGCTTCGATCGCCAGCACGACCACACTTCGGTTTTCTCCAACGCTGACACGCGGCGGCTCGACGTCTGGGCCGTCGGCAGCATGCGGCTCGGAGCTCGCGGGCGAGTAGACTTGGTGGCCAACGATCTCGAACGCTCGCAGGGGCTGCAGACGTTCGCGCTCTTTCCCACGACAGCGGCCCGAGCGACGTTCAAACGCCGCTTGGCCGCGTTCACGACGCAAGTCCCGTGCGCGGCCGTCGGCTGCCTGGTGACGAGCACGACCTCGATCGTGTCGACTCGGACGGAGTATGATGACCCGTTGCGAGAAGTCGGCCTCGGCGCCACTCGAATCGACCTCGACGGCACCAGGCTGGAAGACGGGCTCGCGCTACGCTGGGCGCCTCTCCGCCATTTCTCCGTTGCTCCCAGCATTCGCGCCGGGATCGATCGGTTGACGATTGGCGGCCAGGACCGGGCCGCGGCGCGCGCGCGCCGCGTGTTCTCGCGCGCTGCGCTGCAAGGGGAGTGGGCTGGAGCCAGCCAGATCAGCCTGCGAGCACTGGCCAGCGCCGAGTGCCACGGCACTGCAATCGAAGGCCCATTGCCGTGGTCGGCGCCGGGCGACGCGACGGGTCCAACGAGCGGCAACCCCACTTGCACGCAATTCCAACCCAGTGCTCGGGCTGGAGTAGAGGTAGGTTCAGCACTCGTGACCTGGCTCGCGACCGTCGGTCGCTATGCCCGGGTGCCGACGCTGTCCGAGCTCTATGGAGTTTCCGGAGTCGTCAGAGGCAACACCGCGCTGATCCCCGAGAGCGGACTGTCCATCGAGGTCGGAGCTCGTTCGACCCGAGCGTTGACGCAGGCGCTCGGCGGGCTCTCCTTGGATGCCTTTGCCTTCCTTCGTTGGTCGAGTGACCTCATCAGTTACCAACGCTCCGCGATCGGCTACGTGCGGCCGTTCAATATCGGAGCCGCGCGCGTTGCCGGCTTGGAGCTCGAGGCCAGCTATACCCCCCTGCCTTTTCTGCTGTTCGAGCTCGGCGCTACCCTGCTCGATCCACGGGACACTTCGCCCGTCCGGCCCGCCAACGACCTGCTGCCGTACCAGCCTCGGGTGGTACTCACGCCGCGGGTCGAGGGACGAGCTCGCTTCAGGCAGTCCGTGATCGATTCGGCGCAGGCGAGTGTTTCTTACTTCTACGAGTCCAGCCGCTATGCCGACCGTGCAGGACTCATCGTGGTGCCCGAGCAGGGCTCGCTGGACGTCACGGGCGAGCTACGTCTGTTCGGGGAGCAGCTCGCGCTCAGCGTTCGCCTGACCAATTTGCTTGCCCAAACCCGCTTCGACTTGATCGGATATCCGCTGCCCGGAAGAGCAGCTTACCTTGCAATGGAGATAGAGTGGCGCTGAAACCGTGGCTCGGATTCAGCCTGTGCTCGTGCTTGGCACTGACCGGCTGCGGCGCGAAGGCACCCGAAGGGACCGGTGGCTTTCAGCTGAGCCCGAATGGCAGCGCGTGCCCGGCGGGCTACGCCGTGTCCAACAGTGACTACACATCGACCAATGTCAGCGCGCTGTCGCCGACGGGAGCGGTGCTTTCGGAATCCGTGATCTCGAGCGGTTCAGCGCCTCCAGGGCTCACGACCGCTTTGTCCGGCGACGTGGTGTTCCCGTCGACGGCTCCTGCATCCGGCAAGCTGCTGCTGATCGATCGCTATCCCAACTCGGTCCTGACTTGGGTCGAACCGAGCACCGGCGTCGTGAGCCAACAGCTGCCGGTCGGCACCGGCTTTGCGGCTAACCCGCATGACTACCTGGAGCTGGCTAAGGACAAAGCCTACGTGTCACGCTACGAGTCGAACCCAACGCCCGGACGGGGCGACTTCGATGCCGGGGGCGATCTGCTAATCGTCGATCCCAGCGCCAACGCGATCACCGGGCGCATCGATCTGACTGCCGAGGGCGACGGCGCATTCCTGCCACGCGCGGACCGTTTGTTGCTGGTGGGTCACGAGGTCTGGGTGTCCCTCCACCGCTTCGACGCCGATTTCAAGTCCGCCGGGGATGCCCGCATCGTCGGACTGAATCCCAGCCAGAACGAGATCAGCTGGACGCTCGATCTGCCGGGCACGGCTAACTGCGGCGGAGTGGCGCGTTCGCCATCGGGGAACCTCGTGGCGCTGGCTTGCTCGGGAGCCTACTCGGATGTGGACTCGGAGCAGAAGCCGGCGGAGGCTCTGAGGAGCGATCTCGTGCTGCTCGACGCGACGCAAGAGCCACCCGTCGTGCTCCGCCACTTCGCTGCGGCGACCCAGCTCGGGGCGCCGCTCGGCTCGACCATCGCATTCGCGAGTGAGACGCTCTTGGTCGCTGTCGCGCTCGGCGACGCCACGGCCAATCGAACGGATCTCGCGTTCACGCTCGACACCCAGGAAGGTACCCCGCACGTATTACTCGACGCGGGAGCGGCTTTCGCCCTTGGAGAGGTGCAATGCGCGCCGGGCTGCAGCGATTCGTGCTTCCTCGCCGACGCCCAGGCCAATGAGTTGCACCTGTGGAAGATCGTCGGCGGCGCGCTCGTACCGGGGCCCTCGGTCCACACTGACCCGAGCATCGGGCTCCCCCCGCGCGCGATCGGGCGCCTATAGAACGCGCATGACTCGCCCCCCGATTGCGAAGGTCGCGGCGCTCGCGCTGTCGGTCGCGTTCGTCTGCGCCGGTTGCAAGCGCGAGCCATCATCGTCACACCGCGACCTGCCAGCGTCCCAGAGCGAGGCCTCGCCGGGATTCCCGGTGCAGGTTCGAGATGACCTTGGCCGAACGGTGGTGGTAGCGAGCAGGCCGCGACGCATTCTGTGCCTCCTACCGTCAGCCACCGAAACCGTGTTCGCGCTCGGCGCGGGCGACCGCATCGTCGGGGTCGATGATTTCAGCGACTATCCCGAGGCCGCCACACAACTGCCGAAGCTCGGCGGTCTGTTCGACACTGGCATCGAGCAAGCGCTGGCACTGAAACCGGATCTGGTGTTCGTGTCCGAACACAGTGCGGCGGTGACGGCGCTGGGCCGGGGCGGCGCGGCCGTCTGGGCGGGAGGCGCACAAAAGTTCGAGGACGTATTTCGAGTGATCGAACTCACGGGCGCACTGCTTGGGCGAGTGCCCGAAGCAACCGCGCTGGTCGGCGAAATGCGCCGGCAAATCGCGGCCACCGAGGCAGAACTCCAGGGTCTGCCGCTGGTCAGCGTGTACTACGAGCTCGACCCAACCCCTTACACGGTCGGCCCGAGCTCGTTCATCGGCGTGCTGATCTCCAAAGCCAGGGGCCTGAACATCGTCCCGGAAGCTCTGGGAGAATTCCCGCGGATTAGCCCGGAACTAGTGGTCTCCAGCAATCCGTCGGTAATCGTCGGCGCTTCGCTTTCGGACGTAAGACGTCGGCCTGGCTGGGACCGAATCAAGGCGGTGCGAGACGAGCACGTCTACACGTGGTCCGGCGCGGAGGCGCACTTGCTGTCGCGCCCCGGACCCCGCTTGCCCGAAGGCCTGCGGGCACTTGCCCGAAAGTTGCACCCCAGCCCATGACCAGCAGGGTCGATCACTTGACCGGCACGGTGTCACTCCGCAGCAGCCGCTCGACTTGGTTGCACCTGACCGCGAGTGCATTGCTTGCCGTTGCCATGGTGCTTTCAGCCAGCAGCGGCGCATTACCAGTCTCCGCGCGCACCACGCTAGAGGCCTTTTGGGGAGGGTTGTGCGGTCAGTCGTCCGGCTTCGACACGCTACACTCGATCGTCTGGAACCTGCGGCTGCCGCGCGTGTTCATGGCCGCTCTGGTCGGCGCCTGTCTCGGCTGCTCGGGCGCTGCCATGCAGGGGCTGTTTCGCAACCCACTCGCTGACCCATACCTGCTCGGAGTCGCCAGCGGCGCGTCGTTCGGGGCGACGGTTGCTCTGACATTGAGCGGGCGTCTCGCGCTCGCATTCGCCGACGTTCCATGCGCGCCCGGTCGCGGCACGGGCTTCGTCCCGCTGTTCGCGTTCGCCGGTGCAATCGCCGCCGTGCTGACCACGCTTGCGCTCGCCCAAACCCGAACTCGCGCGCAGTCAACGTCGATCCTACTAGCCGGCATCGTGGTCGGCAGCGTTCTCACGTCACTGACGACGTACCTGATGATGCGGGACGCCGATCGCTTGCGCGCAGTCTTCTCTTGGGCGCTCGGCAACCTCGCGCTGGCGAGTTGGGCGGACGTCCAGCGCGCTGCGCCCTATGCGGCGCTCGGACTCTCTAGTCTGTACGCGCTGGCGCGCGGCCTGGATGCATTGCAACTGGGCGAGGACACCGCGCGCAGTTTGGGCATCGACACGCGACGAGTTCGCTTGGGCGTGATCGTGGGAGCCAGCCTTGCCACGGCGGCCGCCGTCTCGTTCGTGGGCATCATCGGCTTCGTGGGCTTGGCGGCACCGCACATCGTGCGGCGCCTGGGCGCGGTGCAACATCGAGCACTCATTCCAGCGGCAGCGCTATCCGGCTCGCTGTTGCTGGTGATTGCGGATCTCGGCGCGCGGACGCTGATTCGGCCCGCTGAACTACCCGTGGGGATCGTGACGACGCTGGTCGGCGGTCCGTTTTTCCTGTGGTTGCTGAGGCAGCAAAAGTGACCGCGCTGCTTTCGGCCAGCCATCTTGCGCTCGACTACGGGACGCGCCCAGTGCTCCTCGGCGTGAACCTCAGCTTGAGCGGCGGCGAGCTCGTGGCGTTGATCGGTCCCAACGGCGCCGGCAAATCCAGTTTGTTGAAGGCGCTCGCGGGGCTTCTGACGCCACGCTCCGGAACCGTGTTCCGCCGCGCTGGTCTCAAGACGGCCTATCTGGCGCAGGCCGAGGAATTGCCGCTGGACTGGTCCGCGCACGAGGTCGTCAGCCTCGGGCGCTTACCTTACGTAGGGTTTTGGCGCGCGCTGAGCGCGGTCGACCAAGCCGCAGTGCGGAGCGCCATGCTTCGTACGAACACCTGGTCGCTAGCTCAGCGCAAACTGTACGCGCTGTCCGGCGGCGAGCGACAGCGGGTGACGCTCGCACGCGCCCTAGCACAAGGCCCGCAGGTCTTGCTGCTCGACGAACCGACGACGCATCTGGACGTGCGCCATCAAGCCGCATTGCTTTCGGCCCTGCGAGCCGAGACGGAGCGAGGCACTAGCACGCTCGCAGTCATGCACGATCTCACGCTGGCCGGCCACGCGGATCGCTGCGTGCTTCTGCGCGCGGGCCAGATCGTCGCTGATGGCACGCCCGAAGCGGTGCTATCGGCCGAACTGCTGAGTGAGGCGTACGAAACCTCGCTCGAAGTAGTCCAGGCTGCCGATGGGCGGCGAGCAGTGATTGTGCCGTCAGCGCGCAGGCTTTTCGGCCCCGCGGGCTGCTGACCCTTGGAGAACAAAAGAATGACACGAAAGATCATCCTGATTGGCGGCGGCGTTCGCTCGGGGAAGAGTGCCTTTGCCGTGAAATGCGCTTTGACCATGGGCGAGCGACGTGGGTTCATTGCGACCGCGACTCGCTCCGACGATGAGATGAACGCGCGCATCGAGCGCCACCGAGTCGACCGAGACGACGCGTTCACGACCGTCGAGGAACCGCTGGCCCTCGCCGAAGCGCTCGAGAGCTTGGCGGGACACGACCTGGTCGTCGTCGATTGCCTGACACACTGGCTTTCGAATCTACTGATCGCCAAGCGGTCGAATGACGACATTCTGAAGCGGGTCGACGAAGCCGTGGCCGTCCTGCAAAAACGCCTCTTTCACGCGCTACTCGTCAGCAATGAAGTCGGCATGAGCGTGCATCCACCGACCCCGCTCGGGCGCGCGTTCGTGGAGCTCTGCGGCTTTGCACACCAGCGCTTCGCTCGTGCCGCGGACGAGGTACACTTGGCTGTATTGGGCACGATCTTGCGCATCAAGCCTGCTCCCGGCGCGGTGGCACATGAAGGGTCGGCCTAAGCAATGCGCCCCAAGGCTCTCTTGTCTTGGAGTAGCGGCAAGGACAGCGCGTGGGCGCTGCAGGTGCTTCGCCAACGCGGTGAGGTCGAGATCGTCGGCCTGCTGACGACGGTCAACGAAGCCGCGGACCGAGTCGCCATGCATGCGGTGCGCACCGAGCTCCTGCGCGCCCAGGCGGCCGCGGTCCGGCTGCCCCTCCGCTCAGTCGGAATTCCTTCACCTTGCTCCAACCAACAATACGAGACAGCCATGGCCACCGCCATCGAGCAAGCGAAGGCGGATGGCATCACCGTGATGGCGTTCGGCGACTTGTTCTTGGAAGACATTCGCAGCTATCGGATGAAAAAGTTGGCCGGAACTGGCATCGAGCCAATCTTCCCGATCTGGGGGATCCCGACTGCGGCGTTGGCACGCGAGATGATCGCGGGCGGGCTGCGCGCACGCCTCACCTGCGTCGACCCGAAGCAGCTCGCGCCGAGCTTCGTCGCTTGCGAGTTCGACGGTCAATTGCTCGCCGAGTTACCGCCCGGCGTCGACCCCTGCGGGGAGCGGGGCGAATTTCACACGTTTGCCTACCAGGGCCCGATGTTCGAGCGGTCCATCGCCATCCAAAGCGGCGAGATCGTCGAACGCGACGGCTTCGTGTTTGCAGACTTGTCGATCGCAGCCCCAGAGACTCACGCTCGCTCCGCAAGGAAGGTCTTGCCATGACGAAGGCGGTCGAACGTATCGTGTCCATGCTCGCCAGCGGGACCGAATTGGTATGCGCCCTCGGGCTTGGCGAGAAGTTGGTTGGCCGATCGCACGAATGCGATTACCCGACTTGGGTCAAGCGTTTACCGGAGGTCAGTCATCCGACTTTCGACATCGGGGGCTCGAGCCGAGAGATCGACGAGCGAGTGCGGCAACGCTTGCACGCGGGCGAGCCGCTCTATGAAGTCGACGAGAGGTTATTGACCACGCTTGCTCCCGATGTGCTGATCACACAAACGCATTGCGAGGTCTGCGCGGTGAGCCCGGCCGATTTCGCACATGCGGTCTCGGCCAAGCTCCGACGCGAACGAGTAGTGGCGCTCAGCACGGGCACGCTCGCTGCCGTGTTGCAGGGGTTTCAGGATGTCGCCTCGGTGCTCGGTCGGCCCGCCGAGGGCATGGCTTTGGTGGAGTCCATCCGCACGCGGCTCTCCGCGCTCGAGCTCAGGACGCGGGACTTGCGTAAACCGAGAGTGGTTTGCCTGGAATGGATCGAGCCGGCATTCGCGATGGGCAATTGGGGACCCGAGTTGGTCGAGCTAGCAGGCGGTACGAACTTGCTTGGCACGCCCGGCGCTCACTCGACGACGACGCCCTGGTCCGCCGTGCGGGCGGCTGACCCCGACGTGCTAGTCGTGGCGCCGTGTGGCTTCGGGCTCGAACGGACTCTGCGGGAGGTGCGCTTACTCGCCGAACAGCCAGGCTGGCGCGAGTTGCGAGCCGTACAGACCGATCGCGTCTTCATCGCAGACGGCAATCTATATTTCAACCGCTCGGGCCCGAGCATGTTCGATACGCCGCTAGTTCTCGCCGAAATGCTGCACCCGCAGCAATTTGCTCCCCGCCATCAAGGCAGCGTGTGGCAGCGCTGGCCTAAGAATCCGTGACTCTTGCTTGCAAGCCTGTACGGTTCCGATACGGACGCTCCAGGCGCCCACGAGGAGCGCGTCCAATTCGAAATCTCCTCGCACTGGTCCGGCTCACCTCTCACCTCTCACCTCTCACCTCTCACCTCTCACCTCTCATCACTGCGCGCGTAGCTCAGCGCGACGTTCCCGTTCTGAAAGACGCGGCTGGCCGTCAACTTCAGGTTTAGGTGCTTTGTTACGGTTGGGAACAATGCTTTGCCGGTGCCGAGGATGAGCGGGTTGATCACAACTTGGATTGAGTCGATCAAATCGTGTTGGGCGAGCTGGCTGACGATGCTGGCGCTGCCCATGACGACCAGGTTGGGTCCGGTCTCTGCTTTCAGCTGTTTCACGGCAGCGGCGAGATCGGTTTTGATCAATCGGGTGTTGTGCCACTCGGCTTGGGGCAGGCTGCGTGAGAACACGACTTTACGCAGATTGTTCATGCGCTCGGCGACGACCGGCATGGCTTCGAGTGCCTGGGGTGTGGGCCAAAAGCCCGCCATTTGCTGGTAGGTAACGCGGCCGAAGAGCAGCTCACCGCCGCCGCTAGCGTTGTTTGCGACCCAGTCGTTCCATTCGGCGTCGTGTTTGTGCGCCCAGCTCATGTCGCCATTTGCATCTGCGATGAAGCCGTCGAGCGAAACTTGATTGAATACGGACAATTGACGCATCAGCTAGCTCCTTGGTTTGGAAACTTGGGTTTGAGTTGGCTGTGGGCCAGCAGCGCCCCAGTGTCATCCAGGTCACTCAGTACGGCGGGGAAGTCAGCGTCGAGCATCTTCTTCCAGCCGGGAGTCATGATGAACTTCGCGAGCAGAAAGCCGCCCACCCCGTTGAAGCCACTGTGCTGCAAGGCGAGCCGCGTGCCGCCTGCATGCGGCTCGAGCGAGTAGCTGACGAATTGCTTCTGTCCGTTGTCGTCCCCGACCCAAGAATAGCGCAGCAGCGATGGTGCCCGCACCTCGAGCATCTCGCACTCCACATAGCCCCGCCAATGCTTGTTGGGCTCGCCGTGGAATTTGAAGCGCGCGCCGATCTCGAGCGAGAAACCGTCCGGCCGCATACTCCACAGAGCGAGCAGATTCGGATCCGTGAGCGCTCGCCAGACTTTTGCCGGCGGGTGTGGGTAGTCGCGAACGACGCGAATAACGGTCATGGGGTACGACGTTTCTTTCTTGGTGGAGGCGGACGGTCCGTCGGCAGGTCGGGCATGGCGTCGAGCACGCGGCCGAGCGCGTCGAGGTGCCGCTCCAGCAGCGCGCGGTAGCGTCCGACCCAGGCATCGACCTCGCCCAGCGGCTTGGCCTCCAGACGGTACTGGCGAAAGCGCCCGATCGTGCGTTCCGAAACCAGGCCTGCGCTCTTCAAGATCGCGAGCTGTTGGCTGACGGCGGACTGCGTGATGTCGAGGCGGGAGACGAGGTCCGTCACGTTGCTTTCCCCCAGCGACAGCGCGTCCAACAAGGCGCGCCGCGTGGGGCTAGCGATTGCTTGAAAAACGCTGTCGTCGCTGCTGGCTCGTGACATGCCCGGACAACATAGTAGCAAATGCTAATATGTCAAGCCGTCGCACCGCTTCTCCCGGGTTTACGCGGGTGCAACCTTCGGCCGCCGCTCAGGCCGCTCGGTCGTCCGGGGCGCTCGGGACAGTCGGGACGCTCGGGGCGCTCTGTCGCTCTGTCGCTCTGTCGCTCTGTCGCTCTGTCGCTCAGGGCGCTCAGGGCGCTCAGGGCGCTCGGGGCGCTCGGTCGCTCAGGTGGAGGCCCGGCGAAATCTGTGCTCGGGGTTTCGCAACCTGCGCATCCTCAGTGCCGCTTGAAATATTGCACCTCGCGCTCGTGCTTTTGTGCTGCCGCGCGAGTGCGAAAGGTGCCGAGGTTGCGACGGTGACCCGTCTTCTGATCCTTTTTGCGAGAATACAGACGGTACTCACCGCTGGTTAATTTTCGGATCATGTTCGAGGCCTCCGCAGATCAGTATTCGTGCACCACCACGACTTCGCGGTGCTCTGGGTGGTGGTGGTGATGACGACGTACATACTCGGGGCGTGTATGCACGACGCAACCCATCGCTGAAAACATCAGGCTTGCCAAAACGATGATCGCGCTTACACGCTTCATGTGGACCTCTCCGTTGCTCGATTTCGCCATTTGCGATTTCCTCAATTACAAACACCGTGATTGCAAACACTGGGCCACGCGCGCAGCGCTCATCGCATCGGGCAAACGCGAGTGGAGTTTGGCGTGGTCGGCCGGTGACAACCTCGCTGCGCAGAAATTATACTCTGTGTTCACGGTATAATTTCTCATCGGCGAGCGGTGACTCCGGAGTGCGACTGGTTCTTTGCCGTGTTGGTAAGTAAGAAATGTGATGAATCGTGAGTGAATTGCAAACGACACTTCCGAACGGAATGCGCAGAGCGTGACTCCCTTCGTGCCGCTGGACGTCGCATTTAGTCTCAGCGACGAGCGTGCCGCGCGGGTTCAAAAAATGCCTGCGAAGCCGCCCACATCGATGTGCCGCGCATCGCCGGCATCGCCGGCATCGCCGGCACCGCCAAGACCGCCCTCGCGGAAGCGTTCGCCCACCAAGATCGCTCCGAATTTACCAGCGGCGTCCTTTGGGCGAACCTCGCAACGAATCGGGACACGGGCGAGCGTGATTGAATACTAAGAATCGGCATGAATCTCGACTTGAACGACTCATATCCGTCGTCGAACTTGGCGCGGCTCTGCCACGTTCACGCCCGCGGCAGCGTCCTCCGTTGATGCTCTTCGCGAAACCCGCACGCGCGGGTCGCGATTGCGGCGCCCAGGGCCGAGCGAGGGTCGACGCTGAGGTCGGCGATCGAGACTTTTTCGAGTTCGGCGCGGTAGGCTTTTTCTGCGCGCAGCATGGCCACGTTGACGCCGCAGGGGGCTTTGTGAAAGCGTTCAGCGATTGGCGAGGGGCCGCGCTGACGGATTTCGGCGCAGCGGAAGGCCGGTTCTGGCCCTTCGATGGCGAGCACGAGGTCGAGCAGCGAGATGTGTGCGGGCTCGCGTGCGAGGCGGTAGCCGCCCTTGGGACCGGGCACCGACAGCAGTAGACCAGCGCCGGCCAGTGCTTGAAGGTGTTTGAGCAAGTAGCTGCTCGACACGCCGTGATATTCGGCCAGCGCCGACGCGGGCAGGACGCCATCTGCGGGCAGGCCGGACAATAGCAAGACGCTGTGGATGGCTTGCTCGACGCCGTCACTGAGCTTCATGGTGACAAATCATGGATGTAAGTTGTCGATGATTCAAGCGGGGACGGGGTCGACGATGCGAGCAGGGCGCGGGCCCGAAGCGTCATGTAGTCGATGAACACACGCACACGGGCGGGCAAATGCTGTCGACTGAGGTAGCAGAGGTAGTGTCCGTGGCCGTCGGGTGCAGAGGACGCTAGGCAAGTGAGCAATTGGCCGTCGTGGAGCAGATCACCGATCTGATAGGCTGCTAGTTGCGCGAGGCCCTGCCCATCGAGCACCGCACGCAAGACGAGGTCGGCGTCGTTGAAGCTGCTCTTGCCTTGGGGCGCGAATTTTCGGGACTTGCCGTCGACTTTGAATTCCCATTCTCGAATTCGTCCCGAGGCGAGCCGGTAGTTGATGCAGCGATGTCTGCCGAGGTCTTCGATGCTGCGGGGCAGGCCCCGCTTGGCCACGTATTCAGGCGAGGCGCAGACCATGAGCTGCATTGGGAACAGCTGCTTCGCGATCAGCTGGGTCTGTTCTGGTCGGCCATCACGAAATGCGATGTCGATATGCTCGGAGCCAAAATCCGCCGCGCTGTCGTCGAGCCGCAAGTCGAGCGAGATTTCCGGATACGCGGCTTGAAATCCGCTCAATAGCGGCGCGACCACTCTTCGTCCGAAGCTGACCGTGGAGCTGACGCGCAGGCGACCCCGAGGAGGTCCTACGCGAAGCTCGCGCAAGCCGTCCACGGCCTGGACGATGCGCTCCACACCTGGGCGGCAGTTCTCGTAGAACAACTCACCCTCGTGCGTGAGGGTGGTGCTGCGGGTGGTTCGAAAGAACAAGCGAGCCCCGAGCCGCTCCTCCAGCTTCTGAACGCTACGACTGATCGCCGAGCGCCCAACACCCAAGCGGATGCCGGCCTTGGCGAAGCTGCCCTCACTCACCACGGCGATGAACGCCACGACCCCGCTGTAACTGGCCGCGAAGCTTGCGGCCAGGACGTCTGCGCTTTCCGTGAGGGGGGCGCTGGGGAGTTGGGCGGCGTGGGTCAAGGCGAGCGGCTACCGATGATTGGTCTATAGCCTATCGCGGATAGAATATGTCCGCAATTACCATTGGCCCGCGCGTTTTCAACGGTTTTACGGCGCTACCGAGGCCGGGCGGCGGCTAAATGAGGTTCGCCTGGTCTAGGCCGAACGCCTTGTCCGCGGAGCCGGGCACGGTTTGAAACGCAACATTGACGCGATTCCACGCATTGATGCCCATCACGAGGAAGGTGAGGTCGGTCAGTTCTTTGTCCGAGAACTGCGCGCGCACGTGGTCGTACAGGTCGTTCGGAACGCCGTGCTCGGGTAGCTGGGTCAACGCTTCGGTCCAGGCGAGGGCTGCACGTTCGCGGGCGGAAAACAGCGGCGATTCGCGCCAGATGGACAAATGGTGGAGGCGCAGCTCGCGCTCGCCGTGGATCTTGGCTTCCTTCACGTGCATGTCCAAGCAGAACGCGCAGCCATTGAGCTGCGAGGCGCGGATGTCCACCAGATCGTAGATCTGCTGGTCGATCCCTGCCTCCCTGATCGCGTTGCTGAACTCCAGGAATTTCTTGAACAGGTTGGGGGATTGCGTTGCGTAGGCGATGCGTTGGGTCATGAACGCTCCTATGGGCGAGCAACTCGCCGCTCGCTAGACGCCAGTCCGGGCTCAGCGTGTTGCTCGTTTGGCACCAAACCCGCTGTAGGCCCGGAGCCCGTCCGCGACGCCGAAGGCTGAGACGCACCCGCCGTGTCGCGCGACCATCAACCCTGAAGCAGGCTCGGCGTCTAGAAGTACGTGACGAATGCCGAGCAGGCCGAGGCGCGCAGCGCACTGGCGACGACGGCCAAGGGCACGCTGGCTGCAAGCCACGCCCGCCTCCGGCAACTTCGAGGCTGAGGCCGACTTGAACGGCGATGGAATCGTCGACCTTGCCATGCAACAAGGCGTGCATTGCACGGCCGGAAAATGCGAGATCGAGCCCGTGCTCGGCGATTCGCCGCGAGTTCGGTAGCTGGGCCTGTGGCAATCCAAGCCTGGCCCGCGCGCCGCGTTGCTCTGATCCTCGGATCGCGGGCGCTTGTCATGGCCGCAGCGCTCGTGCGGCACATCTCTCAATGATGCTCACAGCGGCGCAGGCGTTCGCGCGGCCAAACGCACACCCGAGGCCTCCCCGCGCACTTAGCAGCAAGATCATTCAACGGTGAAACGCGCATCAGGTGTTACGTTGCGCCACAGAAGCGAGAGGAACCGATGAAGATGAAGTCGTTATGGAGAGCCGTCTCATTGCTGAGTGTCGTCTCTTTTACAGGCGCCGTCGGCTGTGGCGGGGACAGCCCTGACAACGGAAGCTCTTCATCGCTTAGCGTCGTGTCCTGCGACATCTACCAGCTTGGCATGCACTACTGCGAAGAGGCGCCCGGCAAGCCTGGCACCAACACCGGTTGCCCGACCATGATGACGGGGGTCACTCCGGGGGCCGGGTGCTCGCGTTCCGGTGTAACCGGCACTTGCAGCGCGCAAGGCTACAAATTCTTTCTCTACTCGACGGGTGTCGGCGCCGCAGCTCTTGCCAGTATCTGCCCCGGCGGTACCTTCGAACTGACTGACCTCGACGCAGGGGTCAACATCAGCGCCGGCGGCGCGACGTCCGCGAGCACGGCCGGCACCTGCGCCGACCTACAAAAGTGCTGCAATTCATCGAGCAATGCTCAGCTCAAGGCCTCTTGCCTGCAAGTCTACACGAGCGCGGCGGCGTCTGGCGACAAGACCTGCTCCGCGTACCTGCCAATATACAAGCTCGCGCTCAACTGCCAATAGGCGAGCGCGGCCTGGTTGGACGCTGCGCCGAGGCGAACGGCGTGCCAAGGGCGAACGGCCTCTAGCTCTGGCGGCTGAGCGGGGATTCGTGCCTATCGGCGAGCCCCAGTGGGCCGCCGTCTATTTGAAGTTGCGGCCCGGGCGCACCCGGACGTACCGTAAATACGCTTGTCCCGGTTGGAGTTTGATAATCGTGTCTGGGTCGAAACTGATCGACCGGGTGAGATGGTGACCCTTTCGCGGCCCTCCCCGGACACGGAGCTGATGGCAGTGACCGGGTCGACGAGGCTTTGGACGGAAGTGCACACTCAGCACTGTCTTGCCCTCGTGACCGAGGATCAAGCGGGGGTCGAAGCGAAGTGGCGAACGCGAGCGCGTACCCTCTCCACGGGAGCGGGTGGGCTGATGCTCATCGAACCGGGTGACGTCCATGTCACGCAGGCGGTCAGCAAGCCCGCCGCCTTCGAGGTGGTTCGCTTCCTTCCGGAAGTCTTCGAAAAAGCCCGGCGGGAATTGGATCTCCGCGGAAACTTCCATTTCCGCACGCCGGCCGCCACCAATACGGCCGTAGCCAAGGCGCTCCGCGCCCTGATCGGCGCCCATGCAAACGGTCATGGTCCGCTCGAGCTCGATTCTTTGTGCGCTGAACTCGTCGGCACCGTCATCGGGGAGCTTGGCGAGGCGTCGTCGGTTCCGGGGATCGTCGTCGACCCGGTCCGCGACTTTCGCCTGCGTCGGGCGTGTGAATACCTGCGCGCCCATCTCTGCCGAAAACCGAGTCTCGATGAATTGGCTCTCGAGTTGAAAGTGTCGAAGTTTCGTTTGTGCACACTGTTCAAGGCGGCGTACGGGGTCAGCATCGGCCAGTATTGGATGGCCGCACGAATCGCCGAAGCATCCCGCCTTCTGCTGATGGGAATGCAGATCAAGTTCGTCGTGGCCAGCCTCGGCTTCGCCGACGAGCCGTTCTTCACACGCAGCTTTCGGCGTCATCGCGGCATGCCTCCCAAAGCCTGGGTTCAGCTTCAGCAGAAGAATTCGGCCCGTCCGCGCGGGGTTCCGTTGATGCGCACCGCCTAGACCAACCCGCTCGTGGCTAGGACTCGGACTACCGCTTCGGGTCTCGATAGAGCTTCACGTCGATCGCATGCTCGTCGAGCTGCCGGTAGAGCGTCTGTTTGGACATGCGAAGGGCACGAGCGGCCTGGACCACGACTCCTCCTGATGCCGCCAGTGCGGCCATGAGCTCGTGCCGGTCCACACGTTTTCGGCTTGCGGTCACTCGGTTCGTCGGCTCAGGGGCCGCCTCCACGGGGGAAACGCGCGAGCGACGGGAGGGCTGGGGATCAACCTCGGATAGCCCCCAAATGGGCTTCTCGCTGTGGAGGACCGCTGCTCTGTCGGCCAATTGTTTCAGTTCCCGTACGTTGCCGGGCCAGTCGTGCAGCGCAAGCGTCATGGACAGCTCTGGTGTTAGGGCGGGTACTTTGCCGTCAAGCCCCGAGCCCACGAACGCCAAGAACATCGGCAGCACATCCTCACGCCGGTCTTTGAGCGGCGGCAAGCGAACGAGCAGACCTTCCAGACGCGTCAGCAGGTCGATCCGAAACGCCCCGGCGTCGACCATCTGATGCAGATCGCGATGGGTAGCTGCGATTACGCGCAGCCGAAGCGGTATTCGCTTACTCGTGCCCACAGGCGTGACCTCCTTCTCCTGAAGCACACGCAGCAACTTTGCCTGAGAAAGCAGTGATAGCTCGCCGATTTCGTCCAGAAACAACAGGCCCCCATCGGACTCTCTGAGATGTCCGAGCCGATCCGTCGCCGCGCCCGTGAATGCGCCACGCACGTGTCCGAAGAGTTCCGTCTCCAGAATCGATTCTGACAGCGCGGCGCAGTTCACTGGAACGAATGCGCCACTGAGCCCACTCCACTCGAACACCGCCCTTGCGACCAGCTCCTTTCCGGTCCCGGTCTCGCCTGAGATGATCAGATTGAGCGGACTTCGCGCAGCCAAACGCAGTGGACGGAGCGCTCGTTCGAGCTCTGCACTGCCCCAGAGGCGAGGTGCCACCTCATAGAAGTTTCCACTCGCGCCGCGCCCAATGACGCCGATCCAGTCCCCGAGCCGCAGCACCAGTCCCTCCTGCAAGACGGCGCAGCGTGCTAGCGAACCGTTTACGAGCACCCCATTCCGACTGCCCACGTCGACGATCGAGAATTCCCCACTTTTCTTGGTGATCTCTGCATGGTTTCGCGACACCTCCGTGCCGCGGAGCACGAGATCGTTGCCCGGTTCGCGACCGATTCGGAGACGCGCCTCGGTCAACTTCGACTCGAAACATAGCGAGTCGGGTCCGAACCAACGAATGCATAGAGCATCGTCGACGCGTGCCTTCGCTTGTTCTCGAGAGGGAGCAGTGGGCTGAGCGGTGTATGGCTCGCCTTTGGCTCCGGACTCGGGCGTGAATCGTCCGTTCATCGTCGCTACGCTATCAGGCTTCTAACCCGGTTCGAGCGCGCTGGCTCTACGCCCCGTGAGCGGCGAGGTCAATTTGCACAAGTTCGTTCAAGGATGTCACTCACGAAGCGTGATACGGAACTCAACACCCACGGCGCGTGTCCACGCGTAAGAGAAGGAAACAATGACTCGCCTAGCGTTCGCTTCGCTCGATGGCTTGATCTCGATTGGTACTGTTGGCACGCTGTGCGTCGCGTTCCTCAGCACCCAGACGGCTCGGGCACAGGCCCCGGCACCGCAGCCTGCATCACCAGCAGCGTCTCCGGCTCCGGCAACCAGTGCCCCGGCAACTTGGCAGGCGCCTCCGCCGGCCGAGCCCCCCGCCACCACCAACACCTCGACAATGAACAACAATCTCACGTTGTTCGGTGCAGTCGGCTACGGCTACGGCTACGGCACGGGCTTCGGTCTTGGCGTCCGCTATCAAATTGTCCTGGTCCCTCACATGCTGCATTTGCCGCCCGACAAGCACGACGAATTGGGCTTGGAATTCGGCATGGATTGGTTCCATGTCTCGTACAACAACTCGGTCCTGACAAGCGTAGACTTGTCGTACAATGAATACACACCGGTTGTCGGCGTGACCTGGAACTTCTGGCTGAGCGACAAGCTGATGGTCTACCCCAAGCTCGAATTCGGCTACCGCTTCATCAGCTGGAACGATGACCGGTTTTCGGACCTTGCTGGCCTGGGTCACTTCTATTTCCAAGGCACGGGCGGAATTGCCTACGCCGTCGGGCCAGTCAAGCTGCGAGCAGAGCTCGGCTGGGCATCAATCCGACTCGGCGCTGCGATTGGTTTTTGACGTGATTGTATCAGCGCACCGTGAGCAGCACGCACTGCCGCACAAAGGCAATCGGGACGAACTGCGCGCGGCTCACGGGATCTTGACTGACGGATGCACAGGCTGAACTAGATTCGATTGGGCAATGACGACCGCTGACGATGAAGTTCTTCGGTTCGCCCAATCGCGTTTGGGACAGGTCCTCAAAGCCAAATACACGCTCGATCGAGTGCTCGGCGTGGGCGGGATGGGCGCGGTCTATGCGGCCACACATCGCAACCGCAAGCGCTTTGCGGTCAAGGTCTTGCATCCGGAGCTGTCGTGCGTGGAAAGCATTCGCACTCGCTTTCTGCGCGAGGGCTACGTCGCCAATTCGGTGAACCACCCCGGCGCAGTAGCGGTCTTGGACGACGACATTAGCGAGGACGGCTCCGCCTTCATGGTAATGGAGCTGCTCGATGGCGCAAGCTTCGAGGCGGTATGGGAAGCGAGTGGGAGAAGCCTTCCACTTGCGACCCTGCTCGCTTGGCTCGAGCAAGTGCTGGATGTACTCGCCGCTGCACACGAACAAGGGATTGTTCATCGCGATCTGAAGCCCGCCAATCTGTTCCTCACGGAAACCGGCACGGTGAAGGTGCTCGATTTCGGCATTGCGCGCCTGCGTGATGCAAGCGGTGGGGGAGCGACACAAACAGGGGCGGCCCTAGGCACACCGGCGTTCATGGCCCCCGAGCAGGCGCTCGGACAGACCGCCCAAGTCGACGCGCGCACCGATCTGTGGGCGCTGGGAGCCACGCTTTTCGTGCTCATCACGGGGCGGCTCGTGCACGAAGGTGAGAGCCCGACCGAGCTTCTGATCAACTCGGCGACGCGTGCCGCGCCAGCGCTCGGGTCGATCGCGCCCGGCGTTCCCAAAGCCATCGCAGCGGTCGTGGACCGAGCACTGGCGTTCTCGAAAGAACAGCGATTTGCCAGTGCGCTCGAGATGAAAGAAGCCTTGGCGTTCGCCTATCGGGAAGCCTTCGGAACAGAGCTCCCGTCCACGCGTCCAACACCGCCGGAGCTTGCCCGAACCGAGCTCGGCCAAGCGGGGTCGCCCTCGCTGTCCCCGCCAATGGTGTACTTTGCGGAAACGCGCGCGCCGATCAGAAATGAGACCAATGGCGCGCCCGTCGTCCACGTTGCCAGCGTGGCCTCCGCGCCAGCGCAGCGCCGGCCCAATCGGCTCCCGCTGCTTGCCGCGGCGCTGCTGATGACCCTGATCCTCGCAGGAGTCGCGGCCGGAACGCTGCACTATTCCAGGCAAACGCGGCTCGAGCCTTCCTCGGTCAGCCGGTCGAGCGAACCTGCCCCCACCGCGTCGAGCGCTCCAGTCAAGAGCGCAGCCACGCCTGCTCCAAGCTCTGCGCCAACTCAAACGGCGCTCGAGCTTGCGCCCCCGCGGGCCGCAGCACCCGTCGTCTCGCAGCGAACCGCGCGCGTGCCCGGCCCGGCTCCCGCGCCGCCCGGCCCGGCTCCCGCGCCGCCCGGCCTGTGCGCGCGTCTGCTGGAGCGCCAGAGCCTCGGAGAAACCCTGAGCGCGAATGAAGAAGCGATCTTTTTACGGACTTGTCGAAGATGAGGGAAGAAGCAATGATCCAAGCTGATGATCCGACTTCGCGCTGGGCTTCGACGGCCGACCTGCATTGCCGCGTCACGCGCAGTTCCGCGCGGCAACTTCTAGCCCGCTCACTCCTGGTTGTTGTCTCGTTGGTCCTGGTCGCGATCAGCTTGCCACTCGGTGGCTGCGTGCCACCGCCACCACCCCCCGCAAAGCCTGCGGGTGAGCTGGATCTCCCGCGCGCCGTCGGCGTGATCGCGGCTGACCTTGCAGCGCAGCTCGGTCCTGGCGCAGCTCAGCCTCGGACGCTGTCGATCGACCCCCTTCTGGACGGGCGCACGGGGCAACAAACGCGTGCCACTGAGCGCGTGCAGCAGTCGCTTTCGGATGCGCTCGCCGGAACCATGAAAAGCGCGCACGTCGTGCCATTCGACGTCGCGGGGGCGGCGCAAGCACAGTTCCTCGTGACCGGAACGCTGAATGCGCTGCCAGAGCAAGATCACTACCGCATGAGCATTGCGCTCTCGGACCGCCAGACCGGCATCGTGGTCGGGCAGTCTGCGGCGCTTTTTCGGGAAGCGGGCATGGACCCCGCGCCGACCCGCTTCTACACGGACAGCCCCTCGCTCGTCCGCGATCGCTCGATCGAGGGTTATCTGAAGACGGCCGAAACGCCCAAAGGGAGTGCGGCGGATGCCTTGTACATCGAGCAAGTGCCTACGGCGGCGCTGCTGGCCGATGCACTCGCGGCGTACAACGCCGAGAAATGGGAGGATGCGCTTGCCCGTTACACCGCCGCGGTTCAAAGGCCCGACGGTCAGCAGCTCAGAACATTCAACGGTATTTACTTGTGCGACGTACAGCTCGGGCGGCTGGATGCAGCGGAAGAGGCGTTTGGCAAGATCGCCGCGCTGGGCCTCGCAACCAACAACCTCGCCGTCAAGCTGCTCTTTCGCCCGGGCGGCACAGACTTCTGGCCGGACCCCAAGGTCACCAGCCTCTACCCCATGTGGCTGCGTCAGATTGCGCGCGCGGCGCAGTCCGCGGGGAGCTGCGTCAACGTCGTCGGCCACACCAGCCACAGCGGAAGCGAGTCCGTGAACGACAAGTTATCCTTGGCTCGCGCGACTGTCGTTCGGGAGTCGCTGCACCGTGAAGCGCCTAAGCTCTATGGCAAGGTGAAGGTCAGCGGCGTCGGATTTCGCGAAAACCTGGTTGGTACGGGCAAGGACGACGCGACCGATGCGCTCGACCGACGTGTCGAATTCAAGGTGGTCCCGTGTGCCGCCCCCGCTGTCGGGCCCTGAAGTTCTCGTGCTTCGCGACGTCCAGTGGACGCCTGGTGAACGTCAAACGTCTATTCTGCGCCCGCTGATACACGGCAAAATGCCGAGAAAATGCCGTGGCATGGGCGTTGCTGAGTGGAGGTCATGGACACAGAGACCGCCGTTCGCTGCATTGGCATCAGTCATTTACTTCAGCCACCGCTGACGCTTCTGTTGGCGAGGCATCTCAGCCTCAGGCGCGCGTTCGAATCGCTGCCTCCGGTTGCGTTGCGCGTTGCAGAGAACATGGCTGTCGCTGCGGTCGCGCTGCCAACGAGCCTCGGCGTCTTCCTGGCTTTCCACGCACACGACGCACTCCGTAACGGCCCAGCGTGGACGTTGGCGGTGGGCGTTGCGTTGTTCTGGACCTGGCGCCTCGAGCGGCAGTTGCGCGCCGTCGGGCCCCTGATTGCTCGCTCGAGCCCGATTTGGCACATTCTGCTGACGCTCATCTTCACGCTTCAAGGTCCGGTCTTTGGCGTTATTTTGCTGGCGATCCGCTGGGGAGGCGCGCAGTGAACGTGGCCGATTTTTTCGTGGAGCTCTTGCTTCGCGAGGGCGTAACTCACGTCTTTACCGTTCCCGGGGGCACCGCCTTGCCGCTCATGCACGCGCTGTCGAAGGCGTCGGACATTCGAACGGTGGTCTGCAAAGACGAGCTCGGCGCCTCATTCATGGCGGATGGTTACGCTTGGAGCTCGGGAAAGCCCGGAGTCATCGTGACCATCGGCGGACCGGGCGCAACCAACACCACCACCGGCTTGTGCTGCAGCAACGCCCAGGGCAACCCCGTCGTGCTCGTGAGTGGTGAGGTGACGACCAGCTCACTTGGACGCCGCGCCGCGCAGGACGGTAGCGCGCTCGGGATCGACGTCACGGCGATCTCACGTCCCGCGACGGGCCTAAGCACGAGCGTTGCCTCGGCGAGCGACGCCGTGACCGGTCTCGAGGAGGCGTTCCGCAGGGCCATGCACCAGCGCAAACCGGTGCACATCTCGATCCCACTCGACGTCCAACGCGCCTCAGTTCCGGATTCTGCTCGACGCAGGCCGCGGGCGCCGTGCCCGGAAGTGCGCACGATGAGTCCAGCGGGCGTGCGGCGCGCTGCCCTGCTGCTCGGACAAGAAGGCAGGAAGGTGGCCTTCTTGCTGGGTCGCGGCGCCAGCGACGCGCGGGCAGAGGTTCTTGCTCTCGCAGAGCGGTTGGGCGCACCGGTGGCCACCACCTGCGGTGCCAAGGGCTTGTTTCCCGAGCGCCATCCGCTCGCCCTCGGAGTGTTCTCGTTCGGCGGTGGCCCGCTCGGGCGCGCGGTGATGACCGGCGATCTCGACGTTCTCGTCGCGATCGGAACCGGGCTCGGGGAATTCGCCACTATGAACTACAGCCAGCGGCTAAACCCGAAGATTGCGTTGATTCATGTCGACAAAGACCCGAGCGTGTTCGGTCGCAGCTACGCGAGCGTTCCTGTGTGTGGTGACGCCCAAGAAGTCTGCCGTGCGTTGCTAGGCGAGCTCACGACCAGTCAGAACCGCCAGCTCCCCGCTTGGTATGCCGCGCTGAAGGCCAAGCTTGGGCGTGTCGCCGAACCCGAAATGCTCACGGCTTCTACTTTACCGATTCGCCCTGAGCGGCTGATGCATGAAATCGAGGCCGTACTGCCGGAAGACGCCTGCGTCGTCGCCGATATCGGTACGAGCTGCCTGTTCGTGGCACATTGCCTGCGAATTTCGCAGCCGCAACGCTGCTACATTCCGATGGTCTGGTCTTGCATGGGCCACCCGCTCGGCGCAGCTCTTGGCGTTCGCCTCGGCTCGCGGTGTCCCACCATTTGCATCGCCGGAGATGCGGCGTTTCTTTCCCAGGGGCTCGAGCTGCACGCGGCGGTGGAACAAAAGGTAGAAAACTTCGTTTGGGTCGTTCTTTCTAACGGCGGTCACGGACTCGTGCGCATGGGCACCGAGGGCATCCTCGGCAAAGGCCACGGCGTCGAGGACGGAAGCTTCGCATTTACGCCAAACATTGCCGCTATTGCACAAGCCGTGGGAGCGGCTGCGCACACCGTGAAGCACCCGGGCGAACTTCGCGCCGCGCTCGAGCATGGGTTCAGCTGCGGCGGCCCTTGCGTAATCGACGTTCACGTCGATCCAGTCGCAAGGCCGCCGATGGCCGAGCGCATTCAAGGGCTCGGCGAAGCGACAGAAGCCGTGGCCGCGGCCAGGTTGTCTGCGTGAGGGCGAGCAGGTCGCGCCCGGCCAATAGTTCAGACTGCGCGCCGCGAGATCGGGTCGAGGTCTCGCGCGGTCAAGTCCAGGTAGCCCCGTTGACGAGCAAGCTGCATCAGGTTGGTGACCGCTGCCGCACCTTCCTTCCCCTTCATCATCTCCAGTACCGACGCCAGCTGGCTATGGACGTGGAAGACGTGCTGTCTGCGGGTCGCGTGGAGAAGCCCGGTGAGTACGCCGCGCTTGATTGCCGAGAGGAACCCCTCACCCTCGAACACGACGTGCGCAGTGGAACAGTGGCCCAATATCTTGGGCATCAGCTCGAGCAGGTGAGCGCGGACACTGTCGTCGGCGGGTGGCACCCCAGCCGGCAAGATCGACACGCTGACGATCGGTCCACCCGATTCCGCGACGGCGAGGTCTAGATTTCGCGCGATCTCGTCCAGATCGGCAAGTTGCGCTCTGCCCCAGACGGAAAGCACGGCGCCCTTGGTTCGGAGAATATGACAGACCATATGACTGCCCTTGCGGGCTCAGGGTCCGCACGCGCAAGGGTTTGACGGCACACTTGCGCCACACGATAAGGCGTGCGCCGAAGTCAGGTGCGCCGCCACCCACAGCCATCCCGCGCGATTCTGAGCGGATTCGGAACGAGACGGAACGAGGCGGAACGAGTGGGAGCGACTCGGAACGGAGTGGTGCTCGAGGCGGTGCGTATGTCGGTCGCGGCCGACGCGCGTGGGGTGCACCGAGCAAAAACCCCAAAAGGCGCACATGATTCCGGCCACCTGAGGGCGATCGCCTAGGATCCCCCAGGTAGGATTTCTCATGCCTCGCTAGAAAATTTCGCGGCTGTGCGGAACGATTTGACGGAGCACCTCCGGAAGTGCACGCTTTTTGCCCGGGGTGCGGATAAGGCCCGGACGCCACACCAAACTCTCACCATGCGCATCGTCCTCCGTTTGCTGGGTTCAGCCTGCACGCTGTCACTCGCCGCAGCTTGCTCTAGCGCAGCGCCCACCACGGCGCCTGTCGTCGCTGCGCCGCCGGGTGCATCGGCCGACGGATTGGTGTGTCAAGCCGGGCAGCACCCAAGCGCCCCCCTCTCGCTCCTCACGCGCACCCAGTACGATGCGACCATCGCCGATTTGTTGGGCGACAATAGCCAGCCCTCGCTGAACTTTCCGGCAGAGAACCAAGTCTCGGGCTTCAACAACAACACGGAGGTGCACATCGCCAATCCGTTGCTGGTCGAGCAGTTCATGGATGCGGCCGAGGGCATCGCCGGTCGCGCGGTCGCCGCCAATCTCGGAACGCTTGCGCCGTGTGCGGGCACGAGCACCGCCGAGCACCTGGGCTGCGGCACGAGTTTCGTGACCAACTTTGGCAAGCGCGCATTTCGGCGTCCGCTCACGAGCGACGAAGCCCAGGCGTTCAACTCGCTCTTTAGCGGGCTGAACGCCACGCGTGGCTACTCGGCCGCGGTCGAGCTGACGACACAGGCGATCTTGCAATCGCCGCAATTCCTGTACCGGATGGATTCGGAGCAGGCAGCGACGCCCGAAACCGGCGCGGTGGCGCTCGATTCGTACCAACTGGCCGCGCGGCTCTCGTATTTCCTGACTAGCTCGATGCCGGATTCGATTTTGTTCGGCGCTGCCGATGCGCATGCCTTGTCGAGCGTCGCCGAGATCGAAACGCAGGCCCGGCGCTTGCTCGAAACCAGTCGAGCCAAGGCCATGGTTCGTGATTTCAATCAGCAGTGGCTACAGCTCGATCAGCTGTCTGGGCTGGCACGCAACGCGCCCCAGGGGCTGGGGGACGTCAAAGGGATTGGCGCTGACTACCGCGAATCCCTTCACCAATTCCTAGACCAGGCTTTTTGGGAGCGCGGAGACTTGCCGTCGCTGTTCCTCACGCCGCAAACCTTCGTCAATGCTCGCTTGGGCAGCGTACTTGGGCTGGCCGCGCCGGCGAGTGGCTTTGCGTCCGTGAACGCCGCTCCGGGTCAGGTCGGACTGCTGACTCAGCCTGGCCTGATGGCGATGCTCGCGCACGCCGATCAGTCGGGGCCGATTCAGCGCGGCGTGTTCGTGCGTCAGCGCATCTTGTGTCTGGATGTTCCGCCGCCGCCGCCGGGCTTCAATCCGATCGCTCCCGATCCCGATCCCACCCTGACCACTCGTGAACGCTTTCGCGTGCACACCGAGGCGGCGGCCTGTTCCGGTTGCCATCAGTTGATCGATGGGACCGGCTTCGGTTTCGAGAACTTCGATCAGCTCGGTCGCTATCGCAGCGAGGAAAACGGACTGATGGTCGACGCCTCCGGCGAGATGTTGGCGACCGGCGAAGCCGCAGTCGATGGTCCGTACAACGGCGTGCTGGAGCTTTCGAACCGCCTAGCAGTCAGTCCGCGCGTGGAACGATGCCTCGCGACCAACTGGTATCGCTACGCGATGGGCCGCGTCGAGACCGAGGCAGACGGCTGCAGTCTGCGTGAGGTCGAGCAGAAGTTCCGCGCCTCGGGCGGACAATTCAAGGAACTACTGGTGGCAGTCACGCTGAGCGAAGCGTTCCGCTATCGCCCTGCCATTCCGGGAGACATGTGATGAATCGCGTGCGCAAAAGTCCGGAACTGTCTCGTCGCCATTTTCTGCGGGCCGCGGGCGGAGCGGCCGTGGCGTTGCCGCTCTTGTCCTCACTTCGCGCGGGCGCTGCAGGCGAGACTTTCCCGAAGCGCTTGGTCTTGATGTACACGCCGAACGGTGTGATTTCGGACTCGTGGTGGCCGCTGAACGTAAAAAGCGAGACCAGCTGGGACTTGAACACGATTCACAAGCCGCTTTCGCAGTTCAAAGATCGCTTGCTGTTCTTGGGCGGCGTTGACCTCACGGTGACCAACGACGGCCCTGGCGGCCTGCACCAAAAGGGCATCGGCGGACTGTTCACCGGCCAACAGCTGCAGAGCGGAGACCTGTTCGTCGATGGCTGCGGTCAGCGAGCGGGCTGGGCCAACGGCATCAGCGTCGACCAAGAGGTCGCCAAGACATTGGCGATTGGTACGCCCATCACCAGCCTCGAGCTCGGCGTGCGCGGGACTGAAAACGACGTGCAAGGGCGGATCGCCTACGCGGGCCCGGGCGCGCCACTGCCGCCCATGAACGACCCGAGTGAGGTTTTCCGACGGCTGTTCAGCGGCTTTGGGCAGAATACGGACCAGCTGGCCGAGCTGCACGCGCGTCGCCAATCGGTCTTGGACACCGTGCAGGGCCAGTTCAAATCCGTTTCAGCTCGGGTGAGCAGCGCCGATCAGCAAAAGCTCTTGGCTCATCTGACCTTGGTGCGCGACCTCGAGCAGCGCATGACCGCAACTAGCAATGGTAGCCAGTCGTGTATCGTGCCCGCGGTGCCGGTTGCGCTAGATCCCACGAGTGAAGACGATATGTCGATCATCGCTGGCCTGCACCTCGACATGCTTGCCACTGCGTTCGCCTGTGACCTGACGCGCGTGGCGAGCTTTCAGATCTCGACTTCGCTGAACCACATCCGCTACCCGTGGTTGAACAGTATGGGGGAGGGCCACGCATTGTCGCACCAGGGGGCAAGTGACATGAACGCCCACCTTGAGCTGGTCAGCCGCCAGACCTGGCACAGCCAGATGCTCGCGAATTTCTTGACCCGACTGAGTCAGATCCCAGAAGGCTCTGGCACGGTGCTCGACAATACGCTCGTGGTTTGGGGCAACGAAGTCTCCGAGGGCAACACCCACTCCCACGAGAACATGCCGTTCGTCACCGTCGGTGGCGGCTGGTACTTCCGCACCGGCCGCTCGCTCCAGTATACTTCGGCCTCACACAACGACCTCCTGGTCTCGGTGCTGAACGCGATGGGCGTTCCCGCCACCACCTTCGGCCAGGCCGATCTCTGCCACGGCGCGCTGTCCGGCCTCGTCTGAACGGGCCGATCTTTGCATCCGGCTCGGATTTGCGCTTAAACGCCGGAATGGGCGTCCTCAATCGCGGCCTGTACGGACCTTTCTTGGCCCAGCTCGTGGTCGTGCGGCGTTGCAACCTGACCTGCGGCTATTGCAACGAGTTCGACGAGGAGTCGGAGCCGGTGCCTACGGAGGTACTGAAGGCCCGCATCGACAAGCTCAAGGAGCTCGGCACTTTCAGCCTGGAGTTCACCGGTGGCGAGCCCATGCTGCACCCGGACATCGCCGAGCTGATCCGTTACGCACGCACGAAATCTTTCCACAAGGTGATGATGATTTCGAACGCTTACCTGTTGAACGAAAAGAAGGTACGCGCGCTGAACGACGCAGGTCTGATGGAGATGCAGGTCAGCGTCGATGGCGTGCTGCCGAACGAGATCACGGTCAAGGTGCTCAAGCCGATGCTGCCCAAGCTGCGCATGCTAGCGCGCACGGCAAAGTTCCCGATTGTCTTGAGTGCAGTCCTGGGCGCAACCACCCCGGGTGAAGCGCTGCAGGTGGTGGAGGCGGCGCGCGAGTTCGGTTTCCGTCCGCGCGTCTTGGTGCTGCACGACGGCACCGGACAAATGCACTTGGACGAAGCCGGCAAAGAAGCGTTCGCGCGTGTCAAAGAGATGCTCGGCGGCCGTCGCTTTCGCGAAGCCCATGACTATCGCGAGCGCATCTTGCTCGGTGGCACTGCCCCGTTCAAATGCCGCGCGGGCAGCCGCTATTTGTACGTCGACGAATTTGGCGACATCCACTGGTGCTCGCAAACTCGCAACGTATTCAAGAAGCCGCTGCTCGAGTACACTGCTTCTGACCTAAAGACGCAATTTTACACGAAAAAGACCTGCGCTGACGCCTGCACCATCGGCTGCGTGCGGACACAAAGCGCGTACGACGAATGGCGGAGTCAGCCGCTCGATTTCGAAGGCCCGCGGCGTTTGCCGCTCGTTTAGGGCTAACCTCATTGACGCGAGACATTGGTCGCTTCGTCATCGACGCGCGTTACGTGCGATCTCGACCGAGCGGGATTGGTAATTATGTCGCAGCGCTGATCGCCCGCCTGCCGGCGTTGGCACCCGAAGCGCGCTTTCATCTATGGGCGCATCCGGAGCACCCCGTCCCGGTAATCGCGCCCAACGTGACGACCTCGGTCGTGGCGGCCGCGGCGGATGGCTTGCGCACCCTGCTCAGCCCCGCGGCGCTCGATCCGCTTGCGAGTGATGACGTCGTGCACTTCCCGTTCAGCTTGCTCGGGCGCGGACTGCCTTGCCCAAGCGTGGTCACTATCCACGATCTGATGTGGCTCGAGCACGCGGCCAAGGTAGATGCCCGACCGCTCTTGCGCAGTGTGCGGGCGAGCTTCTACCAGACCGGCATGCGCTACGCCCTGCGCCACGCAACTCGCTTGATCGCGGTCTCACGGTCGACGGCCGATCGCATCCAGGCCGTGTCGCCCGAGAGCTCGCGGCGAGTACGCGTGATTCACAACGCCGCAAGCCCGGCCTTCGTGCCGCCAATCGATCTGGATGCTTCGCTGCGGCGCGCGGCCGAGCTGATCGGGAGCCCTGAGCCGTATTACCTAGTTGTCGGGAAAAATGAGCCATACAAGGCCCATCATTTGGTGCTCCAAGCGTTCGCGCGCGAGGCGCGCGGGGGCGAGCTATTGGTCCTCGTGCAGCGGACTCGGCGTGGTGCCGGCCTCGATAGGCTGGCCCAAGAACTCGGCATAGCGCAAAGGCTTCGTTGGTTGCCGACGCTTTCCGAACCCGAGCTGGTTACCGTCGTGCAAGCCGCGCGCGCGCTCTTGCAGCCTTCTTTGGTCGAGGGCTTCGGCATTCCGGCGTTGGAGGCGATGGCCGCGGGCTGCCCGGTAGTTGCCAGCGACACTCCGGCCTTGGTCGAAGTGTTGGGCGGTGCTGGGTTGCATGCCGTGGTCGGCGACGCGGCCGGTCTAGCAGCGGCAATCAACCGACTGCGCTCGGGCTCCTTGCGCGAGGAGCTACGCGCCCGCGGCTTCGAACGCGCCCGCGCCTTCAGCTGGGACGTTGCGGCGCGGCAGACACTCGAGGTCTACCGTGAAGCGGCAGCGGCCGGCCCGGACGAGGCTCGCCGTGCTTGACGTATTGGTCGACATGACCGCGCTGAACACGCCCTCACGTGAGCGCGGTATCGGTCGGTATGTAACGCATTTGTGTCGAGCGCTGGCGGCGCGTGACACTTGGTCGGAATTTGCTGCAAGCGGGCACCAGCTTCGGATCGCGGGCCTGACGCGGCATCGCGGTCCAGTGTTGGGTGCGGTCGATGAATCGCTGCAATTTGCGGGCGATCCGCGGATCCGGGTGGGTACCTGGCAATACCAACGGCACAAGCTGGAACGGCGCATGTTCTTGGGGAGCTTGGCGCGACGTGTCGGCCCCAGGCTTTTGCACTTGCCCGACCCGCCGGGCACTCCGATCGACATGCGACAACCGCGGATCGTGACCTGCCACGATCTCATCCCCTTGGTGCTGGCGAAGCAATACCTGGCGCCCGTGCCAGGGGCGCGTACGCTGCAATGGCTGCGGGACTATGCTCGCTACCGAACCGCGCGACGCGTGATCGCGATCAGCGAAGCCACGCGTCGCGATCTGATCGAGCACGTCGGCGTCTTGCCGGAGCGAATCGACGTCGTGCACTCGGGCGTGGATCACCAGCGCTTCAGCGCGGATTCGCTGGAGGGCGAACGGGATCAGGTGACGCTGCGGCTGGGCTTCGAGGCACCGTTCCTGCTTTGCCTGGGCGCCAGTGACGCGCGCAAAAACCTGCCGCTCTTGGTGCGCGCGTTCGGGCAAAGTGGCGTAGCGCGCGAGCTGGTGCTGGTCATCGCGGGACCGATTTCGGCGCGCCAACGCGCGCGCCTGCTCGAGGCGGTGCGCGTCAGCCAAGTCGAAGGCCGCGTGCTGATCTTGGGCTATATCGACGACGCGCTGCTCGTGGCCCTTTACCGACAGTGCTTGGCTTACGTCTTCCCCTCGTCTTATGAGGGTTTCGGCCTGCCGATTCTGGAGGCGATGGCCTGCGGTGCGGCCACGCTGACCAGCCGCCTTTCATCGTTGGCTGAAGTCGCTGGCGACGCGGCCTTGACGCTGCCATCGCTCGACCAGGACGTGCTCGCCGACGGCATTGCTCGCATCGCCAGCGACTCCGCGCTGCGCGCAGTCCTGCGCAAGCGCGGCCTCGAACACGTGAAGGCATTCACTTGGGAGCGCTGCGCGCGCCAGACTCTGGCTTGCTACGCGCGTGCGCTCGCAGAGGATGCGCCGTGAATCCGGCGCTGCTGGCTGCTGCGGCGGCGAGCGGAGGACTCGCCACGCTGGGCCTTCGCTACCGCGCGCGGGTGAACGGTCCATTCGAGCCCACACGTTTCGTGTGGAGTCGCGGGCTCGGGCTGCTCTGCGACCACAACGGTGGAGTCGGCTTCGTCAAAGGCCAGCGCGGGGCGCGCGCAGCGCTACGCTTCGAGCCCGCGCTCTTCGATCGGGTGCAAGACGGCGATCTGGTTTGGATGCGGCTGATCGCGCTGCCCCAGTTCATGAGCGAGGCCATGCCGCGCATTCGCGCTCGCTTCGGTTTGGTCACGGGCGACGAAGATTGGGCGATTCCGTCGGGATTTGCCGGGTCGCAGCAACTGCTCTCGGACCCACGGGTGGTGTGTTGGTTCACACAGAACTACGACGGCACCGATCCCAACCGGAAGCTGATGCCGCTGCCCATCGGGATCGATTTCCACACCATCAGCAACGGTCGCAAGTGGGGCCATTGGCCAGCCACGCCCGCTGCCCAAGAAGCCGAGCTCGAAGCGTTGCGCAGCGCTGCCCCCGCCAACGCTGAGCGTCAGTTGCGCGTGCACGCCGATTTTCATTTCAACAAGCATAAACAACAGGTCTGGGGCGATGACCGCACCGCGGTGCAGCGCGCGCTCGAGGGCAACCCGGACGTGCAGTTTCAAACGCGCCAAGTGGCACGCCTGGCACTCTGGCGTGAAAAGACGCGTTACGCCTTCGTGGTCAGCCCGCACGGCAACGGTCTCGACTGCCACCGCACCTGGGAGTCGCTCGTGTTGGGCAACATCGTGATCGTCAAGCGCTCCTCGCTCGACCCCTTGTACGAGGGGCTACCGGTAGTGATCGTCGATGATTGGCACGAAATTGCTGCGGACAACCTACGCCGGTGGCATGCCCAGCACCGACGCGCGTTCCAAGATCCGCAGGTTCAGGATCGACTCACCAACCACTATTGGATCGCGCGCATGCGCCGAATCGTCGCTGAGCGGCTGCTGGAGGCTGGGGGTGATCGCCAACGCGACGTATCCGTCGGATTGGAGTCCCCAGCCAGCGAGTAGTGCCTCTCGCAGAAATGATCGGGCACGGTTCAAATGCTTTTCGGCCGAAGACCGTCGATGAGCTGTGTCCCGCGCTTGAACGCTCGCGCGCCTCGAGCGACGTGGGAACTGTTATTTTGGCCGGCAACGGACCCTCGCCCAAAAACGGCGGCTGGGCTTTTGCTCAGGCGGTGAGCAGCGAATTCGCGGCAAGGACCGCTACAAGTACGAAGGCAAAGACCCACGAGGCGTCGATCCTGCGTGCCTGCATATCCTCGAGGTGCAACGTCTGAGTCAGATCGTTTTGCAAGCGAGCTTCTTCTCAATGAGGCCCATCAAGTCCGACACCCGCTTCGACCACGAGTTGGCCTCGGCCAGCGCCACGCGCTGCTCGGCCCCCGCGCCGCCACTTTCGATCGCGTCGTCACACTGAGCCACGAACGAGTGTTCGTCATCGGCAACGCGCACCGAATCGAGGAAGCCGTCCAACGCCGGCAAGCGCGAGACGACCACGGGCTTGCCGGTGGCCAGGTATTCGAAAAACTTGATTGGAAAAACCGACTCCGTGTACTCGTTCAAGCGATACGGGATCACCGCCACATCGCAACCTTTGAGATACGCGGGCAGCTCTGAATAGTCGCGCGTGCCGAGCACGTGCACGTTCGGCAGGGCCTTCAGCTTGGAGACGTTCGTGCTCGGATCCGAGATGCCGATCGGGCCGATCAGGGCTAGATGATAGTTCGGACGGCTCTTGGCCAGCTCGAGCAGCCAATCGATGTTCAGCTTGTAGTTGCTGACCGCGCCCACGAACAAGATCAGCGGCTTGGGCAGCGCGGCAAGATCTGCCGGGACCATCGTGCTCGGGGCGAGCGCCTGCTTGAAGTGATCGGCATCACCCACGTTGTGCACGTAGTGCGTGCCTTCGGGGTTGAACAAGCGTTTCCGTTCGTACAGCGCAGGCGCCGTCGTGAACACCAGATCCGCGGAGCGGCAGAGCTGCTCTTCACGGGCGGCAAGCCACTCTTTGCAATCTTTGTAGGCCGGGAACGCCGTGTATTCATCGACGCAGTCGTAGACTAAGAGCTTTCGCTCCAGGCGCAGCGCGGCTTCACCGAAGCCCGGGTGATAGACCCAGATGATGGCGTCATCGATGCGCTCACGGTGCAGGAACTCCTGCACGATGCGGACCTTTTCGTCGTACTGGAAGTGACCGCGCACGGCGTTGGTTTGCGCTAAGAGCTCGAGCCCGGGCGGCCCCCAAGATTTGCCGACGTACAGGTTACCAGCGCCTCGCTCGGGCAGGATCCCTTCGCTCCAGAGCCTGCGAGGTTTGAAGGCGAGCGATGGATCCTGGCGCAGCGCTCGGGCAGCAAAAGTGACCGGGGAAGAGACCCGGAAATCCATGTGGATCACTCGGTGCCGCTTGGCCAAGCGGCTCATGATGTGCTGCTTGTTGGTCCACATCCGATCGCCCCAATCTTGGGACGACAAGCAAACGATCGTGTGCACGGCTTCGGACATAGTCAGGGCCTGCGGATTAGCACACGTTTTAGCCCTTCGGGTATCGCGATGCGCGTCAGGCTGCGGCGGGCGTTTCCGCCTCCGAGACACGCTCGGCGGATCGTGCGCTCCTCGGAGGGCAGCTCCAGCCTAGCGGGACTTTCGGCCGCCGCATTCCACTGGATGCCGTCCCCGGCCGAACCGAAGCCGTCGATCTTCGTCGCTATCCG
>Ga0302323_100000245_pt1 | contig 41940 bp, 27 predicted proteins | sample Fen_T0_3_FD_201950 | JGI IMG/M metagenome (GOLD analysis project Ga0302323, IMG submission 201950) | Peat permafrost microbial communities from Stordalen Mire near Abisko, Sweden - Fen_T0_3 | ecosystem: Environmental > Terrestrial > Soil > Wetlands > Permafrost | place: Sweden: Abisko...
CGCTCGTCATCCGAGATCTCCAGCGCTGCCTTCGGGCGTCCAGTCTTCATGTCCCTGGTAGATTATGCCCTGCCAACTTTTGCAAGACATTTATGTTCCATGGGACTAGTAAGCCGGAATCCCCGAGCTATCCCTTGTTGCGCGAGGTCGACCGCGACACCATGGGCGGTTGGGGACTGGTCACTCTGGGCGGGCTTCTGCTGGGCGGGGCGGCCTGCACGTCCGTTCATGCCGGATCGGGTTCCGAGCGTGCCGCAACGCCGTCGTCGACGGCGCAGACGCATCCCGACAGTGGCGCGCCGACACCACCACCGCTGCCACCGCCGGGCGTTCCTGTTCCCGAGCGCATAGACCCGCCACCCTCGAAGGTTCCGGCCAAGACCGACGTCCCTGCCAAAACAGATCCACTGGCCAAGAGCACGAAGGACAAGCAGGGCGACCAAGGCAAGCAGGATGCGAAGTCCGCCCCGAACAAGACCAAGACGGCGCGGACGAAGGCCTCCCCGGTGAGAGCTCCCAGCCACCCTCGTGTGAACGGCGGAATGCCCCGACTTCGGGTGGAAGACGAGTGGTCCCGATAGGCCACCATCGTTGGAGCGCCTTCCGTGAACCTGGCCCTGGTCCTCAACCATCAATGCAACCTGCGGTGCCGCTACTGTTACACCGGCCGCAAGTTCGACCGCCCGATGTCGCTGGCCACCGCACGCCGGGCGGTTGATTTCGGACTGGCCCACGCTGGCGATGACGAGTTGGTGCTGTCGTTCTTCGGTGGCGAACCGATGTTGGAGATCGAACTCATGGAGTCGGTGGCTGCCTACGCACGCGACCATTCCAGCCGCCGGTCGACTCGTCTGCGTTTCTCCATCTCGACCAACGGAACCCTGCTCGACGAACGGCGAATACACTTCTTGCGCGACTTCGCCGTGCACGTCCAGGTCAGCGTGGACGGTGGGCCCGCTGCGCAAGATCGCGCGCGCCCGTTCGCCGACGGTGCGGGTAGCGCCGAGGTGGTCGGCGGACACCTGCGCCGGCTGCGATCTGAAGGCCTTCTGCACCAGATTGTCGCGGTGATGACGCCCGACACGTCCGCGCACCTGGCCGAGAGTCTCGGCTACTTGGCCAGTTTCGGGGTAGAGGAAATCTACTTTGCCCCCAACCATCTCGGCGCTTGGTCGGAGGCAAACTGCGATGCGTTCGAAGGCCAGGTCCGCCGACTCGCCGACGTCTACGCCGATCTCTTCCGCGCGGGACAGGTGCGACGTGTGGATCCGCTGTATGGCAAGATCGTGAGCCACCTCATTGTCGGCCGCCAAGCCCCGAGGCGCTGTGGATTCGGCCACAGAGAATTGGCCGTGGCCCCGAGTGGCTACATCTATCCCTGCGACCGCGTGGTCGCCGAAGATACGCGCGAGGAGCTACGCCTGGGACACCTCGAAAGCGGTCTCGACGATGCGCGCGTGCGAGCTCTACAAGCACGCCGAAGCGCCACCGATCCAGAATGCGCAACCTGCGAGCTCGGTGCCCGCTGTTCCAGCTCGTGCGGTTGCGCCCAACTCGAAACTACCGGCCAGCTTGGCATGGTTTCCCCTCTGTTCTGCTGGCTCGAGCGCCTGTTCATCGCGGAGGCGGATCGCCTGGCCAATGTCCTTTGCGCCGAACGCAATCCAACCTTCTTGAGCGAGTTCTACCGACACGCCTCCGTGATTGCGTTCCCCGAAACATCTGGACGCGACTTCCGTCTCGCCGAGACGCGATCGAGCCACAGGTAGATGACTGGAGTCGTGAACAGGGTCACGATCTGCGACAGGAAAAGTCCCCCGACCATCGCGATTCCGAGGGGGCGTCGCAGCTCGGAGCCTGTTCCACCGCCAATGGCCAGCGGAAGAGCGCCGAGAAGTGCCGCGAAGGTGGTCATCAGAATGGGCCGAAAACGCAAGAGGCTGGCTTCGCGGATGGCCACCGCCGCGGAGGTACCACGCGTGCGCCGGGACGCGATGGCAAAGTCGACCAGGATGATGGCGTTCTTCTTCACGATGCCGATAAGCAGGATGATTCCGATGAGAGCAATGATGCTGAACTCGGTCTTGAACGCGGACAGCGCAAGAAGAGCGCCCACGCCCGCCGAAGGCAGGGTCGACAGGATCGTGATGGGATGGATGAGGCTTTCGTACAGCATGCCAAGCACGAGATAGACGGTGACCAACGCGGCCATAATCAGCCAGGGCTGGCTGCTCGTGGAACTCTTGAAGGCCTGGGCCGTGCCCTGAAAGCTGCCGCGCAGGCTGGCGGGGAAGTGAAGCTGTTCTTCGGCCTTGTGAATCAGCTCGACAGCATCCCCTAGCGATGTGCCAGGCGCCAGGTTGAAGGAGAGGGTGGTGGCAGGGAATTGTCCCTGGTGGTTGATCGCCAGCGAAGCGTTGCCCGGACCAAACGTGGCGATCTCCGACAGCGGTACCTGGGCGCCGGTCGGCGTCGATACATAGATGCGGCGAAGGGCCTCGGGGCCGCTCTGTTGGGTGCTCGCCGCTTCCAGCACCACGCGGTAGTAGTTGAGCTGGGTGTACGAAACCGCGACCTGGCGCTGTCCGAAAGCATCGTACAGCGCCTCATCCACGGCCTGGGGCAGAATGCCGAAGCGAGAGGCTCTTTCGCGGTCGAGGGTCACACTGAGCTGCAGACCAGCGGTTTGCTGATCAGTGTTCACATCCTTGAGTGCGGGCAGACTGCGCAGCTTTTCGAGTACGCGGGGCGCCCATTGATTGAGCTCGTCGAGGGTGGCGTCTTGCAGCGTGTATTGATACTGCGTCCGCGCCGAGCGTCCCCCCAGGCGCAAGTCCTGTACGGATTGCAGAAACAGTCGCATCCCCGGCACCCGGCTGGCCTTGGGACGTAACCGGGCGATGATCTCGTCGGCCGATGCTTTGCGTGCTGGCTTGTCTTTCAGCGCGATAAAAAGGTTCCCTGCATTGCCAGTGGAAGCATTCGACGATCCAATGAAGGACACCACGTGTGCCACGTCCGGATCGGCCGATACCATGGCGATGACCTGTTCCTGGTAGGCCTTCATGGCCGAAAAAGACACATCCTGGCTGGCCTCGGTCGAGCCCATCAACATGCCCGTGTCTTGCTGGGGGAAAAGGCCTTTGGGCACCACCACGTAGAGAAAGACAGTGAAGGCAACGGTCCCGAGGGTAAGTGCGAGCGCCGCGAGCTGGTGGCGCAGGATCCAGTCGAGACAGCGCCCATAGAGGTTCTGAAGCCCTGTGAACCCGCGCTCGGACATGCGGGAAAACCCTCCGGGTTTCTCATTCGCGAACGAGCGTAGCAGCCGCGACGACATGGTTGGGGTCAGGGTCAAAGACACCACCGCCGATACGACAATGGCAATGCTGAGTGTGACGGAGAACTCGCGAAAGAGCCGTCCGACAATGCCGCCCATGAGCAAGAGCGGAATGAAGACCGCGAGCAGCGACACGGTGATGGACACGATGGTGAAGCCGATCTCTTTCGCGCCTAGAAAAGCGGCCTTCGAGGGTGACATGCCTTGCTCTACGTGGCGCATGATGTTTTCCACCACCACGATGGCGTCATCGACCACGAAGCCGGTGGCGATGGTCAGCGCCATCAGCGATAGGTTGTCGATGCTGTAATCGAGCAAGTACATAACCGCGAAGGTTCCGGTCAGCGACAGTGGAATGGCCACCGCTGGGATCATGGTGGCGCGCAGCCGCCGCAAGAAGAGCAAGACCACCAGCACGACAAGGCCGATGCTGATGAGCAAGGTCGCCTCCACGTCGTGGACCGAGGCGCGGATGGTGCCCGCGCGGTCGAGCGCGATCTGCAGCTTGATAGCCGGTGAAATACTGGTCGCCAGGGTGGGCAGCAGGGCCTTAACCCGATCGATGGTTTCAAGTATGTTCGCACCCGGCTCGCGTCGCACCAGCAGCACCACCGCGCGCTTGCCGTCCACCCAGCCAGCCACGCGGTTGTTCTCCACGTCGTCGAAAACCTTGGCCACATCCCGCAAGCGAACCGAGGCACCACCGCGGTAGGCGATGATTACGTTGCGAAAGGCCTCTGCGCCGAACAATTGGTTGTTGGACGACAGGACCAGCGTGCGCTGATCGTTGGCCAGCGTGCCCTCAGGACTGTTGACCGTATTTTGTGCGAGCGCCGTGCGCACGTCGATCATGCCGAGGCCCAGTCCCGCGAGGGCGTCGAGGTCGACTTGCACGCGCACGGCGGGCTGCTGACCGCCGCCGACGAACACTTGGCCAACCCCCTTTACCTGCGACACCTTCTGCGCCAGGATGGTGTTCGCGGTATCGTAGACCTGCGCCAGGGGCAGGGTGTCCGACGAGAGGCCCACGATCAGCACCGGCGCGTCGGCGGGGTTGACCTTGCGGTAGGTGGGGCGGCTGGGCAAGTTGGGCGGCAGTTCGCCGCCGGCTGCGTTCATGGCAGCTTGCACGTCTCTCGCGGCCCCCGTGATATCTCGGCTCAAATCGAACTGCATGGTGATGCTGGTGGCGCCGAGCGAGCTGGCCGAGGTCATCTCGGTCAGACCGGCAATCCGGCCAAAGCGGCGTTCGAGGGGGGTGGCCACCGAGCTGGCCATGGTCTCGGGGCTGGCGCCGGGTAGCCCTGCCTGGACATTGATGGTCGGGAAATCCACGCGTGGCAAGGGCGCCACAGGGAGATTGAAGTAGGCGGTCAGGCCCGCCAAGATGAGGGCGACGGCCAGAAGTGACGTCGCGATGGGGCGGCGAAGAAAAGGGCCGGAGATGTTCACGCCGCGGGTTCTCCGACAGCGGGAGGAGGCGCAGCCACTGTGCGAGGCGTCCGCCCTAGATGGCGCAGGCGATCCATGGCCAGGTAGATGACCGGCGTGGTGTACAGGGTAAGCACCTGCGAAATCAGCAAGCCCCCCACGATGGCGACGCCCAGCGGGCGGCGCAGCTCCGCGCCTGTGCCGCGGCCGAGGGCCATGGGCAGACCACCCAGCAAGGCCGCCATGGTGGTCATCATGATGGGGCGGAAGCGAAGAAGGCAGGCTTGATGGATCGCGCTTTCAGGATCGAGACCCTTCTCTCGTTCTGCTTCCAGGGCGAAGTCGATCATCATGATGGCGTTCTTCTTGACGATGCCGATGAGCAGGATGATGCCGATGAGCGCGATGATGCTGAATTCGATCCGGCAGATGAGAAGGGCAAGCAAGGCGCCAACGCCCGCCGATGGCAAGGTGCTCAAGATCGTGATGGGGTGGATGTAACTCTCGTACAAGATGCCAAGCACGATGTACATGGTGATGAGCGCGGCGAGGATGAGAATGGGCTCGTTGGCGAGCGATTCCGAGAAGACCTTCGCGGTGCCCTGAAATGAGGGGTGCACGCTGGGTGGCAGGTTGAGCGATCGCATGGCCGCGTCGAGGGTGGAGATGGCGTCGCCCAGGGCTTCCCCGGGTGCCAGATTGAAGGACAGCGTGGCGGCGGGAAACTGTCCCTGGTGTGCGATGGTCGGGTTATGAGGGGACTGTTCGTAGTGGGCGAGTGAGTCCAGCGCGATGGGCGTGCCGCTGGCGGAGCGCACGTAGATCGAGTGCAGCGCGGTGAGATCCTGCTGGAAGTTGGGCGCGACCTCCAGGATCACGCGATACAGGTTGAGCTGGGTAAAGATGGTCGAGACCTGGCGCTGGCCAAAGGCATCGTAGAGTGTGTCATCGAGGCTTTGCGTGCTGACGCCAAGTTGCGATGCCATGTCGCGGTCGATGACCAAGGAAAGTCCGAGTGCGGTTGACTGGCGGTCGCTGGCCACGTCGCGCAGGACCGGCAGCTCCTTCATGGCATCGAGAACGCGCGGAGCCCAGAGGTCGAGCTCGCTGGGGTCGGCGTCTTCGAGCGTGAGTTGGAACTGCGTCCTGCTTGTCCGGGTGTCGACCTGGAGATCCTGCACGGACTGCAAGTACACCGCGATGCCAGAGAGCTCGCGCAGGCGAGGCGCAAGGCGGGCGATGATGGCGTCGGCATTGGCATGACGCTGGTTCCGCAGCTTGAGCGTGATGGAGAGCCGACCCACATTGAGGGTGGGATTGGTACCGTCGGCGCCGATGAACGAGGCAACGGCCTGCACGTCGGGATCGGCACGAATCACATCGGCGGCGGCTCGCTGCCGGTCCATCATGGCGGGAAAGGAAATCGACGGCGTGGCCTCGGTGACGCCGACCAAGAGGCCGGTATCCTGCTGCGGGAAGAAGCCCTTGGGAACGATCCAGGCCAGAAAAACCGTGAGCCCCACGGTGGCCAGGGTTGCCGTCAAGGTGATGCGCTGGTGGCGTAGCACCCAGCAAAGTCCGCGGTCATAGAAGCGGGCCATGGCGTCCCAGCCTCGTTCGAGGCTGCGCCCCATCCGTGCGGGTCTCTGGTGCGGACGCAGCAGGTGGCCGCCCATCATGGCGGTCAGGGTGAGTGAGAGGAGTGCCGAGATGCCGATGGCGATGGCCAGCGTGACGGCAAACTCGCGGAACAGCCGGCCCACGATGCCCCCCATGAAGAGCAGCGGAATAAGCACCGCGACCAACGACACAGTCAACGAAACAATGGTGAAGCCAATCTGGCGTGCGCCCTGGAGCGCTGCCTCGAAAGGCGGCACGCCTTCCTCGATGGTGCGCGCGATGTTTTCGACCATCACGATGGCGTCGTCGACCACGAAACCGGTGGCAATGGTCAGTGCCATCAAGGTCAGGTTGTTGAGACTGTAGCCACACAGTTGCATGACCCCGAAGGTGGCGATAAGCGACAGCGGCACCGCCACACCCGGGATGATGGTGGCGCGAAAACTGCGCAGGAAGAGGTACATGACCCCGACCACCAGCAGGATGGTGAGCACAAGCGTGAACTGCACGTCGTCGACAGAGGCGCGCACGGTTTCGGTGCGGTCCGACATGGTGGTGATGTCGATGCCGTTGGGCATCGAGGCGCGCAGCTGGGGCAGCAGGGCCTTGACGCTGTCCGTGACCTGGATAAGGTTGGCGCCGGGCTGGCGCTGCACGTTCATGATCACGGCTCTCCGTTCGTTGGCCCATCCCGCGAGCTGCGCATTCTCTACGTCGTCGAGCACCACGGCCACGTCGGACAGCCGGACCGGCGAGCCGTTGCGATAGGCCAGGACCAGGGGTTCGTAATTGATAGGCTTTTCGATCTGATCGTCGACGTTGACGGTGTAGTTCTGGCGCTGTCCGTCGAGCGATCCCTTGGGCTGGTTCACATTGGCTGCGACCAGGATGGTGCGCACGTCCTCCAGGGTAAGCCCGCGGCCGGCCAGGGCCTCGGGATCCACGCGCACGCGCACGGCCGGCTTCACGCCACCGCCCAGAGTGACCAGTCCCACGCCTGCCACCTGCGACACTTTTTGTGCCAGGATCGAGTCGACGTAATCGGCGACCTTGTTGAGTGGCAGGTTGTCCGAGGTGATGGCGAAGGTCAGAATGGGCGTGTCGGCGGGATTGCTCTTGCTGTAGGTCGGCGGCGTGGGCAGGTTGCGAGGCAGGAGATTCGAGGCGGCGTTGATGGCAGCTTGTACGTCCTGTTGGGCCGAATCGATGTCGCGATCCAAGTTGAATTGCAAGGTGATGAGCGAGGAGTTGAGGCTCGACACCGAAGTCATCTGACTGAGCGCCGGGATTTGCCCGAACTGGCGTTCGAGCGGCGTCGTGATCGACGAGACCATGGTCTCGGCACTGGCACCGGGTAGACTGGTGGTGACCACGATGGTCGGGTAGTCGACCTGGGGCAAGGCCGACACCGGCAGTTGCTGATAACCCACAAGTCCGGCGAGCAGCACGCCGATCATGAGCAGCGTGGTGGCGATGGGACGCCGGATGAAGGGTTCCGAGATGTTCATGGTTTCTTCGTCTCGCGAATCGGCGCTTTGCCCTCACCCTTGCCCTTGCGGCCACCGGGCTCTTTGTTGTCACCTGGCTCGCGTATCTCGACCAAGGCGCCGGGCTTGAGTTGGAACTGCCCTTCGGTGACCACGGTCTCGCCCGGCTCGAGGCCCGAGCGAATCACGGCGAACTCCGTGTCGGTGCTCTCGACCTGTACCGGCCGAGCTGCCACCGTCTTGTCCCCACCCACCACATAGGCGAAGGCGCCCGCAGGTCCCCGCTGCACGGCCACTGCGGGCACGACGATTGCGTCCGTGCGCAGACCGAGGTGCAGGCGCGCCTTGACGAACTGGTTTGGCCACAGCACCCTGTTGGGATTGGCAAAAATGGCCTTGAGTCGAATGGTGGCGGTGGTGACGTTGATTTGGTTGTCGATCACTTCGAGGCTGCCAGAGGCCAGGATACTGCCCCCGTCGCGAGACAGAGCATCGACGGTGGGCTTGCCCTCGGCCAAAGCCCGCTGCACACGCGGCAACTCGTCCTGTGGAAGCGTGAAGAGGACCGCGATGGGATCCACCTGCGTGACCACCACGATGCCGCCTGCCTCCGACGGGTGCACCATGTTGCCCGGATCAATCAGACGTACGCCCGTGACCCCGTCGATGGGCGAACGGATATGGGCGTATTCCAGCATCAACTTGGCTTGCTCGATCTGCGCCTGATCCGTTCGTACCGAACCTTCCATTTGTCCGACCAGCACTGACTGATCGTCGGCTTGCTGCTGGGCAATCAGCTTGTCCTTGGCGACGCGGCTGTAGCGATCGAGGTTGACCTTGCCACCGGCCAACTGTGCCTGGTCGCGGGCCAGGGCGCCCTCGGCCTGGTGGAGTTGGATGGCAAAGGGACGTGTATCGATGAGTGCGAGCAGCGTTCCGCGCTTGACGAACTGACCTTCGCGAAACGCCACGTTGTCCAGGCGCCCGTCGACCTGTGATCGCACGGTCACGGTCTTGAACGCTGTCACCGTGCCAAGCCCGTCCAGGGTGACGGGCATGTCTCGCGTCGCCACCTTGGTCGCGACCACCGATACGGGCCGCTTGTCGCCGCCGCCGCCCGGGGCCTTGCTTGGATCTCCAGTACCACGACCACATGCACATAGGAGCATCACCGTGAGCCCGAGGGCTGGCTGGGGTAGGCCCGACGGACAACGAAGCGACTTCATCATGGTCCTTTCTGAATTCATTCTGTTATCGTCTTCCAAGGGCGCCCCACAGTGCAGCGCGCGAGCTGGCCAGCGAAAAACGCGCGCTAACCTCTTGCGCTGCTGCCGTGGTGCGGGTCACCTGTGCGTCGGAGAGCTCGATGACGTTGCCCATGCCGGCCGCGTAGCGACCTTCAGCCAATTGCAATTGCTTGCGCGAGCTTTCCAGCGCAGTGTGTGTTGCGTTCAGGTTTGCCCGAGCCGCCCGCACCGCCAGCGCCGCTTGCTCCACGTCGATGCGAACTTGTAGTCGGAAGGCATCCTCCTGCGCATCGATCACGCGCAGGTTGGCCTGGGCCTCGGCAACCTGGCCTCGGGTCAGTCCGCCCTGAAAGATCGGCCAAGTCAAAAGCGCGCCCACCCACCAGTTGGGCGCGAGGTTGTTCAGATCCACGCCCGTCCCCGCAAGGCTGGCTTGGGCCTGAAGATTGGGACCGTAGCCTCCGCGCACGGCAGCCACCAGCTTTTCCTGGGCTTCACGCTGCTTGGCGAAGCTGGCCAATTCGGACCGGTCGTGCAGGGCGGATTCGAGCAAGCGATCAAGGGGCGCGTCTTCATCCACCACCGGCGGCATGTCTTCGTTTCCCGGTTCATAGCGTTTTCCGCTGGATTGGCCGATCGCCTGACTGAAGACTGCGCAGGCCAAATCGTAGGAGTTTTGCGCACCGATGAGCTGCACCTGCGCATTGGCCAGTCCGGTCTCCGCGGTGGCAAGATCGATTTCCGGTCGCATGCCTGCCGCCACCAGTTTGTGGATCTGGTCCACGTGCATCGTCTGGTTGGCCACGGCCTCGACAGCGACGTCGATGAGATCGCGCTGGGCACGCGCCTGGAAATAGGTCTTGCGGACGTTCGAGAGGATTTGTACCTGAACGGCGCGTTCGTTCTGCGCGGCCGCAGACTGGCTCGCCTGGGCCGCGCTCCAGCGGTCCGTGGTCTGCCCGAAGTCGTAGACCAGCTGCGAGGCCGTGCCGGCCAAGGTGAAGTAGTCAAAGCTCTGCGTCCAGGACTGCGCCCCCAGCTGGGGCGTGTTCGGCCGGTGCGTGGGATTGGCGGTCATCCGCTGGTACTGCCCCGTTCCCACGACCTGGGGCAGGTACTGCGATCGGCTCTCCACGACACGGGCCGCGGCCTCGTCCACCGCTGCGCGGGCCTGCGCTTGGGATGGGTGGACCCGCAAGGCCAGGTCCATCGCCACGTCGAGCGTGATGGTTTCCCGCGCTGGCCCAGCACCCGCCTCGCTGCCAAAGATGCAGATGACAAGAACTTTTGCTGCAGAAATCGCACGCGACGAGAGAAGTGATCGACCCTTCATGGGGGTGAACCATATAGCGGTTCGAGGGTTTGGAAGCGATTTGCTGTCAAACGGTCGGGACCGCCGGGAAATCGGGCGAAACATACGGCGGGTCATTGCAGGAAGGGTGCCTGATAACAAAACGCGCGCACCCGATCGCTGGTCCGGAAGCCCTCCGGGTGGCCCAGGGCGCTGGAAGGCACGCTTCGTGCTTGGACTTGCTTCCTCGCGCCCGCCCGAAGGCGCTGCCCCACCAACAGGAGGAAGCATGGAACATCATGGTTGCGAAAAGAGATTGCCCCTTGCTTGCATCGGTCTGGTGATGGCCAGCATCTTGGCGGCTTGCTCGACCTTCGACGAGGGCCAGCCGCGGGTTGCCGTCGCAACCGCCCCCGAAGCGCCCAACATAGAATCGGTGTCGGTCTTCGGAATCTTTCGCAACGGCCGTCTGAGTCCAGAGGCTTGGGAGGATTTTGGGAAGGCGCTCTCGGCGCCTTTCAGCCAGGGGATTTGCAAGGCTGTCTACGATGTTGTCTTCACCGACGCAAATCCAGAGCTCGCGGCCGTGATTGACGACTATACGAAAGAGAACGGGGTCTCCGACGAGCTTCTGGAAAAGTTCTCTTCGCTCGCCACGGGCGACACCATCCTCTTGATTGCGATGGACGGGCAAGTTCCCAAGGCCGCCCCGCCGAGTGCGGAAGGCCCCTCGAAGCCCGCGCAAGCTCCCTCTCCTTCTGGGCCAGGCAATTCCGGTGGTTCTGGAGCGGGTGGGGGAATGGTGCCCGGAGGCGGCCGTGGCATGGGCCGAGGCGGCGGAGGCATGGGTCGCGGCGGAATGGGCAGTAGACGGCCGCAGTCAGCCTCCGTCCAGCACGCCAAGCCCGACAAAGGATTCTGGGAACTGACCGCCCACTTCTATTCGGTTCGCCTTCACCGGTCGACTAGACAGGTGAAGCTCAACCAGCAAGGCCAAGACATCGATGGCGATCTCAAGCTTTTTGCTGCCAAGCTGGGAACCGCCTTACCAGGTGTCCCGTGTCACGGATGGAATTCGACCGTGAAAGTTGATAGCGATGCTATTCGAACGCTGGGGGAGGAGTAGGCGAATTCTTGGGAGCGGAGCCGGTGAAATAGATGACGGACACCCACGATCGGCCTAAGACACAGCCTGTCCTGGTGTGGGCTTCAGGCCGGGCGCATGGAGTATGGGCGATGCCGTCCAAGCCTGAGGCTCTTTCGCAGCTTTCACGGGAACAGTTCCCCTTCGCGCGTCATCGACCGACAGGCGCTCAAGACCTCGGGCCTCTCGGCGGCCAGCATGGTCGCGGCCGGGTCATCAGGAATTCCTTGCAAAGAAGTATCGGTGTGGCCAACATTCGCCGCTATGAGCCAGTTAGCTGGACGTGCCCCTAAAATTTACCATTGCAGCGCGGCGTTCGTCCTCTTACTCCTAAATTTAGCGCTCGTGGTCCCTCCCGCGCTTGCCGCGGGGAAGAAAGCCCAGGGCAAGCAACCCCAGGAACGGGCCGCCCGAACGGCGTGCCTCAATGGCGACTACACCAAAGGGGTGGCCATTCTCTCCGAGCTGTTTGTCGATACGAGAGACCCTACCTACCTCTTCAACCAGGGCCGTTGCTTCGAACAGAACCATCGGTACGAGGATGCCCTCTCTCGGTTTGAGGAATACCTGCGCGCCGCACAGGGAAACCTGGATGCGGCGGACCAGGCCGCTGCCGAAAAGCACATCGCGGATTGCAAAGATCGCCTCCCTCCCGACCTGTTGAACAAGGCCCAAGCGTCGGCGCCCCAGCCATTTGTTCCGCCGCCTCCTGCGTCCCCTCCACCTCCGGAACCTACTGCGCCTCCGGAGTCGTCCACGTCGATCGCCGCGCAGCCCGAGGCCCAGCCCACCCGTAGCGGGGCGGGTCTGCGAGCTGCTGGCATCGTCGCAGCATCCGTCGGCGTCGTGGCTGCGGTCGCCGGGGTTCTCCTCAACCTCAAGGTCAACAGCATGGTCAAGACCATGGACACCACCGTCGGCAACTACCAATCAAGGAACTCCGATCGCAAAGACTACCAGACCATGGCCTGGATTGGCTACGGGGCGGGCGCAGCGTGCGTGGTCACAGGAGCCATCTTGTACGGTTTCGGACTTAGGGCCGGTGGAAGCTCGTCGACCAACGTTGCTCTCTTGCCCGCGCTTGGCCCTGGCCAGGCGGGCGCTTTGTTGACCGGAGAGTTCTAATGAATACGACCTTTGGCAGGCAAATGGGTGATCGACGTGTGACTCTTTGGGCAGCTCTTCTGCTTTGCCTTGGCGTCTCAGCCTGTTTCCGCACCCCGGACACTTCCAATATCCCATGTGTCGGTCCGTCCAACTGTCCCAGCAACTTCCACTGCGTGATAAACCAGAACGGAAACCGAGGCGTTTGCGCCCTAGACCCGACGTCCGGTGATGGGAGTTTCGGAGACTCGGCCGCCAAGACCGCCGACGTCGGCAGTACTGTGGCTGATGCAATCCTGGGCGGCGCCGGGGGCGCGGGCGGCGCGACAACGGGCGGTTCCGGGGGCAGAGTGACCGTGGACGGTTCCAAGGGAACCGGTGGCACATCGACGGTCGATGCGCCTTTAGGTGGTGCGGGTGGATCAGGCGGCGCGGGCGCGGGCTCCGGAGGCATATCGACGGTGGATGCCCCTCTCGCGGGCGCGGGCGGCGCGACCACGAGCTCCGGAGGCACATCGACGGTAGATGAACCTCTCGCCGGCACCGGGGGAGCGGGTGGTGTAGGGGGCGCGGGAACGAAGCTGGATGCACTTACGGGAACTGGCGGCGCGACGACCTTGTCCACGGGTGCCAAGTGCACGAACGACACCCAATGTACTCTCGGCTTCTGTGTGGATGGTGTTTGCTGCGATAGCAGATGCGGCGGTCAATGCCAAGCCTGCGCCGAAACCGGCAGTGTTGGAGCGTGCACGACGGTCCCGTCCGGCGATCCTCGTGGCACGCGGACGCTATGCGCCGGCACGGGCAAGTGCAAGGGGCAGTGTGACGGGGCCAGTGCTACGGCCTGCAAGATGCCGGGCAACACTACGGTGTGCCAGGCCGAGAGCTGCACAGTCGGCGGTCAACACACGCCCGAGTCGGTTTGCAATGGCAGTGGAACTTGCCCCAGCCAGACCGCGACGACCTGCTCGACCGGTTCGTGTGCGACTGACAACAGCGGAAAGTGCCTCGGGGCCTGTACGACTGCTTCTTGCCCCACAGGTGAATACTGTGCGTCTTCGGGCCTCTGCGCGCCGAAGAAAGGCAACGGAACTGGAAATACGTGCGCGACGGGGGCCGAGTGCACATCGACTCACTGTTCATCGGTCGACGGCGTTTGCTGCGATACCGACTGCACGGGACAATGCCAGAACTGCAGCAACAGCACGGGCACGTGCACGCGAGTCGCCACGGGCCAGCCGGTTGGTGGCCGTGCCGCATGTTCGGGCTCAACCGACGCCACCTGTGGCGGGCGTTGCAACGACACCTCCGACAATTGCTATTTTCCGCCCGCGGGAACCTCATGCTCGGCGGCGACTTGCTCAAATTCGACGCACCAGTTCGCCAAGACCTGCCCCGGGAGTGGAGGTGCTTGCGCTAGTCCCAGCCCTCCTTCGGAGCCCTGTTCGTACGGCTGCAGCAACGGAGCGTGTGCGGCATGCACTCCCAACTGCACTGGCAAATGCAGCGGCCCCGATGGATGCACGGGCACCTGCTCTGCCACGTGCCCAGCGGGACAGACCTGCGGGGCCGTCAATCCAAATGTGTGCGGCTGCAAGCCAAGCACCAATGCGTGCAATGGTCGTCAATGTGGAACAGCGTCTGACGGATGCGGCGGTACGATTTCATGCGGCACGTGCGGCGTTAGCGGCAGCAATTGGAGCTGCACCACGGGAGGGCAATGCTCTTGTCCTGGCCTGGTATTGACGTGCGGTGGATGCGGAGGCTGGACCTTCGAAACGAACTCGACCGAACTATGGGCACTCGACGGGAGTCAGCCAGGGATTGCGAGCTTTGGTGTGTCCAGCGTACTAGCCTACGAGGGAAGCCATTCTCTCGCCATCAAGTTCAACTCCAGCACGGGTGGAAACATCAAGGTTCCGCTCTGTCCGCCGAATGGCCTCGTGAGCTTGCTCAATATGAATCTCTCCGCGCAGGTGCTATTCAGCGGCGATGGGGGACAGTCAGTTCCAGATCAGTCAACCTTCTTGTTCTACGGCCCCGATACCGGCACTCTTATTGGCGGACTCTATAGAGCCACCGTGGTATCCCCCGAGTGGATGAACCTGACCGCGTCGGATACGAATGCTCCAGGCAAGGCGATCATAGGAATATCCTTCGGGTTTGCTGGCCCCTGGTCTGGCACGGTATACATAGACAATATTCAGGTCACACACTAGCTCTCGCGTCCTACCTGTTCAGGTTAAAGCGGAACCTTCGTAGCGCGCAGCCCGCTAAAGTCCGGTCATTGGTCGTGGCGCCGATGGTGGCAGTGGCGCCCCGCGCCCGATCGTCCACCAAGCTTGCAATTTTCAGCAAGACTAATCCGTGGCTGCTGTAATGATTGGGGACGATGGTTGCTGGATCTTCCCTTGTGGCGCTGGTCGCCTTCCTTGTCGCCGCCGCGCAAGATCCCATGGCCACTGGAAAGAACATCCTGGTGGCGACGGCCGTCGAACCTTTGCGGGTGGAAAAGCTCGCCGATGCCCTGCGTACCTATCTCGACCGCAATGGCGTCGAGGTGCGGACCGCGCCCGCAGCGTCAAGCGGCGATTTGCGGGCGGATGTGTCCGCCACCGTTCAAACGGGCGCCGGTGAGAATGCAGAGGCGGTTCTGCGAATCGCGGCGACCGCCTCGGACACCATCGAGATCACGCTTTCCGATCTTCCTTCCCAGCGCACACTGATCGCGAGTATCCCCCGCAGTGTGCGCGACGAGGATCTCTATCGGACCTTGGCGCTCAAGGTGCAAGGCATGTTGCGGACGATGTTGGATGCACCTACGTCGGGCGCGGATGTTTCCACACTCTCCGAGACGGATTCCCCACACGCAGGAAGGGCGGATCTGCAGGCGGGCTTGACCGTGCTGGCCTTTCCACGTGGTGATGTCACCCCGGAAGGCATCCTGCTTCGTGGACGGTTGGCCATGACACCAGCCTGGCGACTTGGCTTGGGGTTGCGTTTGCTTCCGGTCATCCTTCGCGAATCGGAGCCCACCAACGTGCGCATGCGAATCGTGCCGCTGGTCGCGAGCATCGAGCAACGGTGGCGTGGCTCGCGCCTCGAAATCGCGGGCGGGTTGGTCGTTCTGGCCGAGGTTCGCCACGTCGAGGCAACGGCGGGAAAAGCCAGAAGGGACGATTTGGGTCTGGTGCCGGGCGCGGGTTTGTCGGTGAGCGTCGCCGTCCGTCTTAGCCGGTCCATTCGCCTTGCCCTCCAGGCCGCGGCTATCGGATTGCCCTGGTCCGACCGCTACCAGGTGGACGGAAATACGGTGGTCGACGCGTCCCAGCTAGAAATCCCTGTGGATTTGACCTTAGATGTCGGGCTGTAGCGGCCGACCTAACTAAAAGGGCTGTGACGACCACCAATGACAATGTGAGCTGCGATCCCTTGGCCAGCCAGGCCCATTCCGGTGATCTGGTCGAACGTGCGCGGGCGGGTGATCAAGCGTCGTTTGGTGCCCTCTTTCGCCTGCACGTGGGCCGCATCCACCGGACGGTCCATCGCCTGGCTGGCCCGTCGGCCGACATCGAGGATTTGGTGCAGACGGTGTTTGTCGACGGGTTCCGCTCGCTGCCGGCCTTTCGCGGCGAAGCCTTGTTCTCGACCTGGCTGACGCGGATCGCGGTTCGCGTGGCTGTTCGCGCCCGCAACAAGGCCGCCGCCCGCCGCTTGGTTTCTATCGCCAACCCCGCCGACGAACCGGCGGACGATGCGGATCCAGCCCGCGTCGCCGACGCCCGCCGAGGGCTCGAGCGGCTTGATGCCATTCTTGGCGGGTTGTCGGACAAGCGGCGCAGCGCTTTCGTCCTGCATGTGCTCGAGGGACATTCCCTGGAAGAAGTCGCGGCCATGCTGGAGGCCAGCGTGGCGGCCGTGAAGGTGCGCGTGCACGACGCCCGTCGCGAGATCGAGCGCCAGGCACGTCTGGATCCCTGGTTCATCGCATTCTTGGGTATGGGAGAATGAACATGACCACGACGGCTGATTGCCGCGAATTCGAGGAACGGCTGGTCGACATGCTCGACGGCCGATTGGCGGCGGGATCCGAATTGCGCATGCACGCGCACGCCGAATCGTGCGGGTCGTGCGCCACCAGCTTGTCGCGCTGGCGGCGCGGCCTGCCCGCAATGCGCGAGCTTGCCCCGAGGCCACTGTCGCCGATGGCCCTGCGCCGCATGGAGCTCGCCGTGGAGAGCGGGCTGCGCTCTACTGACCCCGCGCCTCGCGCGGCGAACCGACCAGTGCTTTCCCGGCTTCGTATGCGCTGGACCCTGCTCGGTGCCGCGGCGGCTTGCGCTCTGGCTCTGCTTGCGTTGCGTTTGACCGCAAGGATCCATCCGTCGCCCACGTTCGGCAGGCTCGACACGTCGTCGGGCTTGGCGCTGGTCGACGGCAATAGGCCGCAACCGGGGGCAGAGCTTCATCCCGGCGCCAGCCTGGCGATGGCCTCGCCCGGACAAATCGAGTTCGCTCTTGGACGGGATGCCCAGGTACGCCTGACCGGTCCAGGCCTGGCAACCTTACTTGGCGATGCACACGCCATCCGCGTGAGGTTGGATAGCGGCGAGCTTGCGCTGGTTCTCGGCAAGCGACATTCCAACGAGAGCTTTGTGGTCGAGACCCGTCACGGCCGGGTCGAGGTGCGCGGCACGCGATTTTCAGTCGGCTTCGCCGGTGCGAGCTCTTGGGTGCGTGTGGACGAAGGCCTCGTGGCTGCTTTCCGCGCCAAGGATGCGGATGCCCACGCCGTGGGTGCGGGCCAAACGTTCTGGCTGGGGCCCGACAGCACGGCGTTGGTACCATCGCCGGCGGTCGTTCCCAGCGAAGGCTCCGACACTTTCGAATCGGACCCGCAACCGGCGCCGGCCGGTGACTGCATAACTGCGACCGCGCGAGCCCGCCGTGCCATGCGCGGGGGACAACCAAGCCGGGCCCTGCGCCTGCTCGACGAACGAGCATCGCGGGACGACGTGCAGGCCTCGCAGCGCTGCCGCGACGAGATCGGATATTTGCGTGCCGAAGCGCTGCGCGCGTCTGGCAGACCACGCGAGGCGATCGTGGCCTACCTGAGGCTCGATCGACACGGTGCCGAGCCCGCCATGCGTCAAAATGCGCTCTTCGCGGCCGGCGAGCTGGAAGAGCGGACAGGCCGGCACCTGGCGGCGCACCGGCGCTTCGAGGCCGCGCTGGCCGTCGCGCCAAGCGGAGGACTGCGCGAAGAAGCGATGGAGCGCGCCATGCAAGCCGCCTTTGCCGGGCGCGAGACCGCGCTGGCCCGGGCCGCTGCCCAGCGCTACTTGCGCGAGTTCCCAGGCGGCGGTTCGTCGCCCGCTGCCCGGCGCATTCTTCGCGAGACAACCAGCGACGGCACGAGGTAGGCTTCCCCGAAGACCATGCGGGCCCAGCGAATCGCACAGCTCACTTTGTTGGTGCTGGCCGCGGCCTGCGTGCGCAATGTCGACCTGACTCCGTCGGCACCGGGCGAGGGCAAGGCCAAGCCTGATGCCGTCCCGCCCGTGATCTCCTGTGGTCTAGACGGGGGCGTCTGCCCGCAGCTCTCATCTACTTGCGTCCGAGAGAAGCTGCCGTGCGCAGAGCCAAGTGCGTGTTGCAGTGGTCGTTGTGAAATCAAAGCCTCGGCGACTGGCGCCTGCAAGTTGCTGCCCTCGTGTCACGTCAGCTACGAGGCTTGCGCCCTCGGAACGGACTGCTGCTCGGGAGTCTGCATCTTGCTCGAAGACGCGAGCGGGCGTTGCGAACCGGCCAGCGGCTGCGCCTCGGTGGGCGAACGTTGCGCAGCCTCGTCGCTGTGTTGCTCGGGCCTTTGCCGTGAAACCCCTGAGGGGGTGCTTCGCTGCGGGGGCGGCAAGTGCAAGGAACTCGGAGAAACCTGCACCAAGTCGGACGAGTGTTGCGACAAGGATCCGTCGAGCTGCCGGGAAGGTAGCCAAGCCGGCCTGCGCTGTCTGGGGCCGGCCGGCCTGCTTGCGACATGCCTGGTGGACGGCGAGGCCTGCCTGGTTCCCGAACAGTGTTGCTCGGGCGGGTGCCTGGCGCTTTCGACGGGGCTGCTCAGGTGTGGCGCCGGCGATCCCCTCACCTCGCCGCAACCTATCCCCTAGGCGCTTTGCCCCGAGCTGTCACTGCTTGTTCCCTCAAGATCGTATCCATGACTCCGATATTTTCTGCATGAGTTTGCCCCAGCCAACCGCCGATGGCGTGCGGGAGGTGGTTCTCAAGCAGCCCAATATTGCGCACGTGCTCGCTGCGCGCAGTCTTCGCAGTCAGTATCAACCCATCTTCTCCGTGCTCAGCCAGCGGGTCGTGGGGGTGGAGGCCCTCGCGCGGGCAACGGATCCCCACAACGCCCAGCCCATCGCGCCCTTGCCCTTGTTCGAGGCGGCGCAACAGCAGGCACTAACGCTCGAGCTGGACCGGCTGTGTCGAGAAAAAGCGGTCGAGGGGTTTGCGACACCAGCCACGGTGGAAGGCGATCAGATTCTTTTTCTGAACTTGGACGTCTCCATTCTCGAGGATGGCGTCGTGGGGTCGGGACATCTCATTCGCTTGGTCGACCAATTCTCCTTGCCGCCAAATCGCGTGGTGATTGAACTCATCGAATCGCGCATCCGCGATATGCCGGCAATGCGTCGGTTCTTGGACACCCACCGTGCGCACGGCTTCCTCATCGCGCTTGACGATATGGGGGCGGGAAACTCGAACCTGGACCGCATCGTCGATCTAGCGCCCGACGTGCTCAAGCTCGATCGCTCGTTGGTGTCGGGTCTCGACAAGGACTATCGGAAGCAGGAAGCCTTCTCGTGCTGCATGCGCATCGCCCACAAGTTGGGCGTCGTGGTCATCGCCGAGGGGATCGAGACCGAGGGCGAAGCGATCGCCTGTCTCGAAAGGGGCGCAGATCTCATGCAGGGCTACTATTTCGCGCGTCCGCGTTTTCCGGGCCCGGAGGCGCAGGTGACCGAAGGCCTCGGCAAAGCCAGCGCACTCACCGCGGTGATCAGGGAGCGTCAACGCGCAAGGTTCTTGGCCAAGAAGACGCGCTACCAAATGTACGACGCCGTTGCCAACCGCATCAGCGTGATCGTTGGCGAAGTCGTGGGAGAGGCGTGGGAACAGCGAATTGGCACGGAACTCGGCGGCTATCCCTTCGTCGAGTGCGCGTACGTTCTCGATCAAACCGGCGTACAGATCACAGACACGATCTTCGGTCCCGGCAGACGAGGCAATCGCAGCAATCTGCTGTTCTCGCCGGCCGCGCCCGGCGCCGATCAAGGCAGCCAGGACTATTTCATTTGCCTCGGGCCGCAGCAGCACCGTTTCGTGACGGATCCGTACATCTCGCGCGCGACGGGAACCTTGTGTGTGACCCTGTCGTCCCTGGTTCAGTTGTCTCCGTCGCGTGCCGTCGTGGTCTGTGTCGACATCGACACGAAGGCTCCAATACCTGGTTTGCGCTGAGGAAGCCCCCTTCACCCATACTCGCCGTCCGGTCGACCCCGCTTCGGGGCGGGCGCTCAGCCCGGCCTCATGCCCACGGTTGCGCGACGGAAGCAGGATTCCACGTGATCGTTGACCATGCCCACGGCCTGCATGTGGGCGTAGATGATGGTCGAGCCCACGAAGTTGAAGCCACGCTTCTTGAGATCCTTGCTGAAAGCATCGGAGATCTCCGTGCGTGCGGGGACGTCACGCAACGTTCTGACCCGGTTTTGCAGTGGCTTGCCGCCCACGAAACCCCACTGGTAGTTGGAGAAGCTGCCGAATTCAGCCTGGACATCGAGAAAGGCACGCGCGTTTCGGATAGCCGACTCGATCTTCAGACGATTGCGGACGATGCCCGCGTCCGCCATCAGCGCTGCGACCTTTGCGGCGTCGTAGCGCGCCACCTTGCGCGGGTCGAACTTGGCAAAGGCTTTGCGGTACGCCTCCCGCTTCTTCAAAATCGTCAGCCAGGATAGGCCGGCCTGCGCGCCTTCCAGGAGCAAGAACTCGAACAACACGCGATCGTCATGGACGGGCACGCCCCATTCTTCGTCGTGGTAGCGAACGTAGATCAAGTCGGCAGTGGCCCAATCGCATCGCGCGAGGGTAGCGGGAGGCTTCGGCGTCGCTTTGCCCATGCCAGAAGTCTACGTGAGACCCAAGACTGTCGCCCAACCTCGTTGTGGACGCGACCGCTTCGTCCATGCCGGACAGCTTCGCGACGGCGTGGTCTATCGCTGGAACTGCACCGAGGTCTACCGAAAGGCGCCCGAGGGCTTGCTCATCATCCAGAGCCACTGGTCGTTTACTCAGCCGCCGCAAGCATGAGGAGGTTGTGCGTGCTTGCACGGGCGCATGCGTTGAGGCTTGAGACCTCTGCAGCGCCTGCCGATGTCTGGGGAGCCGCCGAGGCGTTGTCTCCCGGCGACGGAGCAGCATGAACTGGCCGCAAGCACTCTTCGAAGATACGCCAGCCAGTCGCCGCCGACTCTCGCTCGTGCTGTACGCGATGGCGGTGCCGTGCTTGACCCTGGTGGCCTTTCTTCTCGCCGCCACGACCAAGTCCGGCCTCGCAGCCGTGGCGGGCATTTGGGGGCTCTCATCGCTGGCGGTCATCTGGCTGGTCCTCAGAAGGAAACCTCTCACCGCTGACTTCGTCTTCCCGATGGGCTTTGTCCCCGTGACCTGCTTCGCTATCGCGCAGTTGGCTTCGGGTTACTCCGCGGTGGGCCCCATGGTCGTGGTGGGCTCGGTGGTGGTGGTCGCAGCGTCGCTCTACGAGCTGCCGACGGTCCTGGCCTCGATGACGGCTGCGGCCGGTTTCTCCTTCGTAGTCACACTGCGCCAGTACAGTCTGTCGGTGGCCCTCGGGGATGCCGCCATGGTGTTGCTGTTCCAATCCATCGCGGCCTGGGTGGGGCAGGGCAAGGCTCGCTACGTGCGCAAATTGCAGGCCGAGGGCGCGAGCACGCTCGTACGTCTGAAGCTGGGCGAGGCGAACTTCCGGAACTTCTTCGAGACCATCGACGACATGTTCATCGTGTGCACGCTCGAAGGACGCATCTACTACATGAACCCAGCGTTCGTTCGAAAGATCGGCTACTCGCCCGAAGAGCTGGCCAGCCGCTGCGTCTGGGATCTGCGCCCGAGCGAGCTGCGTGCGGACTCCGAGCAGCACTTTCGAGCCATGTCACAGGGCAAGACGCACGTGTGCCAGCTCCCCTATGTGCACAAAAGCGGCGCTCTCATCCACGTGCAGAGCCTCGCCTGGCTGGGCAAGTGGAATGGCGAGGACTGCGTTTTCTATGCCAGTAAGGACATAACCTCTGAGCGTGAGGCCCAACAGCGTTTCGAGACCGTGTTCCGCCACAGTCCCGCCATCATGGCCATCACCGAGGCAGCCACCGAGCGTCTCGTCGACGTCAACCAAGCCATGTTGGACCGACTCGGTTACGGCCGGGATGAACTCATTGGCAGGACAGCCGCCGAAATCGGGCTGTTTCCCCACCCCGAGCTGGTCACCGAGCTAACCCAACGCCTCAAGCGCGAGCGGCACCTCGAAGTCCCGGACGCTCCGCTCCGTTGCAAGGACGGCCGGCTGTTATCCTGCAGCTACTCCGGCGAGATCATCACAGCGCACGGGCAGCAGTATTTGCTGTCGGTGATGGTCGATACGACGGCGCACAAGGAGGCCCAAGCAGCGCTCACGAGCGCGAACGATGACTTGAAGTTGGCCACCGAACGCGCGAACGCCATGGCCAGTCAGGCCGAGGCCGCCAGCAGAGCCAAGGGCGATTTCCTTGCCAACATGAGCCACGAAATCCGAACGCCGATGAACGGCGTGATTGGCATGACCGAGCTGCTCTTGCAAAGCGGTCTGGACGAGGAACAGAGCCGCTGCGCGAGCGCGATCTTCACCAGCGGTGAAAGGCTCTTGGCCATCGTCAACGACATCCTCGATTTCTCGAAGGTCGAATCGGGAAAGCTCGTCCTCGACCTAAACGACTTCGATTTGCACCAGCTTCTGGATGATTTGACCGAGACCATGGGCTTTAGGTCTGCCGAGAAGCACATTGAGTTGGTGCACGAGGTGTCGAGCGACGTCCCCGCACGTGTACGCGGCGATGCGGGCCGTCTACGCCAGGTGCTGGTGAACCTGGTGGGAAACGCGATCAAATTCACCGAGAAGGGCGACGTGATCGTGCGCGTAGAGAGGGTGCCCGACGCCGGCAAGGACCTCGTTCTACGCTTCAGCGTAAGGGACACCGGCATCGGCATCCCTGAGGGCGCACTCGGGACGCTGTTTCAAAAATTCACCCAGGTCGACAGCTCGAGGACGCGTAGGTTTGGCGGCACGGGGCTTGGTTTGGCGATTTCTCGACAGCTCGCCGAGTTGATGGGGGGCCAGATCGGCGCGTACAGCAAGCCGGGCACCGGCTCGGAGTTTTGGTTTACCGCCAGACTGCATCCCTGCCAGGCGGACGATGCGCTCCTCACGGCGACGGTTCCGCTTTCTAGGATGCGTGTGCTGGTGTTGGACGACAACGTGGCCGTGAGGGGCGCCTTGACCGCGCGGCTCGCGGCATGGGGCGCCGAGGTCGAGGCCGCGGCGAACGTCGAGTCCGCAGGCATCCTGCTTGCGAGTCACGCGCCGTCGCACTTCGACGTGATCCTCGTCGACCGCGACCTGCCTGGCGCTAGCAGCGAGGGGATCGTCCATGATCTCGTGCGCGAGTTGCCCGAGCCGCTACCCAAGCTGGTTTTGATGCCGACCACTGGGCAACGCTTGAGCGAGGTTCATCTCCGATCCATCGGGTACAGCGGGTTCGTCTACAAGCCGGTTCGCTACGATGACCTGCTTGGCGCCCTGCGCGGCATCCAAGAGGGATCCAAGGCATGGGCTCGACGACGAACTTCATCGTCGCTGGAGGCCATAGATCCGATGCCCTTCCGAGGGCGTCGCGTCTTGCTCGCCGAGGACGACCCGATCAATCGCATGGTGGCATCGGGGATACTGGCCCGACTGAACGTTGTCACGGTCGCCGTACAAGACGGCAGGGAAGCCGTACGCGAGCTCGGCCGCCAGCCCTTCGACCTCGTCTTGATGGACGTGCAGATGCCCGAGATGGACGGCATCGAAGCCACCCGGACCTGGCGGCGCTTTGGGCCCGGCGCTCCCAATGAGGGCATTCCCATCGTAGCCCTGACCGCGCACGCGATGGAATCCGACCGCCAGCTATGTCTTCAGGCGGGCATGAACGACTACCTGACCAAACCAATCTCTGTGGCGGCGTTGGACGCAACCCTGAGAAAGTGGCTGGGCAGGTGGGGGAAGGACGATACCATTGCCCCCGAGGTCTTCGACGTGCACGGGTTGCTTCGTGAGCTCGATGGCGATCGCACGCTCGTGGAATCCCTGGCGGAGGCCTTCTTGCGCAACGCCGAGGGGTACCTTGACCACCTCTCGCAACACTTGCGCTTGGGTGATGCGGCCAACGCCTCCCGGCAATGCCACACGATCAAGGGTTCCGCAGCCAACATGAGAGGCCGCGCCCTTGCCGCAGAAGCCGCGCGATGCGAGCAACTGTGCACGAGCGGAAATCTCGCCGAAGCTGGCGTTTCTTTGTCGAACTTGCGTTGCGAACTCGACCGCCTGAAGAGCGCCATCGAGATATTCCGAGGAAAGCCGTGGCCTGAGGCTACGGTGAGTAGCCCTTGATGGCCTGGTACCAGACGTTCGCCATATCCGAGTATCGCGAAGAGCGCCGAGCGGTGGCCGGCGTCGTCGGTCGAATTGAAGCAGCGTCAAACGGAATCAGTTCGGCAAGTGGCCTTTGATGGCCTGGTACCAGAGGTTCGCCATGTACGCGTATCCTTGATCGCTCGGGTGCACGCCGTTGCCGAAATCGGATGACGGAAAGCTTGTCATATCGACCATCACGACGTGCTCGCCGTTGGCGGCGTGCTTGCTGACGATGCCCGAGATCTTGGCAACGTAGTTGTTGTAGGTCGTGCTGGTGTAGAAGAGCGGTATTATTTTCGCCACGAGGACGAGAGCATCGGGTGCAGCTTTGACGAGATTGCCCACCAGAATGTCGAGCTGGTCCGCCGTCGTCGAAGGATCGGCATTGCTGGTCACGTCGTTCGTTCCGATGTGAAGCAGCACAATGTGGGGCGTCGCGGTGAAGGCCTTAGCGGGCGGAACATAGCCGGTGATGCCGCTCACGGTGATCCCGTCGTGCCCCTCGTTATTCTTGGGGAAGGGCTTTCCTGATACCGTAGTCGGTCCGGTGCTCTGCGAACCGATAAATGTGACGTTCTGGTTCGCCGCTACGATCAGCTTGAAGAGCGCCGAGCGGTAGCCTGCGTCGTCGGTGGACCCAAAACCATGAGTGATCGAATCCCCGAGCGGCAGGATGATGCAGGGACTGGCCTTGCAGGGGTTGTACCCAGCTCCGCCGCCGGTACCACCGGCGGACGGGGACGCATCGACGTTGGTTTGACCGCCTGTCCCGCCGGCCTGTCCCCCAGTTGCGCCACTGTCCCTGCCGCCACTGCCGGACAATCCTCCTTGACCACCCGGGCCGCCATCGCCGCCCGATCGCCCGCCTGAAGCCGGTCCTGTGCCACTTGTTCCCGCTGAGCCTGCGCCTCCACTGGCGCCACCCGTCGCAATGCCACCGACGCCACCCGTCGCGCTGGTCGTTCCACCCTTGCCTGCAGACCCGCCGCTGCTGGTCACGCCCCCAGTCGAACCGATGGAACTTCCACCTGTCGCGGCGTTGCCACCTGTCGCGGCGTTGCCGCCTGTTGCAGAGCTGGTCGCACTTGTCCCGCCAGCGTTGGCGCCGCCGCTACCGGTCTTGCCGCCGCTTGACGCCACACCACCTGAGCCTTGGCCGCCAGTTCCACTTTGGGGTGGGGAAGCATTCGAACATGCAATAGCGCCAACTGAGATGGCGAGAGAAAGAAGACAACGGACGAGTGAGTTGCGCATTACGACATGCCCTCCACGAGCTTTCGACAAGATTCGCATCTTAATCGATATGCAGTGGTAAAGGAGATGCCCTTTGGCTCAGATTTGGAAGGCAAGGTCACAGCTCTCCACGAATTCCGATGGAGGGCAGCACGATGCGATAGCTGTTTTCCGACACCGCGCCGGTCATCGGATCTTGTTCCACGCTGAGGACCGTGGGCCTCATCGATCCGTTCACGACCTCGACGTACGCGTTGAGCGTGAAAGAATCGAACAGAAACCTGCGCTCGGCGCGGAGATCGAGCTGGTAGAAGGTCGGAAGGCGGATGAAGGTCGAGGTCTGAGAGCTTTGCAGCAAGGCCGGCCGGCCTGTGTTGATGTGAACCCGGGCGCCCAGGGTGTAGTTGCCGATGCGGTAGCCCGACACGGCGTTCAAGATATGGCGCTGGTCCCAGTCCGACGGCCCGATCACGCCTCGGCCCACCACACGCTCGCTCTTCGAGAGGGTATAGGACAGCCACCCGTGCAGACGCTGGCTCTCCGGACGCCGGACCATGACCTCGAGACCGTATGAGCGGCCGTCGCGGCGTACGAGAAAGTCCCCGGCCAGCGGGTCGTGAACGGTCAGGGTCGGGTCGCGCAGGTCGGTCAGGACGAAGCGCTGAACGTAGCCCGTGGCTTCCAGCTGGACCAGGTTGGAAGATTGCGCGAGTAAACCGAGGGCGCCTTGCCACGACGTCTGCAGTCCATAGCGGGCCAGCCCGAAGTTTTCGGCCCCTGGGACCTGAAGGGCCAAGCTGGGCGCCTGCGTGAACCGGCCGCCGCTGGCGACGAGCCAGGTCTTGTCGCCGACCAACCAACGCGCGGACAGACGCGGCCCGAGGTCGGTCTTGCTGACGCCGCTGATGGTGTAACTGTCCAGCCGCAATCCCGGGGTCAGGGTCAGCCGTCCGGTCCGCGCGGTCGCCGAGGCATAGGCGCCCGCGAGATGGGCCGTGCGCTTCGAGCCCAGGTCCGAGACATTCGATTCCGAGAACCCGACGACGGGTCTCAACCATTGCGACTGCTCGTCCACGCCTGCCTCGAAGTCCACGTGGCTCGTGCGGCGTTCGAAGCTCAGGCGCGGCATGAGGCTGTAGGCTTTCACGCTCATCGGGTAGCCCTGCACCACGGGACCTGTGCTGTGGTCCGCACTGGCCGTGAGGCGTACGGCCAAGGTACCTTGGCCGAGTGAGGTACTGGCGCGTAGGCTGCCGCGATGGAAGCGGATGAAATACTCGCGCGGAAAACCCGAGGGCGTGTCGTATTCGAGGTGGTCACTCGAGCCCAGCACGAGCAGGGATAAGGTCCAGTCGCGCAGCCGCCGATCGGCACGCAGTTGGTAGTCCCAGTAGGAAAGGTTCAGGCTGTTCTGCAGAACGCTGAGCAGCGCGCCGGTGTAGGAATAGCGAAAAGCCGCCGCGACGCCACCGTGGCCGTCGGGCCATGGGCTGGATCCCATCACCCCCGCATCGAACAGTCGAAGGTCCGCGGCGGCGTGCCACGTGTCTTCTGATGGCGCGCGCGTTTGCGCCGCCACGACGCCGCCCACGTACCGGCCGTAGCGCGCGGGATAGCCACCCGGGTAGAAGTCGATGCCGTCGAAAAAGTACGGGTGGACGATGGACGGCCCCAGGGCTAGGTGAAACAGCATCGGGATCTGCACGTCGTCGAGGAAGTACCCCGTGTTACCGGGGTTCGAGCCGCGAATGGCATAGATGGGCGCCGGCCAGGCCACTGCCGCCACGCCCGGAAGAGACTCGATGATGCGCAAGGGATCACCGAGCGCACCGGGGGTCGTGGTCAGCTGCTGTCCTCGCACCGTGACCGCGGGTTCGGCCCTTGGTGCCACCACCACGGTTTCGTAGACCGGTAGATTCGAGCGCGGTGTCAAGCGGAGGACCAGGGCCCCATCGTCCACGCAGGGGTCACGCTTCAGCGACAATGGCTCGAAACCCGGCGCACGCACCACCAGCGCATACAGACCGCAGGGCAGCGAGGTTGTGAAATGGCCCTTGTCGATCTCGATGCTGGTCACCTGTCCGGTTGCACGGGTGGCTCTGAGTTGCGCGTCGACCATGAGGCTGCGCGAGCCCTTGGCCAGAACCTTCCCGCGCAGCTCGCCGGTGGCGACGACGGGCGCGGCAGGCGGCGGGTTCTGGGCGAGTGCTGCAGCCACCGCTGGGATTTCGTCATTTTCCGCCCCACCATCCACGCCTGCGTCCCCCCGTGCGTCCACCCATCGGGGTTCGCCGGCGAGGTCCACGGCGACAGCCGCATCGGAGGTGGGCATTCGGTCAGAGGCGACCATGCAAAGAAAGAGCAGGACGGAGCTCATGGCAGTCGGGTCACCCACAGGCCGTCGTAGGGGGAAGCGAAACGGCCGCGCGAAAGGAAAGCGACTTCGGTCCCGCTGGCGAGCGCGTCGGTGCCAGCGGGAACGTCGGCGAAGTGGCCGGGATCCACCGCGGCAAGGTAGACGTCCTCGGCCAGCACGGTCTGCTCGCCCGTCGCCAGCTCGATCAAAGTCAGCGTCCCGCTGCTGCGCCCGCCGTCCCACTCCAGCAAGGCCAGGGCACGGGTCTTTCCCACCGCAACCAGCTGTCCCCCACCCGCCACTGACCGCGAGGTGCCCGCCGCGGGATCGACCAAGTACAGCTCCTGGCGTGCATCATCCTCGACCGACGCACCTACCAGCAAGCGGCCATCACCGATATCCCAATAGGAATGCGGCGACGTGCCCTGGGGATTGAGCTGAACTGGGGGAAGTGTGGGGTGGTCAACCGAACCAACGTAGGCCGGCCCATCGTAGTTCGGACCGCGCAGAAACCAGTGCTGTCCATCCGGCATGAAAAGGGAGAAGTCTTGGCCGCCAGTTCGCGGCAGGCCCGCGAGGCCCAATCCCGAAGGCAAGGCCACCGCAGTCACGTTATCGCCGGGTTCCACGACCTTGAGGGCGCCATCGCCGGTTGGTATCCACAACTCGTCGCGACCGGGGCGCCATTCCGGCGTAGACCTGGGGCCAAGCTCAGGCAGGCCATTCAGGAACGGCGACAGTTCCATGCGCGCGCCCGTGGCCCAGTTCACCAAGGTCATCGTCTGGGTGACGGGTCCTTCGCTGGTATTCGGCAGCAGCAGCGCGCTCAACAGCAACCAGCGTCCGCTTGGGGACGCTGACATGAGGTTGGCATAGGCCAAGTCCGAAGGAAGCGGCGTGGCCGAGAGGGTATCCAGGTCGAGCATAAAGAAGCCAGGCAAGGGCTTCGGAGCCGGGCTCTGCTGAACCAGCAGCTGGGGCGTCGTCTGAGTGCCCTGCATCGCGGTGACAGAAAGCGAGCCCGACGAAGCAGAAAGCAACACCTCGGGTTCCGCGTTCGGCTTGATGCGGATGAGGGTCGAGCTCGACGGCGGCCCGAGCGGCTGGGACCGGAGCACAGCGACGTAGTAGAAATCTTCTCCGATGAAGACGGGATCGTTCACGCTTGTAAGAGCCCGCGAGCCCTGCAAGTCGAGGAGCTGGCCGCTTGTCCAGTCGCCCACAAACACGCGAGCGCGCGAGGGCGAGAATCGAAGGGCGGTGCCCATGGCGGGCCCCACTGTTCCGGTCCGCGGGTCATAGCGTCTGATCCCGTACATGCCGCTGTACGAGTCCCCACCCGAAGGCGCCCAAAACTGGTCCTGGAGGGTCGTGAGAAACAATCGCCCCAGGCTGTCGCTGGCCGGAGAACTGCCGACGGCGCCCAATTGTATTGGCGCCACGTTCTCGACTCCTGGAAGCAAGCTCGTCAATCCAGCTGCCGTGCCACCGCCCTCACTGTAGGGGTGGGCATACAGCTCGGTGACCATGAGCCCCGGAAAGTCGTTCGGAGCCGGGCTCTCGGGGGCTCGGTAAAGGCCGGTGGAAAATAGGTGCGAGGGAAGAGCCTCGGATTCGGACGGGGTGAAGAATGCGCACGTCACCGCGCGGTCGTGCACCAGTTGCTGCCCCGCGGGAGGGCCCCCCACCGGAAGGCAGCCAAGCACGCATGCCCCCGATGCAGCAACCAATGCGGCCGAACGTACGCACCCACGCCGAGAGCACGCCATGCGGCCATAGTGGTACACCGCAGGAATTCGGTCAACTCGCCAAGTCCAACAATTCAGAGTGGGGCGTGCTGGTACCGATGCTCCTGCGTCTTACCTCCATAGCCATACGCGCTCGCACGCACATCGTGCACATAAATGTAGCTCTCCTCGTGCAAGTTGCCGAGCACCTGCGCGAACGCCTCGAAGGCTTCTCGGATGTACCGCGCCTTTTCATCTTTCGTGTTGGTCTCGTCGGTGATCTTGATGTCGAGGTACACGCTCGTCTTGCCTTGCTCGGCCAATGAGCGGCCACCCACGATCCAATCCGCCGGGTCGATGTAGTCGATGGCAATCGAGGTCACCTCGGGCTTCTTCCCCAGCACGCGCGTGGTCAACTCCAACAACAGTTCGGAAATCACCTTGGTCATCTCGGGCGATCTTTTGGCGCTCACCTTGACGTTTAGAATCGGCATCGTGACCTCCCCATGGGCTGTTGGCAATCGACGTTAGCTTGGTCTCTGTACCATGCCTTGAAGGTGGCCGCAGTCGTGGCATCCATCATGGGAGAGGCCTCGATGGGCTTTGGGGGCCACGGTCAGCCATCGGAATCCGCCCACGGTCATGTCGGCGCGCACCTCGAAACCGAGCTTGTCGGGCCGCCGGAAGAGCTCCCCCTGGATCGATGTGGGCATGTCCTGGCTCTGGATTCTAGCTTGCCAGGATTGGGTCGGCACGGCCGCCGCGCAAGCAGCACCGGGCGTCGAACCTTCGTCCCCTTCGAGACACGCTGCTCAGCTCAGATCTTCGGTGTTTTTGCCTGCTGCGCGAGCGTTTGATATCGCTTGAGCCACTTCTTCTCCGTCTAGGGTCTCGTGTTCCACGAGTTTTTGGGTCAGCTCCACCAAAGCGCGGTTTAGCTCGCGCAGGGTTGCCAGACATCGCTCACTCTGGATTGCGAGGATGGCCTCCGCTTGGGCCACGGCGATCGTCGCATCCGGCTTGAGATGGAGGTCGCTCAATGCATCCAGACTAAACAGCGTGCCCTTGTCGCTTAACCCTAGCGTTGCAACCATGGCCAGGGCAAGTCTGGATGCCTCTTTCAAATCGCTCGCCGCGCCGCTTGATGCGTCGTCGTAGGTAAGGAGCTCGGCTGCACGACCTCCAAGCAACATCTGAATGCGATTCTGCAACTCCGACTTCAGATGCAATTGTTTGTCTTCGGTTTGCGTGACGAGGGTGACGCCAAGGGCCCCCCCACGCGACAAAATGGTGACCTTCTCAACCCTGCCTACGTTCATGACTTGGGCAATGATCGCGTGCCCAGCTTCGTGCACCGCCACGCGTTCCCGTTCGCCCTCTGTCAAGACCGAGGCTGAACCGTTGACTTCACCCATCCTACACACCTCGATCGCTTCGATGAAGTTGGCCATGGGGACATCAGGCTGCTGGTTGCGCGCCGAAATCAGGGCGGCATGGTTGACCACATAGGCGATCGCTGCCGGCGTCAAACCGGTGGTTAGACGGGCCAACCTGGCGTAACCAAGCTCGCCGACGGTCTTGACCTTCTTGGCGTAGAGCCGAAACAAGCTTTCTCGATCGGCCAGAGCGGGAAGTTTGAGTTGGATCTTGCGGTCGAAACGCCCTTCTCGCAGCAACGCCGGGTCCACGGCATCCGGAAAATTGGTCGCCCCGATCACAATCACACCGCTTGAAGAATTGAAGCCGTCTATCTCTGCCAGTATCTGGTTGATGATACGGTTGCCCTCGGCTTCAGAGGTGCCGCCGGTCTCGGTGGTCGTTCGCCGACCGACTCCATCGATCTCGTCGATAAAGACGATGCACGGTGCATGCTTACGCGCCTTTCTAAACAGGGACTTCACGCGCATCGCACCCAATCCGACAAACATAGCGGTGAAGTCGCCACCGGTCGCTGGAATGAAGTGTACGTTGCACTCGCCGGCTAGGGCCTTGGCGAGCTGGGTCTTCCCAGTGCCAGGAGGGCCGGATAGCAGGATCCCTTTGGGAGGACGAGCACCAAGTGCAGTGAACTCTTTGGGGTCCTTGAGATAGGACTTGATGTCCATGAGCGCCGATTTTGCTTCTGCGGCCCCAATGACGTCCTCAAACGTAACGACAGACTCAGTTTGGGAGAATCCAAATCCGTTTCCACGATAGACGCGGAAAGCTTGGAAGCCGAAGGCTGAGAAGAGGGCGATGGTCAGCAGCAGACCGAGGTCCAGGTGAAAGCCATTGGCGTTACGAGTATCTTCACTCACGACTGCCAGCGGAAATGCTTCGGTCTGACCTTTCTGATAATACGTCAGGGCGAGGCCAGAAAGCTTTCCGGCGTTGTCGCTGACAAAGTACCGATGCCCGACTCGTGTAGATACGAACATTCCCGCAGGTGCGATCGCCAAGCCTGCAACGTTATTTCTTTGAATGTCCAGAATGAGGATTGAAACGTCGTGCTCAGTGACCGTCCACAAGGATGGATCGCTGCGCATTTGTAGCAGCATTGCGTTTAGCGCTACGGGTTTTTGATCCCTGGCAAGAAACCGGGTCGAGAAGACCGCGCCCACACCTGCCACGAGTAACGCGCCAAGGATCAGGTAGTGCCACTGCTTTTTGGGGAGTAATTGGGTCATCAGGGGCGAGCCAGCCAGACGACAGCCCGATAGATGAGGTTCGGCAGAGTTCCGGGGAGGCTTTACAAAAACATGTCAGTCGTGCAGTCGAGCCGGCGCGGCACAGCGAACCGACCTTACACCGCGCGCACCCCCCAGCCAGGTTCGCGGAATCGAAATGGGTGCTGTAGGTGAAGCGGTCCGCATCGCTCCAGATGCGGGCGAAGGATTCGTCGTGCACGTCGGCTGGAAGCTCGGCGAGATTGCGCCGGTTGATGGCGCTGATGACGATGGTCTCGGCGCGCGCCAGACTGCGTTCGATGCCTCAAAGCGGATGGAAGCGGTCCCTAATAGGAGCGAAGGTCAGGCTCCCATCTGACCGCGTTGCCGGTACGTTCCCGCCGAGCTAGCGAAGGTGGTGCGCGTCACGCTCTCAGGGATATTCAGAGAGGGCTCAGCGTGTCTTGTCGCTAAATAGGACCGTAGCGGTCGCCAATTGTCGGATTTGGCGATAATGTGACAGGCGCTTGCCGGATTATTCCGCCCCCGCGGTACTACCGAGCAACCAGAGCGTGCAAGGAGAAACCATGAGCAGTCTGCGCGTCGCTTCGACAGTGGTGTTGCTATTTTCAGTAGGGCTCTTTACGGGCTGTAACGCCAGCACACCGGCGGAGGGCCCGGGCGCCGGTGGAAAGGCCGGTTCGAGCACGGGCGGCTCGGGGTCCGGTGGAGTTGCGAGCCTGGGCGGAAGCTCGGGCTTTGGCGGGGCCGCTCCGACGGGAGGCAGTGCGGGCGGCGGTGGCACGCCAGGTACGGGAGGGAGTCCGGGCACAGGTGGTGTCGCGTCGGCCGGAGGAATCTCGGGCAGCGGCGGCACCTCGTCGAGCGGCGGGGCTCTGTCCACCGGCGGGACCCCATCGGGTGGCGGAGGCCAGAGCAGCGGCGGTAGCCTTGGCTCGGGCGGCAATTCAGGCAAATCCGACTCGGGGGCAGGCGACGTTCCCGATGCTGGCTTGGGCGGTTCGAGGGGTACGGGTGGTATCGGATCCGGCGGAGTGGTCGGGATGGGGGGAACCGGCAGAGGCGGCGCTACCGGCGGTGGTGGCGCGATCGGCGGAACCAGCGGCGGCGGTGGTGCGACCTCATCGTCCTTCTGGCCGAACGCCTACAAGGCCACGACCGGGTCGAACGGCATGAACACCGGCCAGGACTGCATGAGCTCATGCCACAACCACGGCTTCGCGTTTGGTGGAACCGTGTACGATGCCAGTGGCAAGACCAAAGGGCAGGTGGAGATCGGGATCAAGCCGGTAAGCGGCCAGTTCGTATCCGTATTCTCCGGCAGCGATGGCAACTTCCACTACTCGGGAGGAAGCCTCAATTTTGCTGGCGCGGAGATTCGCGTTCGCGACGCCAATGGCGAGTCGCAGATGCCCACCAATTCATCGTCGTCAGGGGGATGCAACTCCTGCCACACGGGTATGGGTACTCCACGTATTTCGGCGCCCTAGAGAGCCGATTGACACCAGCCTCCTAGCTCGAGCCCGTCGGGAAATTGCGGGCCGCCAGTTGCCGGCCCGCGGCTGGCGGGCTGCGGTTCACGGCGAGTTGGTCCGCTTGGTCTTGCGCCGCAGGATCGCGTCCAGGGACCAAGGCCCGGGACCGGCCCAAAGGAGATATGCGGAGGTCAGGAATTGCCGGCAGCGCGAAGGGGGCCCGGTGGAGGCCTCAGCGAGCCGTCTGAATTCTCTTACCAAGCTCGAGCAGCTCGGCGGGATTGACGTCCGAGACCAGGAGATAGACGAATTCACCTCTTTCCCAGCTCACCACGGAGAATCCGCGGGAAGAGAAGCTTTGTTCGGGCGCGTGGCTGAAGCTGCCCAACGCAGTCGAGCCGTCCCTGGTGTCGACCAGCCCTCGCCTGGGCAGCACCAGCAGCGAGATCTTGTGCAGCCGGCGTGCAAATACGAAACAGGCCACACGTTGTTCGAGGAAGCGAGTCACCTGGCCGCCGAGCAGCGGATAGGCGTCGTCGCCTCGGAAGGTGATGGGCGGAGCGAAGTCCAGCTTGCCGGCAAACCACGGCTTCACTTGATGCAAATCGCTGGTTAACACTTGCAGGGGGACCTCACCTTCCAGCATGCGAAGGTGATCGTTGACAGCTTCGCTGCCGAGAACTGCCACGCCCCGTCCCTGCCGCGTTCCCATCGAAAATCCCAAGGCCATTGCCAATACCAGCGACGCCGCCACGCCGATCGGCACGAGCAGGCGCAGACGGGACAGCGGCTTTGTCCGGCTCGGATTTTCGAGCCATTGCGATTCCAGTTGTCGCTTAAGCGCACCCGATGCTGGATGACGAGGAAGCCGATCCTGCAAGAGACTCGTCAGCGCCACGTCGGCCCGTTCCGCCTGACCGCAGGACTCGCAGCTTCGCAGGTGGAGCTGGCGTGCTTGCGAATCGTCGGGCGCAAGCCGTCCGTGCTGCGCATCCGAGAATAGCAGCCGTGCGGTCCTACAGTCCATGAAGCCTCCGAACTGGCGCATAGTCCTTCAAGAGCTCCCGCAGAGCTGCCCTGGCACGGAACAGGCGGGACTTGATGGTGCCACGCGCACACCCGAGCACGGCGGCCGCCTCTTCTTCGTCGAACCCTTCGAAATCGAGCAGAATCACCGTACGGCTTGCCTCGGGCAAGGCCAACATCGCCGCCTCGAGATCCGCCGAGGCAACCCTATCGCCATCGAAAGCAGAGAGTGACGGGTTGGCAAGCGCGGCATCGTCCACATCATCGATGGAGACCGGTGCAGTCGGACCTTTGACGTCTCGACGGTGGCGATCGATAAAAGCGTTGCGCAGGATTCGGTAAAGCCAGGCCTTCAGGTTGGAGCCCGGTAGGAACTGCTCGGACGCCGCAAGGGCGCGCGCGTAGGTTTCCTGAACGAGATCGCTGGCGTCGTTGTCAGTCCCGGTCAGGTAATGGGCGAAGCCATGAAGCGCGTCGGCATGTGTGAGCGCCTCCCGGCGAAAGGTCGGGTCCCCTGCATCGTTGCGACGCCACCCCATGGGCGGGCTATAGCATGCGTCCTCGCCCGCCGCCTCTCGGTCGAACCGTGGGTGCACGCCCCGCTGCTTAGGGTTGCGAGAAGTCGAAGGCATTGCTGGGATCCGCGGCCACGGCGTCGCGCTTCCCCGGCACGCGCGCTTGAGTCTCGCCGTTGATGACGTGGGTGTGTTTGGAAGAGGTGACTCGCACGTTCGCATCCTCCCGACATCCAACGAACGAACCTGCGAAATAGTTCCATACGTTGCAGCTTCGCTGTGCTGCCGGAACCAGTCGAGAATCATGGCCAGCTTCGCTGGCACATGCCGGGCCCAGCGCAATCTTGGGCCCCCCTGACGATTGGTGAACCGAGGTGCCAGGAAGCCTGGTCTATGAAGGTAATGGTCTCGCTTTGGCCTTGCGCCGGAACAAACAACCTGGCCAGACGCTCTTGAGGATTGCCAAAATGGAACACAATCACACCGCTGTCTTCGAGTGGCGCTCTCGAGCGCTGGTACGATTCTCCGTGTGCCTCGCTGGGGTGATGACCGCATGTGCCAACAGCTCCGGTGGCTCAGCCGGTGAGGGCGGCTCTGGCAGCGGTGGCACGTCTAGCACCGGGGGCTCTGGCAGCGGTGGCACCTCCAGCACTCGCGGCTCCGGCAGTGGTGGCGAGTCCAGCGGGGGAGTCGCCAGCAGTGGTGGCGCGTCAAGCACCCTGGGCGTCGGCAGCGGCGGCAAATCTAGCACTGGCGGCTCCGGAAGCGGCGGCATGACTGGCACTGGCACCGGTGGCGCTGGCAGCGGCGGCGTAGCGAGCACCAGCGGCCCGGGCGGTCGCACCAGCCCCGGGACCGGCGGTATCACTGGCAGCGGTTCCGGAGGTACGGGGACTGGAGGGTCTAGCGGCGCAGCAGGCAGCTTGGGCGCGGTGCCGAGTGCAGGATGCGGCAAGACCTCCACGATGACGTTCAAGGCGGTCCCGAACGAGAGTTCGAGCGCAGCTGCCGGATCGGGAAATACCGTGGGCCACGGCGACGGAGGGTACGTCACGATTCAGAGCGGCGGCGGAAGCCGCGACTTCGCCATGCGGCTTCCCGACAATTATGACAAGAACAAACCCTACTGGTTGTCCTTCACGTTTCACCCCAATGGGGGCAACGCCTACGGAATCGACAACGGCGGAGGCAATGGGTACGAGATGGCCTATTACGGACTCCAGAAACAGGCGAACAACGGCGCGATCTTCGTCGCGCCCCTAGGGCTAGGCGGCGGCTGGGCGAACTCCGGCGGACAAGACCTGAAATTCGTCGACGACATGGTCAAGCTGATCGAGGACAACTACTGTGTCGACACGACGCACATCTTCGCCCAAGGCTTCAGCTACGGCGGCGGTATGAGCTACGAAATCGCATGCGCCCGCGCCAAGGTCTTCCGTGGGGTCGCGATCTACGAAGGCGCGCAGCTCAGCGGATGCGACGGTGGCAACGACCCCATTGCGGTGTGGCAGATGGTCGGCCTCGAGGACACCACCTGCGGTATGGGCATGGCAACACCGATACGCGACAGATTCGTTAAGAACAACGGCTGTACCGCCCAGAACCCGCCCCAGCCAGCCAAGGGGCCCCCTTATTTGAACCCCGGGGGACACGTCTGTACCGACTACGCCGGGTGCTCGGTCGGGCATCCCGTCCGTTGGTGCGTGCACCAGTCAGGTCACGGCAACGCCATCGTGGATGGGACCAATGACCTTTACAATTCGTGCGCGACAGCGCCCAAGACCTGCTCGACCTCGTGCCCTTGTAGCTGGGTCCCGGCCGACGTATGGAAGTGGATGACGTCCTTTTAGACGATTCCACCCCGAACCGCTCTTGAGCGGAAGCGCACCAAGGAGAATCGATGACAAGGCAGACGGCAATCTTTTGGGTACTTGGGGGCATGGGCTTCTCGTTGGCCTGCAGTGGGAATACTTCTCCCGACGCTGCCGCAACAGGTGGCGTCAGCAGCGGTGGAAAGCCCGGGAGCGGAGGCGCAGCGGCAGGAGGCAATGCTGCCACCAGTATGGGTGGCTCCACGACATCGTCGTCGGGCGGCCAAACCTCCGTTTCAGGGGGCGGCACCCTGGGCGTAGGCGGCGACCAAGGAGGCAACCGGGGAGCCGCGAGTGGCGGTGCGAGCGGGGGCGTAGGCAACGGAGGCGCAACGACAGATGCTGGCGGACGTACAGGCGGAGGGGGCAGGGCGGGTGGAACGGGCGGAACAGGCCCAGCTGGTACCGTCACCGGCGGTGCTGGCGGGGGTGCCACTTCGGGCGGCGGCGCCGTGGGCTCGCACTACTACGTATCGCCGACCGGCAGCGGGGCCGAGTGCTCGAGCGCGGCTCCCTGTTCGGTCACGCAGGCACAGACAGTCGTGCGCTCTGCGGCCGCTGCGATGCAGACCGACATCATCGTCGAGCTCGCCGACGGTGCTTATCCTTTGACGGCTCCTCTGACTTTTTTCGACGCCGATTCCGGAACGAACGGTCACACGATCACGTGGCAGGCCGGAACCGGTGCCCACCCGGTGCTCTCCGGCGGTAAACAGATTACGGGCTGGGCAGTCAGCGACCCCGGAAAGAACATCTGGAAAGCTACCGCGCCCGGCGCATTCGCGACTCGGCAGCTTTTCGTCGACGGAGCCATTGCCATCCGCGCACGCTACAAGATCAACCTTGGCGACTTCGCGAACAGTGCGGGCGGCCTCACATTTTCGAGCGGCAGCTCGAGCTTGCTGAACAGCCTCGCGCACCCGGAGCGCGTCGACCTGCACTCCATTGGCTCGTTTACCGATCGCTACTCGCCCGTGAAGGGCATCGCCAGCGGCGCGGTGACGATGGTGCAGCCCGCGTGGGACGAAAACACCTGGGGCTACGACTACGTCAAGAGCTCCTTTCGACAGGGTCCGGCGTACCTGGAGAACGCCCTCGAGTTCCTCGACGAGGCAGGCGAGTGGTATCAGGACACGACCGCCGGGGCCCTCTATTACAAACCACTGTCGGGTCAGGATATGAGCAAGGCGGACGTCGAGCTGCCCCAGCTCGAGGTTCTGCTCTCGATAAGCGGCAGCAGCAATGACAAGCAGGTGCACGATCTGACGTTCCAGGGCCTCACGTTCTCGTACACCAGCTGGCTCGGGCCGAACTCGTCCGACGGGTATGCCAATCAGCAGACAGGAGCCTTCATCAGCGGGCCGAAGTCCCAGTATCCGGAATTCGAAGCAACGCGACCGGCGTGGCACCAGATGCCGGGCGCGGTTCAGGTGTCGGCCGCCAAGAACATCTCGTTCGTGCGCGACCGCTTCGTGGCGCTCGGCGAAGTGGGCCTTGGCATCGGCAACGATGACAACGCACACCTGTCGAAGGTGGGCCTGGGAGCCGACACGATCAATGTCGTCGGGTGCCTATTCACGCAGATCGCCGGAGGCGCTGTCGTGATCGGTGGAGTCCAGGCCAAGGCACACCACCCGGGTGGCGACGTTGCAATGTCCGCCCTCACCGCGAGCCAAACGCGGCTTATCGACCAGAACATCACCCTTAAGGACAACCTGGTCCACGACGTCGCCATCGACTATCGCGATTTTGCCGGCCTGATGTTCACGTACACGCAAAGCGTCCTGCTATCGCACAACGAGGTCTACAACCTGCCGTATTCGGGAATCAACAGCGGCTACGGGTGGGGCGCGAACGACGCCGGCGGCAACAACGACTACAAGACGCGGCCGCAGGGCAACCTCTACAAATACCAGCCCGTCTACACCAATCCGACCATCGCCAAGAACAATCAACTCGTGGCGAATTCCATCCATCAGGCAATGCTGCAGATGAACGACGGCGGGTGCTACTACAACCTGTCGGCGTCGGCGACGACCGTCACGCAGAACTACTGCAATGGCACGGGCTCGGGACTGTCTGGGACCTACTTTGGCATGTACGCTGATGAAGGCTCCGCCTACATTGCCATCACGAAGAACGTCTTTGCGTCCTTCGGCGCGCTGGCCACCGCAAACGCGAACGCCTCGAACAACACGGGCCACATCACATTTACGAATAACTGGGTCAGCAGCAGCAGTCCCAACCCTGGACTCAATGGCCCCGGCAACACGGTGTCGGGCAACATCAGCATCAATGGATCGCAGATCTCGGGCTTCCCCACCGACGCACAGACAGTCGCCAATGCCGCGGGCCTAGAGGCCGCCTACGCCGATCTCAAGAATCCCTGATTGCGTCCCGTGCCCAGCCTGGCGAGCCGGGGTCCGCCACTACAGAACGGACAGGAAGTCCCACACAGCCGCGGGCACCCATGTGGTGGACGCCCCAGAATCCTTTGGCGTAAAGCCGTGGCCGCCGTCGAAGGAGCACCAGGTGACCGGAAAGTCCTTGGGACAGCCGGTGTAGGGCGTGCACACATGTTTACCTGTCGGCGCCGTAGGCAAGGTGGTGATGGTGCACCCGTTGGCCGTAGCGAACCGATCGGTTTGGGTGTTCTGTCCGTTGCCGCTCTCTAGGGTTCCGAGCGAGCCGAGATAGGCGACTGGCGAACAATTGTTAGGGATGGGGTTAACGCCGCCACCGGAGTGGCCGACCACCGCGCGGTACACGCCGGGCCGCGAGCAGGTGATGTACCACGACATGGCCCCACCCATGCTGAATCCCTCCAACATGACCCGCGATGTGTCGATGCACAGCTCGCTCTCGACCTGCTTTAGCACCGCGTCGGTGTAGAGTAGGTCCGAAGGGCCATCCCAGGAGCCGCCGACGGCGGACAGGGTCACGAAGATGGTGGTGTCCTTCGAAAGGCTCCACAGCCCGAAGTTGTCCTTTCCGTTTTCCGAGAGGTTGCCACCGTACCCGTGCAGGCCCACGTGAAGCCGATAGGGCGTGTCGTTCTTGTAGTTGCTGGGCCAGCGCACGAGGAACTCGCGGCTCTTGCCGCCCACCGAGATGGTGTTGACGGGTGTGGCCTGACCGGCGGTCGCGCTCTTCAGCGTCGGGGGCGTCTTGCCGCAACCGTCGCTCTGTTTCACGCCCCCGGTGGAACCCGTGCTACCGCCAGCGGCCGAGCCCCCGGTGGCACTGCCACCGCTGCCGCTGCCGCCGGTCTTGCTGGACGAACCGCCAGTCGCGGTGTTTCCACCTACGCCCGTACTGCCACCCGTTGCAATGGTTCCGCCGGCGGTCGAGCCCCCGGTCGCACTGCCGCCGCTGCTCTTGCCACCGGTGTTGGAGCTTCCGCCCGTCACGGAGCTTCCCCCCGTGACCGTGCTGCCGCCCGTTGCACTGCTTCCCCCCGTGACCGTGCTGCCGCCGGTAGCGCTCTTGCCCCCAGTTGCGCTGGCGCCGCCCGCGCCGCCGCTACCGCCGGAGCTCCCGCTGGTCGTCGAACCGCCCGAGTGCGTCGTGCCTCCCGAAGCGCTCGACTGGATACCTCCGGTCCCTGCGCCGCCCGAGCCGTCGTTACTGCAGCCGAGCCCAACTGCGAAGCAAGCAGCCAATGCGGCCGAGAAAAGAAGCCTCGAAGGGCTGCGACGAGACAATAAGCTCAGAAGGTTTCTTTCTTGCAGCATGACACTTCTCCCGCGGTTGAAATCGACCAAGCCCAATCGTACGCCCAATGAGGGTGGCGTGATGCGTATCCGTTCGACGAATAGCACCTATAGGTTCGGTAGAAAGTATTGCGCTTCGGCGACATTATTGTTTCGAAAAATGGGATCAGCTGCTTGGAATAGCCGGACCTTCCCGTCGAAGGCACCCGAGATGGCTCGCGCGACTCGGCCCCGCGGCGGCCGCAGCACCGGCCAGACGGTGGGCTTCATCGTGCGCGCGTGGTAAATGTCACTGGCAGGAGGCGTAGGGCGTTCCTGGCTGGCACTGCGTGGTGGGCGGCTTCTTGTTGGGTTTGTTGCAGGATTCACTCTGAAGCCAGACTCCCTCAACGCATCTTTGCAGCCTCACGCCGCTCGGGTCGGATGAATCGCAGCGTGTGAGTCCTTCTTCATTGCACGGGATGGGATCCTCGGCACAGGCGGCGTTAACGGGCTCACCGGTCACGCAGTAGGGACCGAAAACGCTCCAATCGGGCGCATGCGCGGATCCAAGGAAGCCGTGAAACTCTCGACACGACAGGGCTGCCACCGCTTGGCCAGCGGACACGCATACGGCAGGTCTGTCGCCCACGCAAACCGTGCCCGTCGCGTCCCTGCACTCCGGGACTGCCACGGCACATCCCATGGCATCGCCATCCCCGGGCATCGTCCGAGGCGCCCAGAACATCCACGTGGGATAGGCGTAATCCGTGCATGAACCAGGGTCGCAGACCGCCTCGGTCGCGACCTGCGAACACCTATGCTCGCCCAGGCACTTGTCACAGCGCTTGAGCACGTCACCTTCACACCACGTCTTTCCTTTCCAACAGTTTTCCACCCGGGTCACGTCGCAAGTCGCTTGGC
>Ga0302323_100000246_pt1 | contig 41918 bp, 38 predicted proteins | sample Fen_T0_3_FD_201950 | JGI IMG/M metagenome (GOLD analysis project Ga0302323, IMG submission 201950) | Peat permafrost microbial communities from Stordalen Mire near Abisko, Sweden - Fen_T0_3 | ecosystem: Environmental > Terrestrial > Soil > Wetlands > Permafrost | place: Sweden: Abisko...
AGTACCGTTGAGGATGAACTCGGCGCCGCCGCCCCAGTCCGAGAATCCGGAACCGGAGATATGCAACGCCTTGGGTCCGCAGGTGCCGGCGCCGCCGTCCTCGACCGCCAGGTAGAAGGTACCGGTTCCGTCGCTGAACTTGTCCCACAAGGCTCCGGTCAACCCGGTCTTTGCCACGTCCCTCACCGCCATGGTTCCGTCGTCGAAGTTCGAGACGGTGCCGGCGCTGGTACAATCGCTGAGAGCGGTGCCCGTTCCCGCACTCGTACCACCCGCACCGACTCCGCCGGTGCCGCCTGCGGTGCCGGTACCGCCCGCGCCGCCGACACCGGTACCGCTGGCGCCAGCGCTGTTGCCGCCCGGCCCCGTCCCACCGGAGCTCGTTCCACCGGCGCTGGAGCCACCGGTACGGGAGCCACCGGCGCCAGAGCCACCGGAGCTCGTTCCACCGGCGCTGGAGCCACCGGAGCTCGTTCCACCGGCGCTAGACCCACCGGTACGGGAGCCGCCAGCGCCAGAGCCACCGGCGCCAGAGCCACCGGTGCCAGTGTTCTTGCTGCCGCCGCCTCCACCCATGGCCGAGCTACCACCTTGATTGTTGCTACCGCCTTGACCCTGGCTGCCGCCCGAGCCCGAGTTACCGGACGAGCTTGAACACCCGATTGCCAGCGGACCGAAGATTCCCACTACCAGTGAAAGAACGAGCGATGATTGTCGCGACATCATGACCACTCCATTGGGGGAAGGAAGAACCGCGACAGCCCGCCATTCGGGCCGCCACAAACCATGATGTTTAGCACCTTGCTCACCCAAGCCGGGAACATTCTCGTGGTGGGGAAAAAGGCCGCTCCGATGTCGCCGGACGCCCATCCGCACGTCCCGTGCGGCCCCAATACGTCGAAGAAGTGTGGGGCCGGCGCGTCGGGGCCTTGGAATGAACGCTACCTTCAGTTGCAGAGCGACCCCATCCTGTTCGGTGAGCTGAAGTCCGCGGGTGCGCAGGGCGTGCTGCTGCCGGGTGTGGACGGCTCCGTCGCCGGTCTATATTTCTTCAACACCGCCATCTCAACCGCCGTGCGCAGCGAACTGGACGGTGTGGCCCAGGCGATGGGTGGGCGGTGCGTGGTCACGACGGGCGAGGACTTTGGCGCCCAGTTGCGCGCGTAACCAGGCGTCCTTCGCGGTCGGCAGGACGCGCGTGCAAGGAGCGACGCCACGGGGAATGAGCGGCGGAAGTGGGGGGCGATGTCGGGTGGGACTCCTCATCCCAACCTTCTCCTCGGCGGACCGAGGAGAATGGGCCGGATTTCTTGGGGCAGGATGCGCGTGCAAGGAGCGACGCCACGGGGAATGACCGGCGGAAGTGGGGGGCGATGTCGGGCCGGACTCCTCATCCCAACCTTCTCCTCGGCGGACCGAGGAGAAGGGGCCGGATTTCTTGGGGCAGGACGCGCGTGCAAGGAGCGACGCCCGTAGGTATCCGAGCCCGATTTGGATAGTGCGCGATGGCAGAAATGGTCAGGCCTGGAAGGCGCTGGGACAGTGGGGGGCGAGCGGGCAGGTGTCGCATGCGGGCTTGCGGGCGAAGCAGATTCGCCGGCCGTGCCAGATCACCTGGTGCGAGAACAGAATCCAGCGGTCCCTCGGCACAACCTTCATGAGGTCAGCTTCGATCTTCTCCGGTGTCGTCTCTTTGGTCAGGGCCAAGCGTTGCGACAGTCGCATCACGTGCGTGTCCACGACGACGCCGACGGCGATGGCGTAGGCCGTGCCCAGAACCACGTTGGCGGTCTTGCGCGCCACGCCCGGCAATTGCAGAAGCTCTTCCATGGTGCGCGGCACCTCGCCACCCCAGCGCTCGACCAAAGCACGCGAGGCACCGATCATGTTCCTGGCCTTGTTGCGAAAGAAGCCGGTGGAACGGATGATGGTCTCGACTTCGCTCTGGTCGGCGTTCCCCATAGCCGCCGGCGTCGGGAAACGCGTAAACAAGGCAGGGGTGACCATGTTGACCCGCTCGTCGGTGCACTGGGCGGACAGGATGGTCGCACACAGCAACTGAAACGCATCTGCGCGATGCAACTCGCAGTCTGCGGCAGGGTAGGTTCCGTCGAGGAGCTTGAGAATCGTCTTCACGCGCTCCGGCTTGGGCGGCAACTCGGCACGCGGCCGTTTGGTCGCGGTCACGGCAACTTTCCGGACGGAGACCTTCCGCACGTGGGTGATCGACGCTGTTCGCGCTGGCATGGACACGGTCTATCACGGAGCGTTCGCCGCCGGCACTTCTGGCTTTGCGGCCCGGCTTCGGTTGTAATTGCTCCGCATGGACGAGACCGAGCAAGAACTTGAAGAGATCCGTCGCGAGGCCGAGGCCATCGACCCGCACAAATATCGTCGACGCTATCGCCGACTGATGGCGCTGGTGGCAGCGGTCTTTGGCACCGCCGTGGTCTGGGTCGCGGTGCGTATGGCCGTGGCCAGCAGAAACCCCTGCGAGCGAGTTCGCGACCACTTCTGCCGCAAAGCTCCCGTCGACCCTACCAAGTGCAACAGCTACCAGGTCATCTTCAAAGAATCGGTCGAGGACCAAAGCTCGAGGATGCGCGGGGTAATCCGCGACCAATGCCTAACCAAAATCGTCCGTCTTCAGGAAGAAGACGGAGTCACGGTCGAGTAAGGCGCCAACGGCGCAACGACATCAGACGCTAAAGGACGACCCGCAGCCGCACGTCGACTTCACGTTGGGGTTCGTGAACTTGAAGCCCGATCCCTGCACGCTCTCGACATAATCGATCTCGGTGCCGGCCAAGTACATCAAGCTCATCTGGTCGCAAAGCAGGCGTATACCCTGCGACTCGAAGGTCTGATCGACCTCTTGGGGCTGATCGAAAAACAGGTCATAGGAGAAACCCGAGCAGCCGCCGCCCATGACCTTGAGACGCAAGCCAAAATTCTCCTCGATCTTCTCTTCGGCGCGGATGGCTTTGACTTTTTCCGCGGCGCGGGTGGTCAGCTTCACCATCTCCTGGCTGTCATCTTGGGTGGCTGGGGCTGAGGTCTCTTGATTTTCTGCGACTGCGGACATTGTGTCTCCTTGTAGCGAGAGTCTAACCCCAATTCGGATGCCGGCCACCCCGCGAGGTTTCTCACGCCGGCGCACTACCGACTAAAACGGCTTCGTCGTCTCCGCGCGCCAGTCGGGGGTGCGCATGCTGGTCAAGTTCCACACGCGCAGGGCATCTGTCTTGCCCTTGACCCTGACTGGCGGCAGGGCGGTGGCGTTGACCATCGATTGCACCCGGGCGTAGGTCCCTTCAGAGACCAGCACTTCGCCAGGCTTCGCCACACTGCACAGGCGCGAAGCCGTGTTCACGGCATCGCCGATGGCGGTGTACTGCAAAGCGCGCGAGCTTCCGATGGCGCCGGTGACCACGGTGCCGGTATTGATGCCAACCCCAATCCGAATTTCTTCACGGCCCTCGGCTGCGCGCACGCGGTTGTAGTCCGCCAGCACGATCATCATGTCCAGGGCGCATTCCACTGCCTTGATCTCGGCGCTGGGCAGTGCGACCGGGGCTCCGAACAGCGCCACGATCTCGTCGCCGACGAATTTGTCGAGCGTACCTTCGTGTTTGAAGATCACGTCCACCATCAGCTCGAAGTATTCGTTGAGCATGCACACGATCTCTTGAGGCGCGCTCCTTTCGCTCATCGCCGTGAATCCCCGGATGTCCGAGAAGAGCAGCGTGGTCTCGGTAAGCGCGCCGCCCTTTTCGAGCTGCAGGTTGCCGGCCACCACTTGCTCGACCAGATTCGGCGACAAGAGGCGCTGGAACTGCGCGCGCGTCCTGGCCTCATGTTCGATCTTCAGCGCCAGCATCGAGTTGTGGATAGCGACGGCAGCCTGATTGCCGATGCTGGCGAAGATCTGCAGATCCTTCTCGCCGAAGGCATTGGCCGCCACCATCGAATCGAGGTGCATGATGCCGAGTAGCTGGTCTTGGTGGACCAGCGGCACTGTCATGGTCGACCGGATGCCTTGCATGATGATCGATCGGGCACCCTGAAAGCGGCTGTCTGCGCTGGCGTCCGACGAAAGCACCGCCGTCTTGTGCTGGACGACTTCGGACAAGATCGAGCGCGAAAGCAGGATCTTCTCGTTGCGACCGTCGCGCGTCTTGGCCACGCGCGGTTTGGGGCCGTCGGGCTCCATGAGCAGAATCACGCCCCGGTCGGCGGGAATCAGCTCGAACGCCTTCATGATGATCTTTTCCAGCAGACCATCGATGTCGACTTCGAGGCCGATGGACCGGCCGAGCTCGTGCGCCAGGCGCAGCTTCTCGTAGTCGGCACGAAGGGCCTCCACGTTCTGGATCTCTCGCTCAGGCAGGAACTCGGCGCTGGTGGCCACCTTTTGTTGGATGAACGCAGCGTCGCTTGCGACCGGCTGCTGGATGCTGACCCGTTGGGCGGCCTGCGAGGCTTGCGCGGATATCTCCTGAAAGATGAGGACCGTTCCGCCGAGCGTGATCTCGTCACCTTCGACCAGCATGTGGTCGCCGATGCGCTGATCCTTCATGAAGGATCCGTTCAAGCTACCGAGATCGCGGTAGAGAAATCGGCCGTCCGGTTGACGAATGATCTGTGCGTGTTCCTTCGAAACGATGCGGTCGAGGACCTGGACGGCGTTGTGAGGATGGCGCCCGATGGTCGTCACCGGGCCCAGCTCGAACTCTCGACGGTCTTCGCTGCTCTGAACGATGATCTTCGCCATGCCTAGCCGGGGTATTGTATCACGTTGCCAGCGCTACCAATCGATCCGAGTGGCGTCGGACACCACCTTGGGGGAAAGCTGGAATTCGTAGGTGCGGTCCGGAAAGGGAAAATGTGCCTTGGCCTTGAAGCGGACCTCGAGGCCGATTTCTTGCGGGTTGCGGTAGATGAAGATCTTCGCCGCCTTGTCGTTGATGCCGGCTTTGGCAAGCTCGGCGGCGATGCTGGCCTTGATGTCTTCAATCATTGAGCTGGCGACATCGCTGCCGCGCAGGTTGGCCTTGTACAGGGCAGGAACGTGGTCGTAGAGGATCCCTTTCGCGCGCGACGAGGCGGTGTACACGGGCCAAAGGTAGATGGCCAGGTAGACGCCGAGGCCCGCGAGGATAACCAGGGCGAACGAGACCCAGTTGAGCGTGCGGGGCTTTTTGTACTTCATGAAGTCTCGCTACTGGCCTGCGGCTCGGCCTGCGTCTCGGCCTTTCCGGCCTTGCGCAGGTCTCGGGCCAACTGGTTTCGCATGCAGACGAGCCCTATCAACGCTTGGATGATGTTCGCGACGAGCCGGCAGACGAAGCTTGCGGTGATGATGGCGGTCTTGTGTTCTTCGTGGGTCGTGCCCGGAGCGTAGGCTGCGAAGAAGTGGATCAACATGAGCTCCGAGGTTCCGAGTCCCTGGGGAGAAATCGGCAGAACGGTCACGAAATAGACGATGGGGAGGCAGAGGATGGCCTTGCCCACGGGAATGAAAATGCCGAATGCTGCCATCGAGAACCAGCTGAGCAGCAACAGGGTGGCGATGTGCGGTAGTCGTACGGCCAGCGCGCGCAGGTGGCCGCCCACACCCGCAGACAGTAGGACATCGAAGATCGGCCGCTTGGCCAGCCAGCGCGGCTTCACCGACACGATCGCGACGTAGACCGCCAACCCTGCGTAGGCGATGGCCACGATCAGCTTGAGCTCGGACGGGACGTCTGACGCGACCACCAAGCCTAGCGTTGCGAGCACCAACAGGACCAGCACGTTGATCCCCATGACCAGCAACACGGCGGCTGTTCCTCGTAGGACAGGCACCCCGCGCGAGCGATTCACGAAGTAGACGATGGCCCCTTGGCCCACGCTGTAGTTCACCAGCGCAAGCAAGTACGTTGCACCGCGGACCACCAACACCTCGATATAAGTCAGCGGCGCTACGAACCAGCCGAAGGTCTTCTTGATGGCGAACGAGTCGGCCAAGTAGACCGCCACGACGATGAGGGCATTGGCCGGGATGGCCCACCAATAAGCCCCACGAACGGCATCGGCGATCTTGGCGAAGTGGATGTCGCGGAACAGATAGACGAGAATCGCGGCGGCGAACGCCCAAGCCACGATGGGGCCCAACTTCTTGCGCATGCTTGGCCCACTATCGCATGAATCGCCAGCTGCTTCCGCTTTGGCGCGGTTTGCTTTCCCAAGACCTTGTGTAATCGGCGTCGCGGGGCGAAACTTGGGAGAGAGAGAAATGACACATTCAGCCGAGGACCAATCGCCGGCTCCTGCTCCTGCGCCGACGCAAGGGGAGGGGGCGAGCCGTGGTGACGAGCCCGCCTCGGTTGGCGACACACTCGTGGAGAAGAACTGGGGACTGTCGTTCTACCTGTTCATCGAGCCGTTTGCGGTCGGTAAGGTCGTGGTCGATTTGGCCGGTGCCGGTGGTCCCGGACCCGAGCTTCTGCGTCGGGCGGGAGCCATGGATGTACTCTCGCCCCCCACGTCGGCGCTGCCTTTGCCCTTCCCCGGCGCTGGCGTCGACCTCGTGGTTTGTGGCCTAAACGCGGCCGCGGTGGATGACGACGTCAAGCGGGCGGCACTGTTCGCCGAGGTCAAGCGCGTCTTGCGCCGCGACGGCATGGTGGTCGTGCGCGTGGTCGCCCGGGTTTTGGAAAAGGTCGCCGTGGGTGTCAGCCTGCGGGCCGCCCTGGCCGACTTGGCGCTCGAGCACTTTGCCACCGTGGACATCGTCGAGGAAACGCCGTTCCGAGCGGTTTCCTACTTTGTGCCCGGGAGCGACGACTTAGCGGTCAGCGAAGCGATGTCGAAGGTCGGCGGTCGGCCCTCTCATTTGATCGCACTTTGCACCCCGGCCACCGACCGCACCTGGCACTTGTCCGAGAGCCTGCTCGTGCCCACCGGGCCGGGCGAAGGCGGAGAGCTGGCCGAGGGCGAATTGGACGCGTGGAGGGCGGAGGTCGGGCGTCTGACTGCCAAGGTCGCCGAGACCGCGCGCGAGCGGGACGAGCTGCGCGAGCGCGAAATGGTAGTTCAAGATCGAGCCGAGCGAACCGGCCGGACCGTGTCCACGTTGCGCAAGGATGTGGAGCGCTACCTGCGCCAGATCAGCGACGAAGCGGCGGCGCGCGAGCTACTGGCCTTGGAGCGCGACCAGCTTCGCCGAAAGCTGTCCGCCGTGCAGGACGAACTGGTTGTTGCCCAGCGCGAGATGGAGACGAACAAGTCGAGCGTGCAGGCTTTGCGCAAAGAAGTGGCGCGCCTACGGGCGGCGCGTGGCAGCGCGGCGGGCACCGGTCGAGGTCCGGGATAGCCGGGTCCGGCGCAAGCTGAGCCAAAACGCGACCAGCAACCCGGCGGGCAGCGCCGGCGAGGATGTCCCCGACGCTCGCGACAGGTTACAGCCGCCGCCCTTGGGTGCAGGGACGGTCGCCGCAGCGTCCGGTACGACTGGCGGAGTTCGTGCGTAGGCGTCGAACCCGCCGGCCACGCTCAGATTTCCGTCGATGCTTCCCTGGCCCGGTCCAATCACGCCGCCGGTGGTCCTGGCGTCGGGAACGTCGGCAGCCTCGCCTAGGGACGAACCGTCCGTCACGCCGCCATCGCCCAGCGAGGACAAGATGCTCGGCTTGGTCCCGCCCGGCCACGGCCCCAGGATGTCCAGCATTTGACGATAGGAGTTCTGCTTGGCGGCCGCGCAGTTGTTCGCCCCGTCCACCACCGTGCTCAGGCTGTCGTCGCGGAAACCATCGGCCGAGGCCTGAACCGAAGCGTGCATGACGTCTTCGCCGCCGGTCGTGTGCACCAATCCTGCCAGGTGACCGTGCTCGTGCGCGATGATGGTGGCGCAGTCATGGGCATTCGTGCCGCATTGAATGGCGATGGCGGTCTGGTTGACGTTGTCCACGCAGGTCAGGTTGAACGGCGCGATACCGCCCTCGTTGGCAGCCACGCCGGCCGTTCGATCGGCGGCCTCCTGGGCACATGCGGGCCACCCGCTGGTGATGACGATGATGTAGTAGTCGCCGCTTGGCGGTCGCGTGAGCGTGAAGAGCAGATTGAAATCCTTGTACCAGTCGTCTAGGTACGCCTGAACCTCGCGCTGGCAATCCGTTACGGTGGCCGCCAGACCGAAGTTGCACTTGTACGCCGGAGGATTGCGAATCTCCGAGCAGTACTCGCTGAAGTCGGGCATCGGCCCGCCGTCGGCATACCAGAGCCAGACGTAGGCAGGTCTGCCGGCTGGCCGCCCCGCAAGCCGATGTGCCTGCCGGGCTGGGCTGGCCGACGAATAATCGGTCGCCAGCGAAGGCGCAGTCCACGAGGCCCCGAGCAGCACCAGCCAAGCTGCTACCGTCGCGAACCCCTTGCCACGTCGCAATATTAGTTCGACCGCCAAGGCGCCAGTCTACACGATTCAGGTGCCGCTGCTGTCGTGGCCAGAACGGCGAGGAAGCACTTGGTAGCCATGGGCTCTTGTGCTACAAGAGCCACCCTGGCACGAGAGATCGGGCCACTTAGCTTTGAAAATTCAATCATGCGGTCGTGGCGGAACTGGTAGACGCGCTAGATTCAGGTTCTAGTGGCTTTACGGCTGTGGGAGTTCGACTCTCCCCGACCGCACAACATCTTGATGGGAACCCTGGGAGGGTTCCCAAACCCTCCCGCGCGCTGGCTCCGACGGGCAAAGCCCGTCTTCGCCAGCGGCCGAGAAGCTTGCGCCGGAATTCCCGGGTCAGAAACGGCCGCGGTGTTCGCGAAAGCGAACGGCAGGGGTCATGGAGCTTCAACGGCCGTTGCTGGCAACCAACGGAAGCGACCGCGCCCTGGCAATTCTCGAATCCATGTTCGCCGACCGCGCCCAGCGCAGGGCTCGCGTAGGCTGGCTGGGCTTGCCGCGAGAGGCGCGCCTTCCTAACTCGTGAGAGGGTAGGGCGCAGTTAGCCCGCTACTCGGGCCGGTGCCTCGGCGAGGATGGTCTGGATTGCGTCGATGCTCGGGGGCTTCACCATGTGGTGGTTAAAGCCCGCCCACTTCGACCGGGCAAGGTCCTCCGGCAGGGCGTAGCCGCTCAGCGCCACCAAGAACACGGCGCGCACTTCGGCGTCTGGGTCGGCACGAAGGGCTTGGGCGACACCGTACCCATCCATGTCGGGAAGCCCAATGTCGCAGATGACCACCTCCGGTCTGGCCTGACGGGCGAGCTCGACGCCTTCCGCTCCCGACCCCGCAATCAGTACCTCGTGCCGAGATAGCTCGAGGACCTCCTTCAAGCTTCGTGCTGTGTCCTTATTATCCTCGATGACGAGCACCCGGCGAACACCCGTGCTTTGCTCTGGCGCACGTACGACGGTAAGCTTCGGCTGGTCCGTCGACTGTAGCGGAAGCTTCAGCGTGAGTTCGGCCCCCTTGCCCTCCCCCTCGCTCCGGGCCTCCACCAAGCCGCCGTGCATCTCGACGAGACCCTTGACCAGAGCCAGGCCCAGGCCGAGTCCCCCCGCGCTGCGATCGATGGACTGCTCACCCTGGACGAACGGCTCGAATAGGTGCTGGAGGGTAGCGGCGGACACTCCGGCTCCATTGTCTCTTACCTGGACGACGGCGTAACCGGCGTCGTCCGACCGAACGGAGAGGATGGCCTCGCCTCCGGGTGGCGTGAACTTCGCCGAGTTGTCGAGCAGATCGCCTATCGCCTCGGCGAGCCGCGTGCGGTCCCCGTCCACCCACAGCGGCCCGTCCGATGGCTCGATCCGCAGTTCGAGGCCCTTTCGGGTGAATGTCTCGCGATAGTCCTCGGCCGTGCCGCGCACCAGCGCGTTCAGATCCACTTCCTCCCTCTGGAGCGTGATCTTGCCGCGCGCGATCCGGGTCACGTCCAGCAGGTCCTCCACCAGCCGGGCCATGTGCTGCACCTGACGATCGATTATCTTCCGCGCGCGCTTGGCTTGCTCCCCGCCGGGTTCCGCCCGTTCCAGCACGTAAAGGCTGTTCCGGATAGGCCCGAGCGGGTTGCGCAGCTCGTGCGAAAGCACGGCAATGAAATCGTTCTTGCGCCGGTCGGCCTCGGCGAGCTTCTCATTCGCCGTGCGCAGCTCTGCCTCGGTGCGCTTCCGTTCGGTGATGTCGCGGGTAGTACCGGCGATGAGGTCGACCTCGCCGTGCTCACCAAGCACGGGCGTGAAGATGTACTCGTACACACCGAAGACCCCGGTAAGCGGGGCCTTGAACGGCACCTCGCCCTTGATGGGCCGCCGGGACTCGATCACTTCCGCTATCTCGCGCATGTGCATGTCGTGGTGCCATTGCTCGTAGCCGAGCTCGCGGCACGTCTTGCCGATCACCTCCGGGAGCTGCATCCCCCATACCTCGAGCAGCCTTCGATTCGCATACACGAACTGCCCCTTAGGGTTGAAGATGTAGGTGAAATCCGGCGTGGTGGCGGAGATGGCCTCGAGTAGGCGCATCTGCTGCTCTTGCCGGGCCACCGCTTCGCGCGTGGCCTTTGCGAAGATGACGTCCGGGAAGGCTTCGCCGAGCCCATGCGACGGCTCTGTATTGTGACGCGTCGAGGCGTTGTGCCCAGTGGTCTCCAGCAGGACGGTCGTAGCTCCCACCACCCGTCCGTCCCCCTCCTGGATCGGCGTGAACAAACAGCTGAAGGACGACTCCACCAACTTGCCATCACGCAGCAGCGAGAAGCGCTGGTCCTCGTGTTGGGTTGGTTCCGCACGGCCGATCACCTTGTCCAGCTCGGGACCGAGCTGGTCCTCCCAGACCTCAGCCCAGACCTCGTGACCGGGACGCCCCACCCCCCACGGGTGCTTGGCGGGGCCGAGCAATTGGGAATAGGCTTCGTTGTAAATCAGCAGTAACTCGGGGCCCGCCCACACCGACATGGGGAACCGGGCTTGGAGGCACATCCTGATCGCCAGCCGCAGGCTGGGGGGCCACAGCTCGACCGAACCCAAAGACGTTGACTCCCAGTTTGCGCCCCGGCATAGGGCCCGAATCTCGCCCGGCCCGTAGAACGGTGACTCAGGCTGGCCATCCCGATAACTTCCCATTGTTTTGTTCTTCCTGCGCTGGCGCACGGCCATAGCGTAGGTGTATGCACGCCGTGGGCCTGAAGCCGAGGCGCAGGGCCGTCCGCTTCCCCCGCTCTATGGCTTGCCCACGAAGGTGGTGACGCTCTGGGCATCAAGGGTCGCACTGAAACGAGCGTTGCTGACCGTGATGGCGCTCTTGGAAGCGAGGTTGTCGGTGGCCGACGTTACCCACGGCGTGATGCTGCACGGGACGACGCCGGAAACGTACAGCGAAAGCGGCGTGGCGCTGGTATTGCTGTTGATGGCCACCACGGCCAGGGTTCCATCCGCCGGGTTCTGGTAGGCAGACACCAGGACCCCCGATGGTACGGTTCCTGAGGTGGAAACCCGCATGTAGCCAGGCCGCACGAAGCGCGCGTAGTTGCCGAGGACCCAGAGTCGCTTGGTCCACACGTTCGTGCTCGTGTCGTACAGGCAGCCGCCGTTACCACTGGCGTTGTACAGCCACCAGATGTGCCAGGCGTTGAGGTTGGCTTTGGTGATGTCGTTGTGAAGCGTCGTGGCCATCGGCAGCGCGCTGGCGATTCCGTCGCCGGTCGAGTCGCCCTTCCCGGTTCCCGTATCGACCTCCGTCTCCCAGTATTCCTTGCCTGCAGCCGCGATCGACGGTTGGGAAGGCAGCGTGCCGCACCCGTATTCGTGGCTCGCGAAGATGCTGACGGCGTTCCAGGCGGCCGTGTCGGCCTTGATGGCGTTGAAGTAGCCGGTGAATCCGCAGACGTTCATCGTCTCGGGCGCCATGATCTTTACATTGATGGCTGCCATGGCAGGACCGAGGACGTCAATCCATGTGGCCAATTGCGCAGCTGAGTAGGAGGTTGTGCTGTTGATACCGCAGCTGTCTGGCTCGTTCCCGGCGGACACCGCGTAGATCGGTACCCCTTGGGTCTTTGCGTTCTGCACCCAAGTCACGAGAGCGCTGGCCAAGCCCGTTGGGTTCGTAAGCACGGGCATGCTGCCCTTGCCGGTGCAACCGTTGGGGTCGGTCTGGGTGGTGGTGAAACTGCCGCCTGTGGCACCGTTGGTCCCCGTTCCCCAAGGAGTCATCCACACCGTAGCACCATTCTGAGCGGCCGATTTTGCAATCGCGAGCCCATCGCCGTACCGGATGCGGAGTAACGTCAAGCCGGCCCCCTTCGTGGTGGACCACAGATAATCAGCATCCGACGCATTTCTGTAGCTCCCCGCCCACGCGCTGGAAACGCCGAAACCCGTGATCTTTTGCTGAAGACTGGAGAGGTTCACTGTCACGTCACCGCTTTGCGCGGTCCCCGTGCTGCAGGCCGTGGGGTTGATGACACCGCCATCCGTGCCAGCGCCCCCAGCCCCGCTAGCTCCACCGGTCCCAGCAACCCCACCGCCAGCGGCGCTCGTTCCGCTCCGACCGCCACTCGCGCCACCGCTTCCCGGCTGGCCTCCTGCACTGGTTGCTCCGCCAACCCCGCCCGAGCCACTGCGAGCGCCGGTTCCCGGCTGGCCCCCCGCGCTGGGGACGCCCGCATCGGCGCTGCGACCGCCGCTACTGCTCGCGCCACCGCTTCCGGGCTGGCCGCCCGAGCTGCCCCCACCGGTGCCTATCCCGCCGCCCGAACCCTGCACGCCTCCGTTCCCCGGGTTCCCTCCTTCACCGGTTTTGCCTCCGCCTTCCGATCCGCCGGTACCCGTGGAACTTGTAGGTGTGTCCGACGAGCAAGCAGCGCCTGCAATGGCGAGTGCCGCAACCGTTGTCCGGAAGAAGTGGCTTGATGTCATGCGTTCCTCTGCATTGGAGATTTGGACGGCGGGCATCTGCCGTGGGGCGACCCCGCGTCTACGGGGTGAGCGTCCGAGGGTTTGGGACAGAAGCCGTTGTGATATGCAGTGGCAGCGACGCCTCAAATCCGTTTGGCACCTGACCAAGCCCTTGGATTGGGATGTCGGGGGTGGTGCTTTCGCCGGGTAAGCTCCGCGCCCGCTCACTCACCGCCCAGAATCAATTCCCTCGATGGCGGCTGTTCACTTACCTCCACCTCGTTGTCCCACCTGCCTGCATCAGCGGCCCTTGTAGGGCCCACCATCTGCCCACGCACAGGCGTCGCCGCAATAGCTTCGACGGAATGGGACTTCATTTGGGGTCCCGTTTCTGATCGAAGAGCGCTGCCTCTGCAGCACCTGCAGAATGGCCATCGCAAACCTCGCGGCTTAGCTTTCAGAGACGCGCCCGGTTTGGGCCGGAACCGAGAGGCGCGGATCGCCATCGTCCTCCAGCTCGGCCTGCTCGGCGCTCATCTCTTGGCCAACGGCCTCGAGCCGGTCGACGTCGAAGAGCTTGCGCACCTTGGGGAATAGCTCGCTTTCCTCCTCCTCGACGTGGTGGCTCACCTGTTCCTTCAGCACCGCGAGCTTGGCATCAAAGGTGTGGTCGCCGGCGTCCGTTTCCAGCAAATCTGCGATCACCCGCTTGATGCCCACGTGTTCCTCCAGCGATTCAAGCACGATGTCCTCTGTTCGCTTGGCTTTCACCGCGGGATAGAAGTGGCGCTCTTCGATGGTCGCGTGCACCGCCAGCTTGTCGGCGATGTCCGTGAACAATTTTGCCTTCGCGTCGTTCGACTTCGCCTTTTCAATCCGCGTAAAGAGCTGTTCGACTTCGCGATGTTGAGACTCGAGCAGTTCAATGGCATTCATGGGATCCTCCTGACGGAGCCGCCAATGCGAAGGCCATGCCGCCCTTGAACTGTCCCGAAAGCGCGCGTTGGGGGGCCCGCCCGCCCCCTGAGTCCACAGACCGCAACGCCTGCCCTCTCCGCGTCACCGCCCAGCAACACCCGGTGCTCTCGCTAGTCTAGGTGTGCGCCAGGGCCTCGCGGATTACCAGTTTCGAGGCCCGGCGCGCGGGCACCAGGGTGGCCAGGTAGCCGACGGCCAAGGTGAGCGCGCCCCACCCTGCGGCCGCGCCCATTGACAGGACCAGAGGCAGCGGGGCCAGAAAGCCTAGGTTCCCGATCAGCCTATCTACAAAGTGGGTCAAGGGGACGCTGAATGCACAGGCGAGGAACCAACTCGAAACGCTGATTGCCAGCCCTTCGCTGACCAGCAGCCGAACGACTCGGACGGGAGTTGCCCCGACCGTCTTCATGATGCCGATCTCGCGGGTGCGTTCGACCACGCTGATGCTCATCGCCGAGCCCAGCCCGAGCGCACCCACGACGGCCAGGATGATGGCCATCGCTATCAGCGCATCGACAAGAATTTTCACGTGATCACCGATGGCCGTGCGCAGCTCTGCAAGCGGCACCACCGAGGTGACCGCAACGTTTCGCTGCAGCAGCTCGTCTTCGATGGTGCGAATCGCCGAGGTTCGTTCGGAGGATGTTTCGGCCACGGTGCGAATGCGCAGCAAGCGGGCGCGGCCCTCTGTCGAGGTGACGGTCGCAAAGGCATGGTCGGTGACATAGGCGATGGCGGGCGAGCCGATCTCCTCGACAATCCCTACGATGCGCCAGGTGGTCGGCTGCCCCTCCAGCGACAAGGAAACCGGGTCGCCCACGCGCAAGCCTGCGGCCTGGGCCGCTGCTGCGTGATTGAGCACCACGGCGTCGGTGTCCCCCACTGCAAGCCAGCGTCCCGCCTTGACGGGAAAGTGAATCAGATGCGTGGCGGGCGGTGGCGCCATGACGAAGAGGCTGCCGTGGCCGCGATCGGGATAGGTTCGGACCACATCCAGCTGGCCCGACTTGGCAAACGCGGCCGGGGAGAAGCCCCAGGCTTCCATCGTCCGTACCACCGGCAGCTTGCCTAAGGCTTGCGCGAGATCGCGTGTCGTCGGAATTTCGAGCTGGATTTCGACGTCATAGTCGCGGGTTTCGTACACCTTGGCGATGTTCGCCTGCCAGCCACCCTTGACGTTGATCGCGGTCATGAACATGGCACCACCCGCGGACAGAAGCCCCACCGTCAGCATGAACCTCGCTGGACGCCGCAGTCCGTTGCGTAGCGAGGCGGGCAAACTGGCTAAGCGGGCGCGAATTCGATCGCTGCTGACGCCGTGGTCGTCGAGGGCCTGGCGTACAGTTTGTCGGCTGGCGCGAAAGATGGGAGGGATGGCCAGCAACAAAGGTACAGCGATGCCCGCGACGACCTGGACAAGGAAGACCCAAGCTGGAATGGACGCATCGTAGATTTCGAAGTTCAACATGCTCGAAATTGCGCGCGCGAAGAGCACCGCCCCCAGTCCCCCGAACGGCGTGGCCAGGACGACGGCAGCAAGACCAAGCAGACCAACCAAGACGACATACAAACCGGCAATCTGCGAGGTGCGCGCACCGATGGTCTTCATGATGCCGATCTCTCGAATTTGCCTTGTCAGCATGGCCGCGAGCGAATTGGCGACCAGGATCGCGCTCAGCAACAACGCTACCACAGCGAATCCGAGCATCATCAACAGCACCGTGACCATTTGGCGCTGATGCGGGTGTTGGGCTGGCGGCGGAATCCGAATCTCGTGGGCCGCGTATCCCTGCCCGACCAGCCACGCTGCGATCGCCTTGCTTTGCTCCTCGACAAGTCGAGGGTCGCGGGGCTGGCCCTTGAGCTCGATGCGCAACTCGTGGAGTGCCGTGGGCTCGCCCAGTAGGGCGAGGGTGGTCCGCGTGAGATAGAGATAACCAGTGCGTTCTTGCCAGGCGGGAGCGAGCCCAGGATCGTGCACCAGGCCGGTGACTGTGACTTCCTTGGCTGGGCCGTGCGGTGGCTTGATGAGCAGACGTTGCCCGGTGCTCGCCTCCAGCATGCCGACTGCGCTGCGCTCGATGAGGACCTCCCCATCCCTGGGAGGCCACGCGCCCGACTCAGGATGAAAGCGATTCAGCCTCAGCTGCTGAAAATCGTCGACCACGAAAAGCAAGGTGCGTCGCCAATCGTCACCGACCCGCGTGCGCGCCTGCACCACTTCACGCGCCTCCACCTCTGCGACAAGCGGGTGCGCACGCGTCTTGGCCAGCAGGGCGGCATCGATAGCCTGGGACATCTCGAGAGTCGCGCTCGCCGGGCGTGTGCCGAGGTAGTTGGCCGAGATCTCCCGCGTGAGAATCGCGTAGGCGCCAAGCATGGCGCTGGTCGCAATGAGACTTACCGCGATAGCCACGGTCATCAGCAACATGCGGCCGCGATCATTCCACAGATCGCGGGCTAGCTTGCACCAACGCGGGGACAGGTGTTCGAAGCTACGCACGAACGACCTCCCGAACCTGCTCGCCGACCAATCTGCCGTCGGCAAGGGTGATGACCCGATCCAAGAGCTCGCCGAGGTCGCGCTCGTGGGTGACCATGAGGATGCTCTTGCCCTTGCGCTTTTGGGCTGCGAGCAATTCCAACACTGCCTGGGCAGTCTGCGAATCGAGATTGCCCGTCGGCTCGTCAGCCACCAGCAGCCGCGGATCGTTTGCCAGGGCGCGCGCGATCGCGGCCCGCTGTTGCTGTCCGCCCGAAAGTGTCGAGGGCAGCTTGTGGGCTTGTTCGGCGATGCCTACCTGTTCCAACAGGTCGAGTCCGCGCACGCGCGCTTTAGCCAGGGGCAAGGTGCGACAGAAGTCCATCGGTAGCATCACGTTCTCGAGTACGGTCAGCGTGGGCAGCAGCTGGAAGAACTGAAATACCACGCCGACGTGCTGTCCGCGCCAGGTGGCCAGGCTACTTTCGTCCATGGCATGCACGGAGGCGCCTGCCACAATCACCTGGCCCGTGTCCGGGCGGTCGATGCCGGCGACCAAGTTCAGTAGGGTCGACTTTCCGCTGCCGGACTTGCCGACCACCGCCACGAATTCGCCGGCGGGCAATCGGAGATCGATGCCGTCCAGCGCGGCAAAGGGGCGGCCGGCCGTGGCGAAGGTCTTGCGGACCCCGCGCAACTCAACGATGTGGACGTTTGGTTCGTAAGTGGACATGATGTCCATTTACGGCCAGGGGCGAGCAGGGGCAAACGACACGGTCCCGGCGATTGGCCAATACCAGACAAAGCACCCGCAACTGTCCAGCAACCAGGCGACCACGAGACATCATCATGGGTAGCAAAGAGCCGAGCAAGACCGACCGACGCGTGCAACGAACCCGCCGTACCCTGCGTGAGAGCCTGATTGCTCTTATCCTGGAACGTGGCTGGGACCGTATCAGCGTCCAAGACATCTGCGATCGCGCCGACGTCGGACGTTCTACCTTCTACCTACACTTCGCTGACAAGGAAGAGCTGCTTGTCGGCGGATTCGCCGATCTCCGCAGGATGCTACGAGCCGATCGGGCGGCGGTGGCTGGGCCGGCGCCCCAGCCCTTCCGCTTCGTACTCGGCATGCTCGAGCACGCACGAGAGAACCACCGCCTGTTTCTTGCCCTGGTTGGAAAACGCAGCGGGCAGCTGGTCTTGCAACGCTTTCGCGAACTGGTACTCGATCTCATCCGCGAGGATCTCGCGCGGCTGCCGGGCAAAGGCCAGGCGCAGGATATGAGGGTGCATTTCGTCGGCGGGGCATTTCTCGAGCTGCTAACCTGGTGGCTCGAAGCCAGAAATCCGCTCGAGCCAGCAGAGCTGGAGCGCATCTTTCTGCAAATGGCTCTGCCCGCGCTGAGGACGGTGCAGAGCTGACACTGGCTGTGGGCGCCAACTGTCGCTGTGCCCTACCACACTGTGATGGGCTGCTGACTATCGACTATCTTGAAGCAGTTATCATTGGGTTGCGCCCAGCGAATCATGTTGTACCAAAACTGGGCTGTCTGGTAGAGCGTCTCGGGGAGAAATCCCTTGCACGACGGATCGTTCGACCCATTGTGACCACTCCATTGATCCGTGTAGGTGATCCATTCGTCGGCATACACGAGGACTCGTCCCTTTCCCGTGAGCTTTCCCACCAACCAATCGTCGACACTTGTGGTTCTCGCTACCGTTGCGGCTACGTGGGCGTCCGCAGGTGCGCTGATGGGACGGCCCCCGTCGACTCCGATCATCGTAATCCCGAAGCTGAGGTTCGCAATGACAGAATCGCTTCGGTTCCATTCAGTCAGCTGATACGGATTGCCACACCGATAGCACATCTTGTTGTTGCTTGCGTCCGTGATCGCGCATGGCGGTGAATTGCATTCCTCTTTGTAGGCGATCCCGGAAAACGCCAGAAGGGCATTCTTGGCGATTATGTCATTGTTATCGTTTGAATAGCCACTCAATGAAATGACACCGCCGCCTTTGTTCACGATCCAGTCTTGAAATGCCGCGACTTCCGAGGTGCTGAAGGTCCACCAAGGCCCAGCATTGGAGTTGTCGCCAAGACCGGCAAGGATGATGAGACTGTACCCGGCCAAGAAGTCGGCCGTGAAGGTCGGCTTGTGTGGGTAGTTGTCGACCTTCGCGCTCCCGGCGCTGTTCGAGTTGAGCCAATCCTGAAAGGCCGTGTCACTCCCGTCACCCCACACACCCGGTGTGCCCACGACCGCAACGTCAAGCGTTGGACAGATGCAGCCGCTGCCGTCGATACAAGCGACCACCGCGTCACCGGCAAAAGCGCCCCCGGTGCCCCCATGGGTCAGGGAAGCATCCGGCAGTTCGATGACCACGGACGTCGCCGAGCCGCCGCCCGAAGCGGGCAGGGTGGGTGACGTCCGGCCACCCGCGCCTCCCAGGCCGTCCGGATCGCCTCCGTTGACGACGCCGCTCGCACATGCAGAAGCGACGAGGAGGGGGCAAAACACGCCGAAGGTGCTGGATGCTTTCATGGTTCTTCGACTCTATCCCGTGCGGGCATCAGGGCGCCACCGTCGACTGCAGGCCGGCCAGGGTTGGCTTGACGGGGACGATGGTACCGTCGGTGTTGAAGGTCATGCGGTCGATGCAGGTCTCGCGATGGGTGCCATCGCCGCCCGAGACCTTGAAGCGATGGTAAACCAGGTAGTACTCGTCTCGAGCGGGAATGCCGAGCACAGTACCGCCGCCTGGGCCGAGGATTCCGCTGGCGGTGTCCTGCTGGAGAATCGTGGCTAGTCGAGTGAAGGGGCCCTTCGGCGACGATGCGCGCGCGTAGGCCATCTGGTAGGTCGCGGTCCGCGTGTCGCCCTCGGACCACACGAGGTAGTAGGTTTCCTTGCGCTTGAACACGGCGCTGCCTTCCAGCGTGCCGCCGGCGCCGCTGGGTGAAATGTTGGTCGGCGTTTCGCTGAAGGAGGTCATGTTCGCGTTCAGCTTGGCCATACGCAGCCCGCCGGAAGCGCTGCCGAAGTACAGATAGGGCGTGCCGTCGTCATCGATGAACGCGTAGGGATCGATGGACTGTGGACCATACTGGCCGGTGGTCGCCAGCGGCTTGCCCAGGGCATCCTTGAACGGGCCGGTCGGCGACGACCCGGTCGCAACGCCAAGCTGACTGTCCGCGGAAAAATAGAAATAGTAGGTGCTGCCCACGCGCGCGATGCTGGGGGCCCAAGCATGGCCCTTGGCCCAGGTGAGCGCGGTCGGGACGTCCAGAATGACACCGCCACGGGTCCACTTCACCAGGTTCGTCGATGAGAACACGGTGAACGACGTCGCACCCCAGCCGTCGACGCCATCCGTGGTCGGGTACAGGTAGAACGTTCCGTCGAACACCATGATGTTCGGGTCGGCGTAGAGTCCCGACAGCACTGGATTGTTCGTGCCGGGCAAACTCTGCGCGTCTACTGCAAAAGCTTCTGCCGCGACATCGATGACGGGTCTCGCGTCGGCACGTTCGGGAGAGCCGGCCCCCGCATCCGTCCCAAGCGCTCCGCCGCTTCCGCCCGGCGCCCCACCGCTTGCGGTGCCGCCAGTCGACGTTCCACCCATTTCCGCGTCCTCCCTCCCGCCCGCGCCTCCACGTCCGCTCGTCGTTCCTGCTGCCCCGCCTCCCACGCTGCCGTCCGTCGTGACACCACCACGCCCCGACAGGATCGTTCCTCCGCCGCCTGCGCCGCCGCGCCCCCCACCGGTGCCGCCCGCGGAGATGCCTCCTGAACCAACGACCGTGCTTCCTGCACTTCCTCCTGTGGTGGGCGAGCGGGCTCCTCCGGTCGCGTGGCCTGATGCGGCAGTTCCTCCCGACTGCTGGTAGGACGAGCCTTGCCCCGCCGTGCATGCGAAGCATACGAGCGGGGCGATGAGCAAAGCCGATCTGTATCTCATCTGTTCCTTCTGGGAGTGACGATGTCCGATGCTGAGATCAAGCTGCTCATGCGTATGCAGTTGCGTGACCCGGACGGGCGGCTCATGGCGAGGTAAGCCCCCGTGTGCGGGTAGGTCGGCTGGCGCGCGTTGAACCTTGACTACCGAGCCAGGCCAGGAAAGGAGACGCTGAGTACTTCGGTCAAGACGTCTTCCGCCTGTGCGCGGGATAGATCCATCGAGCGAGCCAGCGGGTGAGTCGTGGCATCAAGACGTAGGTCATGAGGAACACCTCGATGGTGATCGTGACCAGCAGCCGAATCGGCAGCGGCGCGCTGCTCAGGGGTAGCGCCACAATCTTGCCGATGGAAAGCACGAGCCCATAAACGACGGCAATCATCACGACGGCCATTCGAAGGCGAGAGGGTTGCGGGACGACCGTGCCCGGAGGCGCCGTGAACCAAACCTCGAGGCCCGTGAGTTTCTCCCAAATTGCGTCCGCCTCGGCGAAATCCCCTACCTCGGCCAGGGCTCTCCGTCGCAGGTCACTCTTTTCGAACTCGCGCAGATGCTCGACCGAGTCGAAACGGAACACGCTCGTATACTCGCGCGGGCCCGATGGTGCGGGCCGCTGCACGCTCGTCCCCAGATATCCCGGAAGTGCGGCGGCCCCTTTGACCAGTGCGCCGAGCCATCCTTCGTAGGCGGACTCTTTTCCAGGCTTCACACGGCGCCTGACGACGACCGTGACCGGTCCAGCCTCGCTCGCGAATGCTTCGTTGAGGTCCATCGATTCCTCCGAACCCAGGTCGTGCCTATTGGGCCGGCGGCCGGTGGCTATCCGGCCTTGGGGACCTCATCGACCCACCGTTTCGATGATTAGGTTCGCGGTCTCGCTCCCTGAAAAGTTTTGCTGTCCCGTAATCAAGTTTCCGTCTCGGATCGCGAAGCCTCGCCAAAGACCGGCCTGCACGTAGTTTGCGCCCAGCTTCTTGAGCTCATCCTCGATACGCCAAGGCATCAGGTGCTTGTCCTTCGGCAGTGCGCCCATGGCCCACACTGCATTGTCCGCGAAGTCCTCCTCGACGTTTGCGAAACCGGTCACGGTCTTGCCTTTGACGAGGTACTCACCGGTCGACAGTTTTGCGTACCTGAGAACCGCTACGCCATGGCACAGGGCGCTCGCGATCTTTCCTGCCTCGTAGAACTCGACGAACTTTGCGTGAAGCGTGGTCGCTTTGTCGTACGAAAACATCGGTGCTTGGCCTCCTGCTACGACGAGCACGTCGAATAGTGCCACGTCGATCTCGGCTACCGGCTTCGTGTTCTCGACGAGTGCCAGAAGGCTCGGCGTCGACAAGAACCCCATGCTGATGAGGTCGCTGGCGGAATAACCGCTGGCGTCACGAGGGTCGCTCATCCCGTCAGCTTCGCACTTGCCGCCGTCAGGGCTGAAGACCTCCACCTCGTAGCCGGCCTCATGAAACGCCAGATAGGGATGGGCGAGCTCGGACCACCAAAAGCCGACGGGCCACCCGGTGGTCGTCGACTTCGTTGGATTGGCGATCACGATGGCAGCGCGCTTTGGCGTGTTCTTGTTGACGGGGTTCGGGTCTTTGAGGCTCATGGGCTTCTCTCCTTGAGGACTGGGGATTGGATTCAGCACTAGATAGGCTTGCGCAGCTCTCGGCGGTCTACGACTCTGCCAAGCTGACGAGCGATTGCAAGACGTCAGGAAAGTCGGAAGAAACCGCCGACCCGATCTCGGCGCAATCTGGCCCTATTGCCTCCACAGTAAATGTCACGCGGCTGCGATGCGCGCTCAGCCGCACAATTCGATGAGCAACCCTCACGATCAGATCATTCACCCGGGTCTCGTCTACGAAGGACTCGTTCTCTCGAACCTCAATCAGGCGGGAAACGACTGGCTCCTGTCCCGGCGGCTGCATCAGGAACTCGCTCCCCACGGAAAACGGCCCGTGCATTTCAATCCGCTCGATACCTGCGTTCCACTTCTTCCAGCCTGGCACATCACCAAAAATCCGCCATAGGGTCTCCGGCGGTGCTGACGTTTCAATACTATACTCGCGCGTCCACTCGAGGGCTGTGTTCTTCATGGCTCTATGGGTCCAATGACTCCAGTGACAGTTGAGAAATTCTGTATTTAGGACCCTTGCGCCAGTTCGCGGGCGATTGGGTCGACATTCATCGTGATGAGAAATGACAGACCCGCATTCGGGTACCGCGCGATCATGCGTTTCTCGATTTCCTTCTTCTCCTCGTCGCGCAAGGCTTTCCTTCCCTGAGCAAGCTCCTTCACGTGCGATGATAGCGTCAGCAAATATTCGCGCTGATTCGCGATGAGCTGTTGCGGAGCCGCTGGCGCACCGTGGCCAGGGAAGACCATGTCCATACCCTCGCATAGTCGTTCTAGTACCGATAGATTGGCGAGCCACGCGAGAAGATATCCATCTGCTACGTAGGAATGCGTGCCGTTGAAGATCAGGTCGCTGAGGAACGCCGTTTTCTTCGGGGACTCGATGAACCAGACCGAATTGGCCTCGGAATCCCCTCCCGGCCCAACGTCGAGCACGGAGAACGTGACGCCGCCAAGTGAGAGCTTGTCGCCGGACTTGATTACGGTGTTGGGGTATGTCCACTTTTGCACCCACTCAGAACCGAACACAGGAGTCCACTGCTTGCGCTTCGGCTCCTCCAGCTTGCGCATTAAGTCGAGCACCGGCTGGGTAGCAACAACCTTGGCGTTGTCCTTGGCGAGCAGATTCGTAATCCCAGCTACGTGGTCAGGATGCGGATGCGTAATCAGGACAGCAAGGAGCGGCTTGCCCAGCGCCTCGAGCTCTTGGCGAAGGGCTTTGCTTTCGCTCTCGGTGAGGGTCGAATCAATCGCCACGATGCCGTCGCGCGTTTCCACGAGATAGGCGTTGACGAAGATTCCGCCCTCTCCGCATGGATGCGTATGTACGACGGTGCTTTCTCCCAACGGGTAACGGTTCATGTGAGACTCCTTGTGGACAAGAACACTTTCCTGCCTTGCCTCTTGCGAAGGCGACGCGACAATCGAGCCTTCTGGTTTTCGACGAGACGAACCGTCTCGTATTGCAGAAATCTACCCACGGTTGTCAGCTTGTCAAGGCGCATCGCTTGTCTTAGATTGCCGCTGTGGCCATGCCGTCGCATAAACATGCAGACCGTCGCCGAAGTAGCCGCGCACACGAAGCCATCCTGAAGGCCGCGCTAGCCCTTACGCAAAAGAAGGGGGTAGCCGGGACAACTATCGAGGCGATCGCGGCGCGGGCGGGCGTAGGAAAACAAACGATCTACCGCTGGTGGCCGTCGCTCGGCGCCGTGGTCTTCGACGCCTATCTCGAGATTCTGAAAGATAAGCTCGAATGGCACGAGACTGGGAATTTGGCACACGATCTCGCGGATCAGCTCGAGCGCGTGCGAACGCTGCTCCAGGATCAGAAGTTCAGATTGCCGATCGCGAACTTGGTGGCAGAAGCGCAGCGCGACCCGACCCTGGCCGCGACGATGAAGGAAAAGATTACGCTCCCGTACCGGCAGGCTACGCTGGGGCGGCTCCGCGCCGCACAGCTGCGGGGGGAGCTCCGTGGCTCGCTCGATTTGAACCTATTTGCGGATGCGCTCTTCGCGCCGGCGTGGATGCGACTCCTGCTGGGCGTGGCCGATCTCGACGCCGTTGATCCGCAGAGGCACGTTGAACAGCTCCTCGGCGGTGCTCGTGCGCCGGGCCGCAAAACGCACCCTGGGCGGCATTGAAGAGACGCATGTGCGGTGCACCTCTCACGTCTGGCAGGAGAGTGGTGCTTGGTTCGCTATTTCGGCTATCCTGAATGGCCGTGATGCCGCGAAGAATTCTTTGGCAGATTCCCTCGTTACACACTGAGGGCGATGCCGATCAGCACCGCAAGGTCACCTGGTTGGAGCTCTTCTTCGACCTTTTCTTCGTGGTCGGTGTGTCGCAACTCTCCTACACCTTGCTCGGGCCACTCCAGCCGTCTCGCTTGCTGAGTTACGCGCTGCTCTTCGTCCCGCTGTGGTGGACCTGGATAAGTTTCACCATTTACCAAGAGCGTTTCGAAACCGAAGGTCTCGACCAGCGGATCTTCACCTACTTGTTCATGATACCGGTGGCGGGTATGGCAATCTACGCGCACGACGCCTTCGGCCAGTCTGCCGACGGATTCGGCGGGTCGTACTTGCTCGGGCGAATCTTGATCGTCTTCTTGTGGGCCAGGGCCTCAATTCACAATCCGCGCTTCCGCCCGGTAGGCTGGATCTATGTGGCCGGTTTCAGTGTCTCGGCAATTTGCTTCCTGCTTTCGATCGGATCATCGAGGTCCTTCAAATACGTGTTGTGGACCGCGGGCTTGGTGGCTGACTTATGCACGCCGTGGCTCTGTATTCGCCAGCAGGCCAAGCTGCCCCGACTCGCGACATCGAAGATAACCGAACGATATGGCTTGTTCGTCATTATCGTACTTGGCGAGGTTGTGGTTGGCTTGATCAATGGCCTGTCCCAGAATCACGTTTTCACCCGCGCAGCGATTGGCCCGGCCTTGCTGGGGCTCGCGATCGGTTTCGGCCTGTGGTGGATCTATTTTGACTTCATTGCGCGTAGATCACCCGGACGCAATTTCTTCCTGACCATTTCGTGGAGCTACCTGCACATGCCGCTGGTGCTGGCGCTCGCCGCTACCGGGCCAGGCCTGGTCAACCTGGTGACGCACAAAGGAGCTTCATGGCTGCTGCCCGCGGCTGTCGGTGCCGCCCTTGCCGTCATGGGGTTGATGGAGCGTACACTGGCGCGCGAACCCGGTGAACCCACCCATCCATGGACAAGCCCTCTGCTCAAATGGATGGCGGCGGGCGGCTTGTTCGTCCTGGCGTCTTTCGGCAAGTGGGGGGCGCTGGCAACACTGGGCGGAGTGCTCTTGTCGCTCGCATTGCCCATGGGTTATGGTGTGTGGGTCTGGTTCCGCCGCGACCTTCCCGAGTCTTGGTAGTGTTCTGAGGCTTGGCCCCGCATCCGATCAGTTGGCCACCGGGCGTGAGCGATTTCCACTTTGACAGACTCTATGTTCGCCCGAACCAGAACACGTTCCTTACTGAGCGCATCGAGGGAGCGCTGCTCAGCCACCACCCGTATCTGCAATCCCTCGCTGAAATGCGCTGGCCCCCTTACCCGCCGCGCGGGGCGAGGTGGTTCTAGGCGAGGCCCCTCCATAGCGGGCAAGTAATACGGCTTGTTATCGGGGATGCGGAGTGTGTCAAGAGGGAATGTCCGTGCAAGTCAGCAGCCACCTGGAACGGTCTGACAGGTCTTGCACGTCGAATCCCCTGCACACCGACCGCTCATACACTGGGTTGGGTACGAGCACGGACTTCCGGCGGGAAGCTTGCCAGAGGGATAACAGGGCACAGGTTGGCGAAGCGGTTGCAATCCAGCCTCCCGCCTTGGCGGACATCTGTCAGCTCGATCGGACAGTTGTCCGGGGCGACGCGATGAAATCGCGTGGGAATTCGCCCATCCCGTAGCTGCCAAGATTGGCCCGCCTCGTGCAGTCTCCAGGGTGTGTCCGGAGGATTCCATGAACAAGTCTCATCACGTCGCCCCCTTCCTAGTCCCGCTCATCGTGTTCGCCACTCTACTCGTTCCGACACAGGTCGAGGCGTCCGACCTGGCGCCCGACGCAACCATGGCCCAGCCAGCCGCGGGGTCTCTGCGTAGCCGCCTGCTTAGCCGCACCAGCATCGGCCTTTCGTATTTTGGCGATGCGGTCCTTCACCCGGGGCTTCTCGTCACTGGCGAATACCGCCTGCTTGGGTCGGGGCGACCCCAGCAAGTATTCGTGCGCCCTTACCTCGGTGGCTACGATCATCCACGCATCGTCCACGCGTTGCTTGCGGGGGCCGAGGTTGGCTATCGCGCTGTTGCCCGCTTCGGATTGGCTGGCGAGGCTGCCGCGGGGCTCGGCTACCGGCACACATTCCTTGGCAGCACTATCTATCAGGTCAAGGACGGCCAGATAACGACTCCCAGCGACTCGGGCCGTCCCAGCTTCATGCCTTCCGTCTCGCTCGGCGGCGGGTGGGATTTCGGGCGGCGGGGTGGCACCCTGCCCCTAACCGTGATGTTGCGCTCCCAGCTTTCCTGGCAGATCCCTTTCAACACCGATGCGGCGATGCGCGTAGCAGCCCTCCTGCATTTCATCTACAGCTTCTAGCCCTTGGAGATCGTCATGCGCCTACACCAACGACTTGCCCTTGCAGTAACCCTCCTGGCGATCGTCTCTTGCGGAATCCCATCAAGACCCGTCGACGATGTGTTCTATCTGCGGTCGGCCGGTGCCGACATGCCGGTCTGGGTCCGTGGCGATCTTTCGGCCCACGTGGTCATCGTGTACATCGCCGGAGGCCCGGGCGGGCCGGGCATGATTGAAGAGGAATCGCCCGCGTTTCGTCGACTGACGGAAAAGTACGTGGTGGCCTTCTGGGATCAGCGCGCTTCGGGGGGCACCTCGGGCGGCGCTACCCCCGACAGTCTTACCCTCGAACAATACGCGACCGACCTTGACGGCGTCGTCCAGGTCCTGGCGGCACGCTATGGCAATCCAAGCATCTTCCTGCTCGGGCACAGCTGGGGTGGCCTGGTTGGCACTGCCTATCTTGCCGACCCGCAACGGCAGGCACGCATCACGGGTTGGATCGACGTCGACGGTCTCCACAATATGTCCAAGTCCATGGCGCTTTCGCGGCAGTGGGCGATGGCGGAGGCCAGTGCGCGCATGGCTCAAGGCAATGATGTCGACCGTTGGAATGGCGATCTCGCTTGGTACGCCAGCCACCCGGTGATCGGATGTGCCGATTTTCGCCACCATGGGGAAATCCTGCTGGCCCTCGAACCCACGCGCCATCCCGAGAAGCTACCCGCCATCGGCTCGCTTTCCCTCAACTTGGTCTCGCCCTTCGACGGAATGTCGACGCTTGCCAACCTCGGTCTTTCCGTAGGCGAATCATCGAAGGGGGGCTCGGCCCTTTGCAAGGCCGTCTTCACCGACCTGACCAGTTCGCTTCCCAACATCACCATCCCCAGCCTCGTCATCTGGGGACGATTCGATCGTGGTCTTCCCGTGGCGATGGCCGACGAAGCCTACGCCCTGCTCGGCTCGCCTTCCGGCAGCAAATCGCTGGTGATTCTCGAGGACTCGGAGCACATGTGCCTCTACGACGAGTCCGAACTGTTTGCCACCGCTGTCGAGCAATTCGTGGACGCAAATCACCCCTAGTCTATGTTCACCCCACACGAAAGGTTCCAATGAAAAAGGCAGCCATCATCTACCGAAGCAAGAGAGGCACGACCCGCGCTTTTGCCGAAGCCGTCGCCGAATTCTTCAAGAGCCGTGGCATCGGGGCACGCGCATTGTCCGTCGAGGACGCGCAACCTCAGGATTTCGCGGACGTCGAATACCTTCTACTGGGTTGCTGGACCAGCGGACATTTTCTCTTGTTCCAGCACCCGGACAAGCCCTGGACCTCCTTCGCACGCACCCTGCCCGCCCTCGCGGCCCGGAAGATCGGGCTCTTCACCACGTACAAGATCGCCACCGGTGGAATGTTCAAGAAGATGGCTGCCTGTCTGGGGGACAAGTCGGCCCGGGTCTCGCTGGAACTGAAGTCGCGCAACAGGCGGCTTTCCGAGGACCATCGGCGGTCGTTGGATGCCTTTTTGAAGTGATCGAGGTAATGCCATCATGAGCGCCCGCGAGATTCTCCGCTTCGTCGTGTTTTTCCTGGTAACCGCTGGCTCCCTGTTTCTTTCGGCCGGAACTCTGGTGTGGTGGAACGGATGGATGTTCATGGCCGTCATCTCGGCGGCGGTGGCCTCGGTCACCTTCGGCATCTTCCGCGCTTCGCCCGAGCTGATGCGCGAGCGCAGGACCGCGGCCAAGGCGGCCAAGCCTTGGGATCGCGCGCTCGTGCCCGTGATGACCGGGCTTCCCTTCGTGGCCGTGATCGTGGCCGGGCTGGGCAAGCGCCTCGGCTGGGCGTCGCCCTTCCCGGCGTGGTCGGCCTGGGTCGCGTTCGGCGCGATGGCGCTGGGCTCGGCCCTGGCCTATTGGGGCATGAAGGCCAATCGCTTCTTTTCCAGCTACGTGCGCATTCAAACCGATCGTGGCCACCAGGTCGTCGAGAGCGGCCCCTACGCCTACCTTCGCCATCCGGGCTACGCCGGCTCCATCCTGTTCACCCTCGGCACGCCCATCTTGCTCAATTCGATCGCCGCGGTCGTGCTCGCCGTCATCACCACGCTGATCACCGTGCTTCGCACCTACCTCGAAGACCGCACCCTCCGGCAAGAATTGCCCGGCTATCAGCAGTACACGCAAGCCGTGCGCTATCGACTGATCCCGTTGGTTTGGTGACGCAAAGTCTGAGACAATCCGCGCGTGTCCCAGAAGACGCCCGATCAACGAGCGGCGATCGCCCCCGAAAGAGCTTCCACCTCGACGGAAGATGCCCGAGCCTATCTGCAACGGCGGCTTTCGCTGTTCGCCCTGGTTTGCTTGATTGTGAGCTTCGGCTTCTTGGTTGCCGGCGTGGTTATCGGGTTCATCTTCTATCGTTCTGTATTCACGCCTCGGGCATTCGTCTCGAAATCCTTTGTGTTCCATGAGGTGGCCACCCTCGTGGCCGGACTGGAATGGCTCTATACGCGTAAAGGATCCATCGGTCCGCGCGCGCTGGCATGGATCGATGCCGGGGGAACCGTTGCCGTCGCGCTTCTGCTTGGGCTTATGGGGGCCACCATGCTCGCGAGCTACGGTTGGCTTCAGACCCTGCTTTCAATCAATTTCCTGCTCATGGTTCGGGCCGTGGCGATTCCGAGCACGGGACTGCGCACGATGGTCATCTCGATGGTGGCCTCGGCGACAGCAACCCTGGTCGTCGCCGTCGTTAGCGCGAACGCCGTGGCCTCTTCCCAGATCGCCGGTGCCAACCGCACGCAGTTCGAGGTCATGCTGTACATGATCCTCTGGCTTGCGACGGCCGTCGCGGTGACGACCTTCGCCTCGGCCACGCACGCCATGCTCCGCCGCGAAACCGCGATCAAGCTGCCCTTGCCAAACCGAATCGCCCCCACCGCGCTGGCGCGCTTCGAACGCTAAGTGCAGCAGCTTGCCCGTCTTGCCAATCCCAACACCGTCGCCATCTACGACTACGGCCGCACCCCTGACGGGATCTTCTACTACGCGATGGAGTATCTCGAAGGGCTCACCCTCGACGAGTTGGTGCAGGCGGCCGGGCCCCTACCCCCAACTCGGGTCATCCATATTCTCGACCAGATTTGCGGATCGCTGGCCGAGGCCCACGGAATGGGGCTCGTTCACCGCGACATCAAGCCCGCGAATGTCTTTCTCTGCCGCCGAGGCTCCTTTGACGGCGTCAAGGTGCTCGACTTCGGACTGGTGAAGGACCTGTCGGGTGGAACGGATGTCGCGCTCACGGCGAACCGGGCGTTTCTGGGCACGCCCCACTATGCCTCGCCCGAGGCCCTTCAAGATCCCGAGCGCGTAACCGCTGCCAGCGACCTTTATGCCGTGGCTGCCGTGGGCTACTACCTACTCACCGGCAGTGGTAGTGGCGCCACCAAATCGAATCGACCTCAGTTTGCACCGGAGCTCATCGAGGTAGCTTTCACCAAGTGGCTGAGGCGTGAATCTCTTGCTGTGGAACAGGCGACTAGAAGTTCTTCGTCATCCACGACCACACGTCTTCTGGGACCCAGGTACACTTGCACGAGTCTGAGCAGGTCTTGGGAGGGGTCGCACACGAATTGTACAGGTCCGAGGTCCCATCGACGATAGCGTTGCCGTGACCCGAGCCGTGCACGCACCAACGAAGGGGGTGCCCGGCCGAGCATCCAGCGTAGTCAGTGCAGACATGGGTCAGGCTGCCTGCAGCTGGCTGGGGCGGATTCTGGACGGTGCAGCCGTTGTTCTTGACGAACCTATCGCGGATCGGCGTTGCCAGGTTCATCCCACACGTGGTGTCTGTAAGCCCGACCATCTGCCAGAGAGCGATCGGGTCGTTGCCGCCGTCGCACCCGCTGAGTTGCGCACCTTCATAGATCGCGGCCGCGCGGAACACCTTCGCCCGAGCGCACGCGAGCTCGTAGCTCATGCCGCCGCCGTAGCTGAAACCATTGGTGAAGATATGCGTTGTATCGACGCAATAGTTGTCCTCAATCAGCTTGACCATGTCGTCGACAAATTTCAGGTCTGCGCCGCCGGAATTCCCCCAGCCATTGCCGTTCCCTTGTGGCGCGACGAAGATCGCTCCGTTATTCGACAGTTTCTGGAGTCCGAAATGGGCCATGATGTACCCATTCGATCCACCGGTGTCGACGTCCTTGGACGTGCCGCCATTCCAGTGAAACCCGAAGATCAACCAGTAGGGTTTGGTCTTGTCGTAGTTGGCGGGAAGCCTCATGGCGAAGCCCCGGGACTGGCTACTGCTCTGAATCGTGACATAGCCACCGTCACCGGTGCCGACGTTAGTCCCCGACTCGCCCGGGACCGTCCCGAAGGTCATCGTCGAAGTCTTGCCGCAACCAGAGCTCTGCACAGCGGTGCTACTGGACGTCGTTCCGCTCGTGCCGCCAGTGCTTGCCGTGCCAACACTGCCAGCGCCTCCATTCGCGGAGCCGCCACTGCCAACGCCTCCGTTGCCTGAGCCACCGCCGCCGACCGTGCGGCCGCCCGAGCCGCTGCTACTTGAGCCGCCGCCGCCAGCTTCGCCGCCCGAGCCACTGCTGGTCGAGCCACCTGAGCCGCCGGTACCCGAGCCGCCGCTGCCAGAGCCGCCATTTGCAGCGCCACCGCTGCCGGATCCGCCATTTCCACCACCACTGGAGCCGCCTTTGCCAGAGCCGCCGACGCCACTCCCGTCTTTACCTCCCGAGCCATTGCCACCGGTGCCACTGCTCGTGACGCCGCCCGAACCGCTGCCGCCCCCGGTAGCGGTCGCAGATGCTCCGCCAGATGCCGGACCTGACCCACCATTGCCTCCACTGGGCGCGCTAGAGGAACAGGAGACACCCAATAGAGCGAGTGCGGCAACGGTGAGCGTCCATAGAGAACGGGTCGATAACATTCATTCCTCCTTAGCCATCACTTGCGCGATGTCCATGCGTAGCGATTCAAGTGTCGATGCAGGCACAGGAGCAGTGGCGAGTCGATCGGCAATCCGTCAATCGAAAAGGGAGACAATAGCAAGGCTCGGCCTCGCCACATCGGATCTGTTCCAGGTCTTGAATCCAGCGGCGGCGGCGACGAATGAGTAACGCAACAGAAACACCGAGCAACACTGCGCCGCTGGTATTCGCCCGTCCGGATCCCTGCGTCGCGTAGGAACAGCCAGAGGATGATCTGGCCTGTTGGGTGGTCGTCCCGCCTGAGGCGGCCCCCCGTGACCCGCTCCGCCCATCGTTCCGCTGCCAGCTGAACCACCCATACCTACGGGTGCATTACTGGCACTGTTGGGACCGCCTGGCGCAGAGCGGACAGAAAGCACAAGGCGCGCGCGGCGGGCTGCTGGTCGGCTTGATGGCGTTGGGGTGGCTGGTCACGCGCCGCTGGCGTTCGCTGCGTGCTGACACCTTGGGTCTGGCCTGGGCATTCGCCGTGGTGGGCGCATCCTATCCGGCCACGCTGCTTTGCCTGGGTCGCTTTGATTCGGCGGGCTTGCGATCCACCGGCGCGTTCGTCGGTACCGAAGCCGCGGCGCTGCTGGTCGTGCTTTGTCTCACGTTCCTGACCCACCTGGTGCTCTGGCGCGATGTCGGTCGGCTGCTCGTCGATGCACAACGGTTGCTCGGATTGCAGGTGGCAATGGTCGTCGCCCACATCGTCGCGTTCGGCTGGCCGGTCGGCTACACCGGCTGCTTTCTCATCGGCGTCACCGCCCTGCGCTCGCCGCTGCGACGGTCTTTCACGAAGACTCGGAAGACTCCGAGATCCGGAGGGTGACGGGCTTCCCATTCGCCTGCGCACACGATACGTTGCCCGTGGAGCGCGGACTTCATGCTCCGCGAGGCTGCACCATGAACGTCTCCACAACTGACCGCATCTTTCCCCGAGGGGACGAGTCGCTCGGCAATTCCACGCACAGCCAGACGTTCCTCCAGGAGCGGGTCGCGCTGTTCGCGCTGGCCGGGTCGATCCTCGGCCTGACCTTTCTGGTGTTTCGCATCGGGACCACGCTCGCGGTGAGGCGCCAATCGCTTCTTCATCCCAGCATGATCGCGCACGCGATTGCGATGTCGACGTACTTCGCGGTCTGGCTCATCGCTCGCCGCGGCCACTACGGTGCGCGCGCCATCCGCGGCCTGGAGAACGCCGCCATCGTCTTGCCGACGATCTTCTACGCCGCGATGGCGGCCATGCTCCCCATTGGTTTTCGCCCGGACTTCGTCATGATCTTGAGTTTGACCTTCATCGTGATGACGAGGTCCATCCTGGTCCCCAGCACCACGCGAAGGACGGTCGTCATCGTTGCCATGGTCGGCGCGATGCTCGTGGCCGGGGTCTATTGCGCTTTCGCAGGCGCAGATCTGTCGCCCTTTCCCGGTTTTATCCATCGCGAGCTCTCGCCGGTCACCTCCGCCATTCGCGCGGGGGCCTGGTGGCTGCTCACCGGCGGTCTGGCGGTGACGACTTCGCACGTGATCTATGGGCTTCGGCGAGAAATCCACGAGGCGCGGCGGCTTGGGCAGTACGCGCTGGAAGAAAAGCTGGGCGAGGGGGGCATGGGTGTCGTCTACCGCGCCAGCCACGCCATGCTTCGCCGACCCACGGCGGTCAAGCTGCTGGCGCCCGAGAGGGCGGGCGTGGAAACCATCGCGCGCTTCGAGCGCGAGGTCCGGCTGACGGCGCGTCTGACCCATCCCAACACCATTACCATCTACGACTATGGCCGAACCCCCGAGGGCATCTTCTATTACGCGATGGAGCTGCTCGACGGCGCCTCCCTCGAGGCGGTGGTCGAGGTCGCTGGCGCGCAACCAGCCGGGCGGGTCATCCACACGGTCAGTCAGATCGCCTCGGCCCTGGTCGAGGCCCATGCGGCCGGTCTCATCCATCGCGACATCAAACCGGCGAACATCATCTTGTGCGAGCGGGGCGGGATGTCGGACGTGGTGAAGGTGCTCGATTTCGGCCTGGTGCGAGAGCTGGAACCTGAGGGGCCCGGGCCGAGCCGCGCTGGCGTGGTGGCCGGCACGCCCCTTTACCTCGCGCCCGAGGCCATCCACAGTCCGGCGGCAATCGACGCCCGCGTGGACATCTATGCCCTGGGTTGCGTGATGTATTTCCTGCTGGCGGGCGACCATGTCTTTCGCGGTCGCACGACCATGGAAGTGTGTGCCCACCACTTGCACACCCGGCCGATCCCCGTCGGCGAGCGGGCCAAGTCCACCCTGCCCGACGAGCTGGCCGCGATTGTCATGGACTGCCTCGAGAAGGAACCGTCGCAACGCCCCCAGAGCGCCGAGGCATTGCTGCGACGACTGCAAGGGTGTGCGGCCGCCGGATCGTGCACCCCGTGGACGATGGACAGCGCGCGCGCCTGGTGGTGCGAGAACGGGACCGCGATGCGGACCCATCAGGCCTCGCCCACCAGCTCCGCCGGAAGCACCATCGCCGTGGATCTGAAGCGACGGTAGGTCGTGCTCAGATGCGGGACAGCGTGAGCTTGGCCCGCAGCGATTCCGACTCCGCCGGGCGTCTCGGGCCTGGAACCGAGCACGTGACCGACAACCCTCCGCCCTCTCGGTTTTCCAGGCGAATGCCCCCGCCGTGCGCCTCGACGATCTCGCGGCACAGCGCCAGACCGAGGCCCGAGCCACCCTCCTTGGTGGAAAAGAACGGCAACATGGCACTCTCCAGGACCTCGGCGCTCATGCCCGAGCCGCGATCGGAGACCACGATGGTCGCGCCGCCGCTGCCGTCGCCACATACGTCGAGCGCGATGCCCTCGGCCGGGCCACCGGCCTCCTTGGCGTTCTTGAGCAGGTTGATGATGACCTGTTCGAGCTGCGAACGATCGAAGTGCGCGCGGGCATCGCCCGGCACGGCCGCGATCCGTGCATAGGGCACGAGGGCGCCCACATGAGCCAGGAACTCGCCCAGGTTGACGCTCTCCGGGCGAGGACTGGGCAGGCGAGCGAAGCGCGCGTAGCCCTCGACGAAGCCCTGCAGGTGACTCGCGCGCTCGTCGATGGTCGAGAACACGCGGTCGAGCTTCTGATTTTCGGTGGACTTGGTCATGATGCGCGCCGAGTGCACCAGGGATTTGATGGGCGCCAGGGAGTTGTTGAGCTCGTGGCTGACCACCCGAACCAGCTTCTTCCAGATGTCGATCTCTTGCCGGCGCAGCTCGCGGGTCAGGTGCTTCACCATCAGCAGGGTGTGGGTCGAGCCGTGCAACTCGAAGTGACGCTTGGCCAGGTGATAGGTCTCGGTCGAGCCGTCGATGCTGACCGAGAACAGGCGATCCTGCTCACCCAGCACGGCCTCGCGGAAAGCCGCCGGTGCGTCGCCCAGCATGGCGAGAAAGTTGGCGCGCTCGAGGGCCCGGCCCTCGAAGAACAGAGCGCGGGCCGTGTCGTTGGCATATTCGATGGCGCCTCCATCTTCGAGCAGCAGGATGGCCATGGGGGCCGCGTCCATCAAGGTGTGCAGGAGCAGCTCGCTCTGCTCGGCGGACTGCTGACGCTCGCGCAGGAAGGCCCCGAGTGCATTGAAGTTGCTGGCGATACGGCCAAGGCCGCCCGCGGGCGACACCGCGAGGGCAGGTGCGAAGTCGCCCCTTGCGAACTGGTCGAGGCCGTGTTCGACCTGGCCCAGCAGGCGCAGTCCGCGCAGCAGCGCCGGCAGGAGAATCAGCAAGCCAACGCTCGACCCGGTGAGGAGGACGAGCGGCCACGCGAGCCCGGGCTCGCGCGCGCGCACGAGCCCGGCTACCACCGCGGCGGCGATGCAAGCGGCGGTGGCGCCGAGCAAACAGAGAAGGGAAAATCGAGCGCGCAAGATGGCGCCATTGTCGGCGAAAACACGGGTGGTGTGCAAGCGGGCGGGGGCAAGCGGGCAAAGCAGAAGGGGGGAATCCGGAGAGCTGTATCCGGATTGTTTCATGACGGGCGATCCACCTTTTCATGCGAAGCCAGGTCATGGCCTTCGTGTATTGTTGCGCTCGCGAAAGATGCCGCCGGAAGTCTCCCAATCATCCTCCCGCTCGCGAAGTCAGCATCGCCTCGCCGACTGGCGACTGCCGGTTTCGGTGTTCCTCCTGGGTGTTTTGATTTCGTTCGCAGCGGTGGTTGGCATCCACGGCCGGGCGCGGGCCGCGCGACAGGCTGAATTCGAGCGCCGCGCGGCCAGGCTGGCCGGGACGGCCGAGGATAGCTTCGACACGCCACTCGAAGTGCTGCGCTCCATCCCGGCGTTCTTCGAGGCATCCCAGGATGTTTCACGCGCCGAATTCCACGCCTTCGTCCGCCACGCTCTCGAACGCTATCCCTGGATCTACGCCCTGGAATGGATTCCGCGCGTTCCGGGGCCCGAGCGCGCCGCCTACGAGGCAGCGGCCATCGCCGACGGCCTGGCCGACTACCATTTCAAGCAGGACGCAGCCCCCGGCCCGCCGGTTCGCGCGGACGAGCGGACCGAGTACCTCCCCTTGTTCTACATGGAGCCGCCCAACCCCGTGGCGTTGGGGCTCGAGGAAACCGCGTTGCCCGCGCGCAGGGCGGCCCTGGAGCGGGCGCGCGATCTCGGGGTGACGGCGCTCAGCGATCGGATCAAGCTGGTGCAAGACGACGTCCGGGTGACCTCGGTCATCGCCTTCCATCCCATCTACCGCCGCGGAGAGCTGCCGGGCGATGTGCGAGGTCGCCGCGAGGCTTTGCGCGGTCTGGCTGCTGCTGTCTTTCGTATCGCACCTGTCCTGTCGGCATCGTTGCACGGCGAAGATCTGGATGCCTTCGATCTGGCCCTGCTCGATATCGAGGTGCAGCCACCCGCCGTGCTGTACGAGTCTCACCCTGCGACGGTCGCGGCCCGGGCCCACGAGACAACCTTCGAGCGCGTGGCGACCATCGGAGGTCGGCGCTGGGTCTTTCGGGTCGGCGATCGGGGGGACATGGTGAAGGCATGGCAGGCAGGCTGGCCCGCATTCGGTATCGGCCTGCTGGTCAGTGCGCTGTGTGCAGCGCTCGCCTACGTCCTGCGCAGTTTTCGGCATTTGCGCCGCCAGGTCCAGGCCGCGCAAAGGCTGGGCGAGTACACCCTGGTGGAAGTCCTCGGTCAAGGTGGCATGGGGACCGTGTACCGGGCCCACCACGCCATCCTGCGCCGGCCGACCGCGATCAAGTTGCTCGATCCGGCGCGCAGCACGCCGGCGATGCTGGCGCGCTTCGAGACGGAAGTGCAGCTCACCAGCTCGCTGTCTCACCCGAACACGGTCATCATCTATGACTACGGTCATACGCCGGACGGGGTGTTCTATTACGCCATGGAATTGATCGAGGGCATCACCTTGCAGGCCATGGTCGACAGCGATGGCCCGCAGGCCCCCGAGCGGGTGGTCCACATCCTGGTGCAGGTTTGTGCCGCGCTTGCGGAGGCCCACGGGATCGGGCTGGTTCATCGTGACGTCAAACCCTCCAACATCATGTTGTGCAACCGAGGTGGAATCCCCGACTTCGTCAAGGTGCTCGACTTCGGCCTGGCCAAGGACCTCACCGGCGGCAACGCCCCCCACCTCTCGCAGTCGGTGACCCTGCTTGGTACCCCGCTGTACATCGCCCCCGAGCTGGTCGTGAACCAGACCGCCATCGATGGCCGGGTCGATCTGTACGCGGTCGGAGCCGTGGCCTACTTCCTTCTGACTGGCACGCCTGTCTTTTCGGGAAATACCACGTTCGAGGTTTGCGCCAAGCACCTGTCCATCGTGCCCGAGCCACCCTCGCAGCGACTGGGCAGAGGCATCCCACCCGAGCTCGAGGCGCTGGTCATGCAATGCCTGGCCAAGCAGCCGGGCGCGCGACCGGCCTCCGCCGAGGCGCTCGGCGAAGCCCTGCGTGGGCTCGCGGTCGGCACGTGGGACCCGGCGCGGGCGAAGGCCTGGTGGCAGGCCAAAGGCGTCGCCATCGAGCGAGGCGCGCGCGCCGCTCGCGAGGGCGCGGCCGGCACCTGCCACGATCGCACGCTGGAGATCGCGCGCCGGCGTCCCTCGAAGACCTTGCCCGCCAATCCCTGACTTCGGCCGGACAGCTGTCCTCCGCTGTCCGCAGACAGGTGCCCGCGCCTGGCGGCCGCGGACAGTGCACCGTCGGATTTTCGCCGACTTCGGGCTCGACCTGGTTTGGCACGTTGGCTGCTACGTGGGGGAGCGAACCTGGAGGACCCCATGACCGCTCGCCATCGCACCCTGCTCCCCGTCGCCTTTGGGCTGGCTTCGTTCCTGCTCAGGGTCGACGCTGCCTATGCCGCCGCCGCCGAAACCGCGGAGGGGGTCGCCCCCGCGGCTCCCAGGCTAGAAGCCCCGCGCCTGACCGGTTTCGTCGAAGCAGCGCTGCCAGCCGAGGTGTCGCCGTCCACCGAGCCAGTCGACGTCGAGGTGGAGCTGGTCATCGGCGCCGACGGCAAGGTGAGCGAGGCGAAGGCCGCGGCCGGGACCGGCAGCCGGTTCGAGGCCGCGGCCGTCCAGGCGGCACTGAAGTTCGGGTTCGAGCCGGCCAGGCGTGACGGCAAGCCGATCCCGGCGCGCATTCGCTACCGCTATGTCTTCGCCCCATCATCGCCGCCGCCGCCGGTGCCCACCACCGGCGTGCTCGAAGGGCGCGTGCTCTCCAGCAAGGACGCACCCGTGGCGGATGCCAGAGTCGATCTGTCCGACCTGTCCTCGGACGGCGACGGGAACACCACGCGCACCTTCACCACGTCCGCCAACGGGGAGTTCCGCTTCGAGGATCTGCCAGCCGCCGCCTACCGCATCGAGATCGGGCACCCGGATCTGCAAACCTACGCCAGCCGCGAGGAGGTCAGCGCCGGTGAAGCCACCACACTGACCGTGCGGCTCGGCCCCGTGCTCCCGGTCGCCGAGGCGGTGGTCGCGGGGGCGACCCTGGAATTCGGCGCCACCGCCACCGTGGCCGCGCCCCCCCGGGAAGTGACCAAGCGAACCCTGCAGGCCGACGAGCTGGTTCGCGTGGCCGGCACCCGCGGCGATGCCCTGCGCGCCGTCGAGCTTCTGCCCGGCGTCGCCCGTCCTCCCTCGGGCATGGGCGTGGTCATCATTCGCGGCGCGGCCCCCACGGATTCCGCCATCCAGATGGAAGGCGCAACGGTGCCGCGCTTGTACCACTTCGGCGGCCTGACCAGCTTCGTGCAAGGACGCCTGCTCGATCGCATCGATCTGTACCCGGGCAATTTTTCCGCCCGCTACGGCCGCAAGGTGGGCGGCATCATCGAGGTCGCCCTGCGCGACCCCAAGAGCGACGGCTTTCACGGCATGATCGACGTCAACGTCATCGACGCCTCGGCCATGATGGAGGGCCCCGTCACCCCGACCCTGTCCCTGGTCGCCGCCTTCCGCCGCAGCTACATCGATACCTTCTTCTCGGCGCTGGCCAATTCCTCCGACCTGTCGATCACCGCCGCGCCCGTCTACTACGACTACCAGCTCATGGCGTCCTGGCGTCCGCGCGAGGCAGACCGTGTGCGCGTGATCGTCTACGGCTCGGCCGACAACTTCAAGATGGTGCTCAAGAAGCCGCTCGACGGCGACGCAGCCATCCGCGGCGGACTTGCCATGTCCACGGCCTTTCACCGCATCCAGGCCCAGTGGCTGCACCACTACGGCGACCGCGCCGAGCAGGAAATCAGCCTGACCACCGGGCCGCTCTTGCTCGCCGAGTCCATCGGCGAAGACGTCAACCTCGACCTGACAGGTCTGGAGATCATGGCCAGGGCCGAGTGGCGGGTTCGCCTCAGCCAGCGGTTCCGCCTGCTTGCCGGCCTCGACAGCGAGATCACCTACGGCGACATCAAGTTCCGCGGACCCAAGCTTCCGGCCTTCGAAGGCGATCCCAGCCAGTACTCGCCGCTCGCCGGTCGCGACCACTCGGCCCTGGCCTACAAGGCCTGGATCAAGCGCCCGGCCGCTTACGCCGAGCTGGCGGTGCAGGCCACCAACGCCCTGCAACTCGTGGGTGGCTTGCGCGCCGATTACTACGACGAGATCGAGCGCGGGACGCCGGACCCGCGTCTGGTGGTGCGCTACCAGGTGCGCCCCGACACCACGTTGAAGGCCGGTGCCGGTCGGTTCTCGCAGGCGCCCGAGATCCCGCAATCGCTGCCCATCATCGGCAACCCCAAGCTCGGCCCCGCACACGCCCAGCACTACAGCGTCGGCGTCGAGCAGCGCTTCGGCGGTCTTTCGACCTCCGTGGAGGGCTTCTACAAGCGCATCGACGATCTGGTGGTCAGCAGCATCACGCCCGAGGTGCCTCTGCAGAACGGCGGCCGGGGCCGCATCTGGGGCGCCGAGCTGTCGCTCAAGTCGCGCCTGGGCACGCGCGGCTTCGGCTTCGTCTCGTACACCTATTCCCGCAGCCGGCGCAACGACCACGGCTTCTACTGGCGAGCCTTCGATTTCGACCAGCCCCACATCCTCACCGCCTCGGGCAGCTGCCGGGTGGGGTACGGCTTCGAGCTGGGCGGCACCTTCCGCTACGTCAGCGGCAATCCGTACACGCCGGTCGTCGGCAGCTCGTACGATGGCAACGTCGACCTCTATCGCCCCGTCTACGGCGAGGTCAACAGCGCCCGCAATCCCGCCTTCCACCAGCTCGACGTGCGCGTGGAGCGAGTCTGGAAGCGCCGCTGGGGCAACCTGGCCGCCTACCTCGACGTGCAGAACGCCTACAACCGGCGCAACCCCGAAGGTCGCTACTACAAGTACGACTTCTCGGACAGTCGCACTGTTCCCGGCTTGCCCATCATCCCCAGCCTGGGCGTGCGAGGTGAGCTGTGAACCGCCGCGCGGCTGACCCGGCACCCATCCCCTTCACCATCACGAGGAGTACGACCATGATTTCCCGAACCATCCCCCACCGCGCCTTCCTTGCAATCCTTCTGGCCGGCACCGCGCTGGCAGCCTGCGGAGAGCCCTTCGATCCACCCTCGCTGATCGAGAAGACCCGCGCGCTCGGCGCTCGCGTCGAAGTGACCGGCGATCCCACCCGTGCCACTCCGCGCCCGGGCGAGAGCGCGACCGTCACCTGGATCATGGCCGCGCCCGACGCCCTGCCGCCCCTCGGCTGGGCCTTCCTCGTCTGCCGCTCCGGCGTCGCCAACCCGGCCGAGGCCTGCGCGCCAGCGCCCCTGGCCATCGCCCAGGGCAGCGGCACGCCCAGCTTCGAGCTTGCAGTGCCCACCGCGGACACCCTGGGCTCCACCCAGCGTCTGCAGCTCTTCGGGCAGATCTGCCAGGACAGCGCTCCCATCGTCGACCCACAGAGCAACCTGCCCACCTGCGCCGGCGCCGGCACCAGGGTCACCCTCGACATCGCCTTGCAACTTGGCGAGCAGGGCAACCACAGCCCGGCGCTGGCCGAGCGTCCCTTCTGGTTCGACGGCGTGGCGTGGCCCGCGGATGCCGGCGCCGATTGCGCCAGCCTGCCCCGGGTTGCCGCCGGTTCGAAAGGTCACGTGATCCGCCTTACCACCCTGGCCGAAGACCGCGAGACCCTCGTCGTCCCCGCCGCCGACCCATCCGACGTCACCGCCACGCCGACGACCACGCGCGAGGTCCTGCAGATCTCCAACTTCACCACCGCGGGCGAGCTGGGCCAGAGCTATTCCGTCGTGGAAGCCTCCGACCCACGCAGCGAAGCCGACCTGGACGTCAAGTGGGACGCGCCCGATTCCGCCAGCGATTCATTCAGAGACGGCATCGTTCACTTCATCTTCGTCGCCCGCGACCTGCGCGGCGGCGTGGGTCTTGCCACGCGCACGGTGTGTGTGGAGTAATGGGCACGCCCCCGGCGGCACTGGGTCATGCAGACTATTTATCTCAGCGGGATTTCGACTTTCTCGGCCCGCCACGCGGCGTAGGAAAGGGCAGCTTAAACGTCATCCTTCTCGATGTAGCTTTAGGTCCTTAGAACCGCCGATATCCTACGAGCAGATTCTTGCCGTGAAACAGGCGGGACGTCTTCTGGACGGGCGAACGTGGGACGAAATGCCCAGGGACGAACCGCAGCCGAAATCGACCAACAGCGTGCGTTCGAGCCTCGTCGCTGGCTCCTCCCATTTCGCTGCATGGCCGGTGACTGTGCGCGCAGTGCCACGATGCTCACGCCTTCAGCATCTCGCCTGTCGCGAGGTAGTGCACGAGCTCCTTCCGGCGGGTCTCGATCAGCCCATCGAGGGCGGCTGTGGTTTGCCCGGTTATCCAGGCGTCGCCTTGCGGGCCGAGCGAGAGCCAGCGGCGCGTCCAGGTCAGGCGTGTGCCCCCGTTTT
>Ga0302323_100000250_pt1 | contig 41466 bp, 32 predicted proteins | sample Fen_T0_3_FD_201950 | JGI IMG/M metagenome (GOLD analysis project Ga0302323, IMG submission 201950) | Peat permafrost microbial communities from Stordalen Mire near Abisko, Sweden - Fen_T0_3 | ecosystem: Environmental > Terrestrial > Soil > Wetlands > Permafrost | place: Sweden: Abisko...
TTCAGTTTCGATGTTGGTCTTAAACCATTTGTTAGCGTGCAGCCCACATCAGGGCCAGTTTCCCAACCCGTCGATATTCTCGGTGGAGGCTTGCTGGGAACAACCAGCGTCAAATTCAATGTCACGAATGCGACATTTAGCGTCGTCTCCGACACTTACATCTCCACCAGCGTTCCTGCCGGAGCAACCACGGGTTTGGTGAGGGTTGCGATCCCTGGCGCCACGTTGAAGAGCAGTCAAAAATTCCGTGTAACCCCGTAAGCGGGCAATCACAAACTACTTGATCTGATGCTTCGAGATGGCTTGATAGCCTCTCCGGAAACAGAGGGGCTAAGCTCGCTCTTGCCCGACGCGCCGTCCATCGCCCTCAAATAGGGTCATCGCCCGATCATCCCCGCCGCCCAGGCCAGCACGGCCACTCCCAACACAATCCGGTAGATGGCAAACGGCACAAACCCGCGCTTTCGCACCCATCCCATGAACCAGGCCACCGCGCCATACGCCACAATGAACGACACCACGAACCCGATCGCCAGAATTACCCACTCATGCGAAGTCATCTCCGCCACGCCAATCGGGTTCCCATCCTTGCCCGTCAGCGATTTCAGCAACGTATAAAGCGTCGCCACTGCCATCGTGGGTATGGAAAGAAAGAACGAAAACTCAAGCGCGGCTGCCCGTGACATGCCTACCAACTGCCCGGCCGCGATCGTTGACATCGACCGCGAAGTCCCCGGAAACACCGCCGACAAAATCTGACACGCGCCGATCCAAAGCGATTGTCCGCCATGAATTTCATCCATCGTCCAGGTATGGATCGGCGTTCCCGCTGCGCCCGGCCCCGCTTTTTCCCAAGGGGCTTTCATCGCGTCCACGATCCACATCACGATGCCGCCAATTAGCAGCGCCCCGCCCATCACGTAGAGGCTCTCCAGATTCTTTCCAATGATTTTCGTCAACAGAAAAGCAGGCGCCGCCGTTACCACGAACGCAATCATGACCAAACTCAGGGGATGAGTCAGGTAGCTACAATCTCTCTTCTCGCCTTCTGGGAATGTCGAGAACAGTTTCGCAATGTGTCCGCGAAAATAGATGGGGAGCACGAGAATCGCCCCCAGTTGAATCACAATCGAGTACATCTTCCAGTACCCACTCGAAAGCGGAACGTGCATCAATTCCTCGGCCAGTCTTAAGTGAGCCGTTGAACTTACTGGAAGAAACTCGGTTAACCCCTCAACAACTCCTAACAGCACAGACAAAAGATAGTCGCTCAAGATGCCTCTCCGTTGGCATCTCAAGTATCGCAGAAATCTGTTACCGGAAAGTTAGACACCCTGATTCGTAGCGCTGGCGTCCCGCCGGCAGTCGTGGGGGCGTCTCGCCCGCACAACCTGTGACCACAGCCCCCTAGTTCCCCTCCGCATACCGCCGGAAGAAACTGTCCGCCTTCCATTGCGGACGCCCAGCCCCATCCGCCACATTGATCAGCAGAGCCCTGACAATCTCTTCATACTTCGCCGCCGCGCCTAGATCCACAGGCTGGTTCGCATCGTCCGACGGTGCGTGATACCGCTGCGTCAGCCAGTTGCCGAAGATCTTTCCTTCCTCTGCGTTTGCCGCTCCGAAATCCAGCATCACCGAAGGCACTCCGTGCCGGATAAAGTTGTATTGATCGCTGCGAATAAAAACATTCCGCTGCGGTTCGGGATCCGGTTGCACCCGCACGCCGACCGCCTGCGCCGCCTCCCGCGCCCGATCACCCAGATCAGATTCCTCCAGTCCGAGCACCGTAAGAACCCTGAGCGGCACGATCGGCAGAAACATATCCGCGTTCACGTCCGCCACCAGCGATTTCGCCGGCACCGTAGGATGCGCCGCAAAATACTTTGACCCCAGCAGTCCCTTCTCTTCGCCCGTCACCAGAATCAGCAGAATCGAACGCTTCAATTTCTCCGGATGCTTCTTGAAACTATCCGCGATGTCGAGCACCAGCGCGCTGCCCGACCCATCGTCCATGGCCCCGTTATAAATCTTGTCGCCATTAATCGGCTCGCCAATTCCCACGTGATCCAGATGCGCAGACAGCACCACGTACTCATCCTTCAACGAAGGGTCCGTCCCCGGCAACGTAGCCACCACATTCGCAGACTCCACGCGACTGACCTCAACGTGTGTCTTAGCCTCGATCGAAACTGTCAAAGGAAAGTGCGGCAGCGGCTTGCGGTCTTTGCCCAGCGCGGCGATCTCCGCAAACGTATGGCCTGATCCTGCGAAAAGTTTCTCCGCGTGTGCGGGATTCATGTAGGCGGCGAGTTTCCCACCTTCCGTCTCGTTGAACTCCGGATAGTCCAAGTCCATCGCCGGATGTAACCGGTTCAGCGCAATCCGCGACCAGGGAATATCCATCATTGCGGGATTCATCACCAGGATCATGCCGATCGCGCCTACCGTCCGCAACGTCTTCCACCGCTCCGCGTTCGTCTGATAGTGCGACGACAGCGCTCCCGGTATCGCAGCGGGAGAACTGTAAAAAATCACTGCGATCTTCCCATGAAGATCCAGTCCTTCGAAGTCGTCGTAGTTATTTTCCGGAACCTTGAGCCCGTAGCCCACGAAAACCAGCGGCGCCGAGACTTCCGGAGCAGGCATCACGCGCATGCTGATGATTCCGTCTTCGCCCAGCACTAGCGGTTCCCGCTTCCCGTCGCGAACCAGCGTAAGGCTCGAATCTTTTTCCACAATCTGCCGCGAGACAAACTTGACCGGCTGCGAGTATCCATTCACGCCCGCCGGTTTCGCCCCAGCACGCTTAAGTTGCTTGATCGCGTACTCCTGCGCCTTCCGCTCACCACGGCTCCCCGTGTCGCGCCCTTCGAACTTGTCATCGGCGAGAACCTTGACGTGAGCCCACCAAGTCTTGCCGTCGAACATCTCGCTGGACTGGGAGAAAGCTGCGCTTGCCGAAAGCGCTAGCGATAAGCACACTGCAAACATGATGAACTTACGTTTCATTGTGAACCCCAATCCGGAAGGTGATCCAGAATACTAGAACTTGCATTACCAAGAGTTGTGGAAGGGCACGGCTTTAGCCGTGCCGACAGGACTCCCCAAACATGCGGCTTTAGCCGCTGAGGGACGCTGCCGACGTATCTCGTTTCGATACGAAGCATATGTTCCCTTGAAGCCCTACTGAACCGCATTCCCATACGTAGCCACGCCCTGCTGCACCAGATACAGCAGCATCTGCCCGCGCGACGCCCAGTCGCTTTGCGGATACTGCGAGATGAGCTGCTGCGCGATCGCCACCGCCTCGTCCTTGGATTTCTCCGACTTCTTCGGCTGCTCTTCCGTCTTGTAAATCTCGATCAGCGCCGCCCGCCGCGATGCCGCCTGATACAGCGCTTCCGGTGCCGATGGCGATTGCGGATGCTCTTTGGCGTACTTCTCGTAAGTTTCGGCTTCCTTATCCGGACACTTCGACGATCCCTGCCAATCTCCGCAAAGCTTATTGTCAATCAGATGAAAGGCTGCCAGTTCCGCCCACTTCGTGCCCGGAAATTTCTTCATCACTCGCTTCATTTGTTCTTCGTCAATGGCTTGGCGATAGAACGATTCTTTTTCATGTGCCGAAGGCCGCGAAAGCAGGTCAGCCCGGTCAATCTGCCACCTGATGTCCGCGGCGCGATAGAGCGCTTCTCCTGCCACTGGAGACGTGGGGAAGATGTCATAAACACGGTAGTAAAGCCGCAGTGCATCCTGGGCCGCGCCCCGGCGTCCGTGGCGGCGGCTGCCTTCATCTTCGGAATCCACTGCCGCGCCATAAACGATCCGATCCCCATTTGGCGTCGAGGCCCACACCACTCCCACGTCCAGGATCCAACCGGTAACGGTCTTTCCCTCGGCCTCGTCGTCTTCCACGAAGTTCGGATCAGGATTGTGGGCCAAACCCAGCAGCGCTTCCACGTGCAGCCAGTACGAACTCCGCTCCAGCAGAATGATTTCCCGGCCGCGCTCGGCCTGCCCTAACTTTGCAGAATTTGTGTCCGGCGAAAGATAGAGAATCGCTTCGCGAACAAGCGTGCCTCGATCCGCAGCAACCGACGGCGCGCTCGCGCCCGCGATGAGTGAGAGTAGAAATAGCGATGTCGCCAGAAACTTCACAGGGTTCAAAGCCTCCGCAGTCGAGGTTAGCATGCAATTTTAGATGCAGGGAATAGACGCCATACCGATAGGAATCGTGTCAACGAGGCCGCAACTTCAAGAGAAGAGTCCGATCAAGGCTTCTTGCGCCGTGGTTTCGCGGGTGCCTTGCGACTTGCCTTCGGCGTGGACTTGCGAAGGGCCCGCGCTTTGGTTGCCGATTCTCTCAGTGTCGGCTTCGTCCCGGTCTTTCCGTTCTTCTCGACGCGCAGCTTCCAGGCCGTATTCAATGCGCCCGCGAGCACATCTTCCGTAACCGCTGCTAGACGAACATGCGTCATTCCCATCCGCCCCCATCCCCCATGGACCGGAAGAAAAACCTCAGGCAGTTCTTCTACAAATTCCGTCTGCTGTTCCAACGTGAGCTGAATGTTGCCATACCCAAGTTTTGCCATTGCGAGCGTTGCGAAGATTCGCCCGCCCACTCGAAAATCCGGATTCCCCATGTGCGAACTCTCTTCCGCACCTTCGAAACTCAAAGCGATCCGCCGGAAGTCGTTAATGTTCATACCCACCATTCCACTCGATGCGATAGGATACGCGTAGCAGCTCGATTCGAACACTCCCCAGAAAATTCTGACGGCGGCCCGCTGTGACCAAAGTCAGCCGAATGCTGCTAAAAAGGCCCACTAGCTCTGGTATCGTCATACTCAGTCAGTTCTGTTCGGGGCCGCCCAAAAAGATGATGGCATTTCGACGCCTAAACGTTGTTCTCATTTTGTTCGCTCTCTGCGCCTTCGCGTGTCAGGCACAGACCGCGGCATCGGCGATCACCGTAAGCGGCAACGTCCGGGATGCCTCGGGCGCCGCTATTCGCAGTGCGGCCATACGCCTTGACAGTGGCTCGCTTCACGCCAGCACAAGAAGTGATGCTGGTGGCCAATTCTCATTCGCTGGAGTTCCGTCCGGCGCCGGCTCGCTGGAAATTAAGTCCAGCGGATTTGTGACGGTGCGCAAGTCATGGTCCCTCTCCGAAGGCAACGCCCCCGTACAAATCAACGTCACATTGGAACCAGCCTCTCTTCGCGAGCAGGTTGCAGTCTCCGCTGCCCGCACCGAGATACGTTTGGCCGATACGCCGGGTAGCACAATTCTGCTCTCCTCCGAAGACCTCACTGCCTCTCCCGCCCTGCGCACCGATGACGTGCTGCGTGAAGTGCCGGGATTTTCTTTGTTCCGCCGCTCCAGCAGTCGCACCGCGAATGCGTCGTTGCAGGGTGTTTCTCTTCGCGGCCTCGGTGGCACCGCCGCCAGTCGTGCTCTGGTCTTGGCGGATGGCATTTCACTTCTCGATCCCTTTGGCGCATGGGTCTATTGGGATCGTATTCCCCGCACCGCGATCTCAACCGTTGAAGTTTTGCGCGGCGGTGCTTCGAATCTCTATGGCAGTGATGCTTTGGGTGGAGTCGTGCAATTCCTGACCCGCCAGCCCGAAGCTCCAGCTTTCACACTCGAGACTTCCTACGGAAACGAGAAGACACCGGACCTCTCCGTTTGGGCTGGGAGTCGCAGCGGGCCGTGGGATTACTCGGTTGCAACCGGACTCTCTCGCACCGATGGCTACATCCCGGTACCAGAGGGTGTGCGCGGTATCGTGGATACTCGCGCGAACGTCGAGAATGCGACCGTCTATGCACGCCTCGGCCATCGATTGGGCGACAACGGAAAAGTTTTCCTGCGTGGAAATTTCTTCAACGAGTTTCGCAACAACGGCACGCTGCTGCAAACCAACGACACGCACATTGGTGAAGGGGCCGCCGGCATCGACAGGCAATTCGGCGCGAACGACTTCCTGTCTGTCCGTCTCTACGGCGACGTCGAGACCTATCACCAGGTCTTTTCCGCGATCTCGAGCGTAAACAACCCGCGCGACACTGAAACTCTGACTTCGCTGCAACACGTGCCCGAACAGATCGTGGGCGGTGGTGTGCAGTGGACGCATGTTCTCGGGAAGAACAACACTCTCATTGGCGGCATGGACCTGAAAGAAGTGATTGGAGCGAGCCAGGATGCCCTGTTCACAGGTCCCAATCAGAGCCGTACCGGTGCTGGACGCCAGCGGAATCTCGGTTGGTTCGGAGAAGATATTTTCCACCGTTCAAACTGGACGGTGATGCTGTCCGTCCGTTTGGATGATTGGAGCAACTTCAACGGCCAGAAGATTACGATCCCCGTGTCGGGTGACCCAATCACCAACATTTATCCCGATCGCAGCGATCTGGCATTCAGCCCACGGCTCTCGGTCCTTCGCACACTGAACTCGCACGTGTCGGTCACGAGTTCGATCTATCGCGCATTTCGCGCACCCACGCTGAATGAGTTGTATCGAACCTTCCGCGTCGGAAGCATCACGACACTCAACAATCCTGCCTTGAATGCCGAGCGCCTTACCGGAGCCGAGGCAGGCATGAACATTACCGGATGGGACCGCCGCATCAATCTGCGCGGTACTTTCTTCTGGAGCGACATCGTGAACCCGGTCGAGAACGTAACAATCTCGCAAGGCACGGCGCAAAAAGAGAATCTTGGCCGTACACGCTCGCGCGGAGTTGAACTGGATGGAGTGGTGAAAGTCACCCACGACATCCAAGTCACCGCAAGCTATGCCTACACCGGCGCAACCGTAGTGAGTTACCCCGGCAACCCGGGAGGAGTGGACCTGACCGGACTCGAAGTTCCGCAAGTGCCGCGGAATGGTTTCACGTGGGAGGCTCGCTACTGGAATCCCTCGCGCCTGTTTTTCAGCGTGCAAGGCCGGTTCATCGGGCGGCAGTTCAACGACGACCAGAATCAATTTCCGCTAAACAAGTTCTACACCATGAATCTTCAAGTGGGCCGCGCCGTGACGCGCAACGTGGAGATCTTTACCGCGTTAGAAAATTTCACCAACCAGCGCTACGACGTCGGAGCAAATCCCCAAACCGTCGGCCCCCCGATCCTAGTTCGAGTTGGCCTACGCCTTAATTTCCCAGCAGGGAAGTAGTCGCTCCTGAAAGCTGAAAGACCAGGCTGCTCCTCTTCTCAGCGATTCTCGATGTTGACAACGCTACGTCCGCTCCTGTAAGAAACCCGCAATGGCTGCGCCAACAATTGTCATCCGCGATCTCCGTTCGATCGAAGAACTCGATCAACTGAAAGCGGTCGAAAAAGAAGTCTGGGGAATGGCCGACGATGACGCCCTCCCCCTGACTCTCGCCATCGCACTCCACGCTGCGGGCAGTATCTTCGTGGGCGCTTTCGATCCGAAAGAAAAGATGGTCGGCTTCGCGTTCGGCTTCCTCGGCCGCGAACACTCCTCAACGATCCTCCACTCGCACATGCTGGCTGTGCTCGAACCGTATCGCCAGTCGGACCTCGGTGCCAGACTCAAACAGGCGCAGCGCGAGCGAGCTCTCGCGATGGGCGTCCATGAAATGACGTGGACTTTCGATCCGCTGCAGAGCCGCAACGCCCACTTCAATTTTGCCAAGCTTGGTGTTGTGTCCGAAACCTACAAAGTAAATTTCTACGGCCCGGAGACCTCAAGCATGCTGCACCGAAATGGAACGGACCGTCTCTGGGTTCGCTGGTTGCTCGACTCGAAGCGAGTCAGGGATCGCATCGCAGGCAAAGACAATCGCGCCGAGACTCTGGATGCCATGCGCTTGCTGGCTCCCTTGGTTCGCTTTGATGGCAGCGGCCGTCCGGATCGCGCGGATCTGGCCGAGTCGCTCAGTCGCCAGCGCGTGAGCATTGAAATTCCCGGCGACATCCTCGCGGTGGAGCAGGCTGACATGGGACTGGCGCGCGAGTGGCGTGAGGCTACACGATGGGCCCTCCGTGAAGCCATCCAAGGCGGCTTCTTTGTCTCAGAGTTCTGCCGGTCGATTCGAGGTCAACAAGGGCCGGGGGCCTACCTGTTGCAAAAGGGGACGGTTGGGGAGTTTTTTGGCTCCTGAAAGTGAAAAGTGTTCCACGTGGAACGTTTTGTTCATGTATTAATGTATGTACATAAAATGACGTAACTGTTGAAATCCTTGAGGGTTACGGTGTTTTTCCTCGAAAGTGACCCTGCGGAACGTTCATAAATGTTCCGCGCGTTTTGCGGCGCCGGTTGGAATCACCTTCCAGCATTCAGTGTCCAGAGGGGCTAAAAGCGGCTAATTGGGGGCATCCGCCTGGTAACCTCCGTCGACTCTCCGAAGTGCGGGAGCATGCTCCGCACAACGGTCACCACTGCGTTTTACCACGGGCACGTCTCACGGCTGATGAACGCTAAGGCAGCGCCCATCATGCACCGATAACCACTCAGATGTACCGATCTTCAAAACCCGAGGGATGCATGTTGCGGAAGCTAACTTCCTGTTTTTCGGCGCTTTTCGTTCTTTCATTAATGCTTAGTTTGTCGGCCTCACTTTGGGCTCAAGATAAGCGCATCGCCTCTACGGATCGAATTCGTGGAGCGGTGGACTACTCAGACCGTGTGATGGTGACGGGGTCGATGCATCCGCTGGCGAAGGCAACGAAGGCTGTAGGCATGGTTCCGCGTGGCCAGAAACTGGAGCGGATGGTGCTGGTGCTCTCGCCCTCGGGCGCGCAGGAGCGCGCTCTGAAAGAACTGATTCGGGCACAGCAGGATCCCGCTTCCCCGCAATATCACCGGTGGCTGACGCCGACCGAGTTTGGCGCGCAGTTTGGAGCATCGTCGGATGATGTGGCGGCGGTTTCGAAATGGCTCAGCGACAACGGCCTCCAGATTGATGAAGTTCCCGCCGCACGGCGCACGGTCGTTTTCAGTGGCGACGTAGAGCAGGTTGAGGCTGCCTTCCATACTTCAATGCAGCGTTTCGACGTGCGTGGTGAGTCTCACTACGCCAATGCCACTGAAGTGCAGATCCCGCGTGCTTTTTCACAAATGGTGGCAGGAGTGGTTGCGTTGCACGATTTTCGTACTGCCTCGCAGATCTCGAGCGTCAGGCCGGCCTATACGGCTGGTCCTGGCTCGTACTATCTGTCGCCGACTGATTGGGACACCATTTACAACGTAACCCCACTGCTGAACGGGGGTATCGACGGAACCGGAATCAGCATCGCGGTGCTGGGTCGTGTGGATGTTGCGCTGAGTGACATTCAGGCATTTCGTAGCGAGATGGCGTTACCGACAAAGAATCCGCAGATCATCATCAACGGGACCGACCCTGGATTCTCGAATTCCGGTGATCAGATGGAGTCATCGCTGGACGTGGAATGGGCGGGCGCCATCGCAAGAAACGCAACCGTGAAGTTCGTAACCTCGGCGTCGGTAGGAAGCGACGGGATTGTGCTCTCGGCACAGTATGCCGTAGCCAACAATGTGGCTCCGATCATCTCGCTGAGTTACGGGGCGTGCGAAGCGGCGGTAGGGTCCGGAGGCAATGCCTTCTGGAACTCGCTATGGTCGCAAGCGGCCGCTCAGGGACAGTCAGTCTTCGTTTCGTCGGGAGACAGCGGTGCGGCAGGGTGCGATTCCTCGAGTGCGAGCACGGGTACACACGGACGTGGGATCAACGCACTTTGTTCCAGCCCGTACAGCACCTGCGTCGGGGGAACTCTTTTTAACGACTCAGCGAACTACAGTCAATATTGGTCTTCGGGGAATGGGAACGGGATGTCGTCGGCGCTGCAATACATTCCTGAAGTTGCGTGGAACGAAAGCGGCGGCGGCCAAGGGCTATGGTCGTCCGGTGGAGGTGTCAGCCAGATTTACAGCAAGCCAAGTTGGCAGGTTGCGGCTGGAGTTCCGGCAGATGGGCAGCGGGATGTGCCGGACATTTCTGCTGCCGCGGCTATGCACGACTCCTATATCGTTCAACTTCAGGGCGGTGCGTATGGGGTAGGCGGCACGTCTGCATCAGCGCCTGCGCTTGCTAGCGTGATGGCGTTGGTGGACCAGAAGGCTGGATCGACACAGGGAAATGCGAATCCGAATTTCTACGCACTGGCAAATCTGCAAATGAGTGCTGGCGGCGCAGCAGTTTTCCACGACGTAACGAGCGGCAGCAATAGTGTGCCGGGCGTTACGGGCTTCAACGCTGGAACCGGCTACGACCTGGCAACTGGGCTAGGTTCTCCGGACGCGAACGTCCTTGTAAATCATTGGGGAGATGCAGCGAGCATTGATTTTTCCCTAAGTCCTAGCGTGCCGAGTGTGTCGGTCACGCAAGGCAGTTCGGGTACGGTGAGTATTACATTGACTGCCACGTCTGGATTCAGTGCGCCGGTAACCCTTTCGGCGAGTGGCATGCCCACGGGCGTCACGGTGAATTTTTCTTCGACAACACTGACAGCAAATGCGCCGGTGACAGCAACAATCACCGTGGCCGCAACCCGACCCGCGGGCAATTCGACGATCACAATCATTGGCAACGGAGCGGGTCTTACTCGCACCACGGCGGTTGGGTTGACTGTCACAACACCCATATTCCTTCTTTCCGCCAACTCTGCGAGCGTCACAACCTACAAGACAGGTATCGCCGGTACTACAAGAGTTACAACGGCGGGAGGCCCAGGCTTCAAGTCGTCGATCGCATTTTCAGTGAGCGGACTTCCGGCGGGAGTGACTGCTAGCTTTTCGCCGTCCACGATCGCAGCCCCGGGCAACGGCAGCAGCACGCTGACCTTGACCGCTTCAGCTAGCGCAGTGGCGGGCACGTATTCACCGGTGGTCACGGCGAAAGGTGGGAACTATACAAGCACGCAGAGTCTGAGCCTCGTCGTGGAAGTTCCCACGTTTTACGTTGCGAGCGATGTGACGAGCGCGACAGTTTCCACTGGCTCCTACACGCAGGTGAAACTGACTACCGGGGCTGGAACTGGATTCAAGTCGTCCATCACATTCACGACGTCCGGATTACCGAAAGGCGCGACAGCCAGTTTCTCGCCATCCAGCATTGCATCGCCGGGAAATGGGATGAGCACGATGAAGATCTCTGCCGCTACCACGACTCCGGCGGGCAACTACACCGTGACCGTTACTGCGAAAGGTGGAAGCGCGACCGCGACACAGACTGTGAATTTGACGGTTGTGGTGCCGTACTTCACGCTCGCGCTGTCGAATAGCAGCGTAAACGTTGTGCCCGGAACTTCGGTTCCGCTTACCCTGACGACAGGAGCGGCGAACGGCTTTAAGTCATCGATCGTGCTCTCGGTGATTGGTCTACCAACCGGGGTGACGGCCAGCTTTTCACCAACCAGCATTGCATCGCCGGGGAACGGAAGCAGTACGCTGACGTTGAAGGCCTCTGCGACGGCGGTGTTGGGCTCGAAGGCGGTCACCGTAAAAGCGACGGGTGCGGGACAAACACAAACGCAGTCACTCACACTGTCGGTGGGGGCAAACTGATAGGGAGTTGAGCGAACAGGCGGCCGCCGCGTGAATCCTTGGGACGCGGCGGCCCTTGCTTCTTATGTCCCTTCGTCTTTGCGGAATTCCCCTAGAAGTATGCGAATACATGACCAACATGGTCATCTTGTTATAATAGGCGTATGAAGACCGTCAACATCAGCGACTTGAAAGCACAGCTGAGTTCCCATATTCAGTTCGTTCGCGATGGTGAAGAGGTTCTAGTTTGCGACCGGAACAAGCCGGTGGCGAGGATCGTGCCGGTTCAGTTGCATGAGTACTCCGATCAACAGAAGAAACTGATAGCGCGCGGCGTGATGGTGCCTCCCCTGAAAAAAAGGCCGACACAAGATTCCTGGCCTCAACCTCCGGGAAATGTCTCTGACGAAATCATGGAGCGGCTATGGCGGGAAGAGCGCGAAGGCCGATAGGTAGGACTCCCGCCTTTTGGGACGCCAGCGCGCTAGTCCCACTGTGCATTCGCCAGAGCGCGACATCCCGGGTCACTTCTCTATACAAAACCCACGAGATCGTTGTTTGGTGGACGACTCCAGTAGAGATTGCGAGCGCGCTAGCGCGATTGCTCCGAATGCAGCAAATCCATCCTGTTGACTTTACAAAGGCACAAAGGCTTGCTTTCGCTTTATCGCAATCATGGTATGTGATCCAGCCCTCCGAGAGGCTGCGAATGAGCGCGCTGCAGATTGTAGATCGTTACGACCTGTGCGCCGCGGATTCATTGCAACTGGCATCAGCGCTTGAATGGTGCGAGGGAGACCCCGTCGGAAGGACTTTCTTCACTGCCGATCTGAGGCTGCGCGACGCGGCACTGCTGGCTGGTTTTGAGGCCAAGTCCGTCTGAGCAAATTCCTGCGATCCATTGCTAAGTCGTGGTTGCGAGATCGCCGCTAGCGGGTTAGCGCCACGTACTGCCCGCCCTTGACGGCGCGCATGTACTGGGCGCGCTCGAAGGCTGAGGGATCGGCGCTCCGCGCCTGACTCATGCTGCCTTTCATCTGCTGGACGGATTCGTATTCGTGCGACTCCATCCACTGGCGCACGCCTTGCTCAATCGCACGCATGTGGTTGATGCCGTTACGGAGCAGAGTAGAGCACAGCATGGTGGCATCGGCTCCGACCATTACTAGCTTGATCACGTCTTCCGCACTGTGAATGCCGCTGGTGGCCGCGAGAGAAGCTTTCACTTTTCCGTGCAGAATGCCAACCCAGGTTAACGGCAGGCGCATCGCCTGCGGCGTGCTGAGAAGGACGTGGGGCGCCATTTCCAGCTTCTCCAGATCAATGTCGGGCTGGTAGAAGCGGTTGAAGAGGGTCAGGCCATCGGCGCCCGCAGCGTCGATGCGCTTGGCCATGCTGGCGAAATTGGTGAAGAACGGGCTGACCTTGATCGAAACCGGAATGTGGACGGCGGCTTTTACGGCTTGCACGATGTCGAGATAATGCTGTTCGACCTCGGCGGAATTCATGTTGGGATCGGTGACGATCCAATAGATGTTGCATTCCAGTGCGTCGGCTCCGGCTTCCTCGATTTGCGTGGCGTACTGGATCCATCCGCCGACGGAAGTGCCGTTGAGGCTGGCGATCACCGGGATGTTGACCGCCGCCTTGGCTTTGCGGATGTGCTCGAGATATTCGTCGGGGCCGAGGACAAATTCGGTGGGCTCGGGGAAGTAGCTCTGGCTTTCGGCGTGGCTGTCGGTGCTTTCGCTGAGATAGAAATCGAGTTCCAGGCTTTCCTTACGCAGTTGCTCTTCGAAGAGGGAATAGAGGACGACGGCGGACGCGCCCGCATCTTCGAGTTGGCGGATGCTCGAGATCTCCTGGGAGAGCGGAGAGGCGGAGGCGACTAGAGGAGTGCGGAGGTTGAGGCCGAGGTAGCGGGTCGATAGGTCGAGCATGTCGTTTCTCCTGTGGTGTCGCGGCTAGCTTCTGGCTTGCCGTACCTCAGCGGCTAAAGCCGCCGGTTCAATTGCATCTGTTACCGCAGCGCTAAAGCGCTGCGCCACCCAAAATCAGCAGCCTGGCATCCAAAATCAACACCCTGCCATGACTCGCCGCCTGCGATGCCGGCGGGGCGCCGGCGCTACTTTCGCAGCGCCTGTTTCTTTAGTCGCCGGACTTTATTGTTACTGGCGCCGCTACTGGTGCTGCTGACGGTGCTGGCGTCATTTTGCGCGCGGCCAGGTACTCGTAGAACTTGTAACGGACTTCGGCGTCGTGTTGCGCTTCGGCCCAGAGCTTCTTCGCGTCTTCGGGCTTGCTCTTAGTCAGCATCTTGAAGCGCGTTTCCATGAGCATGAAGTCCTGGACTTTCTTGGTGGGCGAGCGTGAGTCGAGTTGGAGGGGATTTTCTCCAGCCACGGTGCGCTCGGGGTTGTAGCGATAGAGGAGCCACTCGCCGGATTCCACGATCGCTTTCTGGTTTTGCATGCCGGTGGTCATGTCGATGCCGTGAGCGATGCAATGCGAGTAGGCGATGATGATGCTCGGGCCGTCGTAAGCTTCGGCTTCGAGGAACGCTTTGAGCGTGTGCTCGTCTTTGGCGCCCATGGCCACGCTGGCCACGTAGACGCTGCCGTAAGCCATGGCCATCATGCCGAGATCTTTCTTGGCTCCGGGCTTGCCGCCAGCAGCGAACTTGGCGACCGCTGCGCGTGGCGTGGACTTGGATTGCTGGCCTCCGGTGTTGGAGTAGACCTCAGTGTCAAGGACTAACAGGTTGACGTTCTTGCCGCTGGCGATTACGTGGTCGAGACCGCCGTAGCCGATGTCATAGGCCCATCCGTCGCCGCCGACAATCCAGACGCTCTTCTTTACCAGCATGTCGGCGAGCATCATGAGTTGCTTGGCATCGGGCGTGTTGACGTTCTTCAGTTTGTCTTTGAGTGCGGCTACTCGCTCGCGCTGGTCGTAGATATCGGACTCGTCTTTCTGTGGGGAGTTGAGCAGGCCGTTGATGAGCTCGTCGCCGATCTTTCCGTTGCAGCGCTTCACCAGTTCGCGTGCGAATTCGGTTTGCTTGTCGATGGAGAGACGGAAGCCCAGGCCGAATTCGGCGTTGTCTTCAAAGAGCGAGTTTGCCCAGACCGGGCCGCGGCCGTCGCTATTCTTGGACCAAGGCGTCGTCGGAAGATTGCCGCCGTAGATCGAAGAGCAGCCTGTCGCGTTGGCGATGAACGCGCGATCGCCGAAGAGTTGCGACAGGAGTTTGAGGTATGGAGTTTCACCGCAGCCGGAGCAGGCGCCGGAGAACTCGAAGAGCGGTTCTTGAATCTGCTGCTGACGAATCGTTCCTGTTTTGATTTTGCGGCGATCGAGCTCGGGAATGTTGAGGAAGAAATTCCAGTTGTCGCGTTCAGGAACACGGAGCGGCGGTTGCGGCTCCATGTTGAGAGCCTTCAGGCGCGTTTCCTGTTTGTTCTTCACCGGGCAGACATCCACGCAGATGGCGCAACCGGTGCAGTCTTCGGGGGCGACCTGGATGCTGTACTTCAGGCCCGTGAATTCCTTGTCGCGGGCTTCGGTGGTCTTGAAAGTTGCGGGAGCGTCCTTGAGTTCGGTGGAGTCGAAAACCTTGATGCGGATGACTGAGTGCGGGCAAACCATCGCACACTTGCCGCACTGGATGCAGATCTTCGTGTCCCAGACCGGGATTTCGAGAGCGAGATTGCGCTTCTCCCATTTGGCTGTGCCAGTCGGAAAAGTGCCGTCAATCGGGAAAGCGCTGACCGGGAGTTCGTCGCCGCGATTCTCGTAGATCGTGCCGAGAACGTTGCGATCGAAATCGGGTGCGTTGGTGGGGAAAGGCTCGGCGATTTCGAGAGTGCTGCTGACTTGAGCGGGAACTTTCACTTCGTGCAGGTGGGCGAGCGTTTCGTCCACGGCGAGCATGTTCTTCTTGACGATGTCTTCACCTTTGCGGCCGTAGGTGTCGCGGATGGATTTGCGAATGGCTTCGATGGCTTCTTCGCCGGGAAGAATTTTTGAAATCGCGAAGAAGCATACTTGCAGGATCGTGTTCATGCGGCTGCCCATGCCTGTGTCGCGCGCGACGCTGTAGGCGTCGATGACGAAGAAGCGGGCCTTCTTGGCGATGAGCGCTTGTTGCACGGGGCGGGGCAGCTTGTCCCACGTTTCTTCGTGACCGAACGGGCTGTTGAGGAGGAAAGTGCCGCCTTCTACCAGAGCGCTGAGCATGTCGTAGCGCTCGAGGAATATCCATTGGTGGCAGGCGACGAAGTTGGATTTCGAGACTAGGTACGTTGAACGGATCGGGTTGGGTCCGAAGCGGAGATGCGAGACGGTGACTGCACCGGACTTCTTGGAGTCGTAGACGAAGTAGCCCTGGCCGTAGTTGGGTGTGTTCTCGCCGATGATCTTGATCGAGTTCTTGTTGGCACCGACTGTGCCATCTGCGCCCAGGCCGTAGAACTGCGCGCGCACTACGCTGTCGGGTTCGGTCGAGAACGAGGAATCATAGTTCAGGCTGGTGTGGCCAAGATCGTCGTTGATGCCGACGGTGAAGTGCGGCTTCGGAGCGGGTTGGCTGAGGTTGTCGTAAACAGCCTTGACCATCGCGGGCGTGAATTCTTTGGAGGACAAGCCGTAGCGTCCGCCGATGACTTCCACGGAGGACCGCTTGGATTCGTGCAGAGCGTTGACGATATCGAGGTAAAGAGGTTCGCCAGCCGCGCCGGCTTCCTTGGTGCGGTCGAGTACGGCGATCTTCCTTACTGAGGCGGGGAGTGCGTCGGCGAAATGCTTCACTGAGAACGGGCGATAGAGGCGGACTTTAAGGATGCCGACCTTTTCTCCGCGGGCGGTGAGGGCTTCCACTGTTTCGTGGGCGGCTTCGGCGCCGGAGCCCATCATTACGATGACGCGCTCGGCATCGGGTGCGCCAAAGTAATCGAACAGGCGGTAGGAACGGCCGACGATCTTCGCGAATTTATCCATGACAGTTTGCACCTTGTCGGGGCAGGCGTCGTAGATGGGATTGATGGTTTCGCGCATCTGGAAAAAGACATCAGGATTCTGGGCGGTACCGCGAAGAACGGGATGCTCGGGGGTCAAGGCACGTTGTCGGTGTTCGAAGACGCGATCCATATTGATCATGGCGCGGAGATCGTCGTCGTTCAAAACTTCAATCTTGTTGACCTCGTGCGAAGTGCGGAAGCCGTCGAAGAAATGCAGGAAAGGAATGCGCGTTTCAAGCGAGGCCGAGTGCGCGATGAGCGCCAGATCCATGGCTTCCTGCACGGAATTCGACGAGAGCATGGCATAGCCGGTGGTGCGGCAGAACATCACGTCGCTGTGGTCGCCGAAAATGGAGAGGGCGTGCGTCGCGATGGTGCGGGCCGTCACGTGAAATGCTGTCGGCGTAAGTTCGCCGGCAATCTTATTCATGTTGGGGATCATCAGCAGCAGGCCCTGGGATGCCGTGAACGTGGTCGCCAAGGCTCCGGTCTGCAGAGCGCCGTGAATTGCGCCGGCTGCACCGCCTTCGCTCTGCATCTCTGTGACCTGCGGGACTGTACCCCAGATATTGAGTTTTCCTTCGGAGGCCCATTGGTCAGCCCACTCGCCCATGTTGGAAGAAGGAGTAATGGGATAGATGGCGATCACTTCGTTTACGCGGTACGCAACGCTGGCGACCGCTTCGTTGCCATCCATGGTCTTGAATTTACGCATTGTGAATCTCCTCTTGGGATGAGCGGTGGGAGCCACAGAGACATCGAACGTGAACCGCAACCCCACCCATGAGCAGCAGGAGCCTCCTGCCGTCGCACTCCACTATGCCGTAGAGAAGGACGGGCTGGGGGCGACGTGGGTCACACGAAGTTGTGACATGAATCACACGAAACAAAACGGTTTAATAACGGCGCTTCCTCTGCCGAGTCGGAAGGATGGACGTTGTTATCACGTTGGCAGGTGATCGCGGTCACTGCCAGTAAGTGAGCAATCGGCAAATATTCGCCCCCATCTCCCGGTTGCACCTGGGCCCGTCATTCGAGAGCCGGAAGATACGGTGCCGCGACGCACTGTATTGCCGCACCAGAGGAGGAAGGGATGTACGAACGGAGCAAGTTTCTCGGTTTGCTATTCGTCACTGTTTTTCTCATATTCACAGCGGCTGCGATTTGCGAAGACCTGCCTGCATCAGCGCCGTCCCCACAGCTCAACACACCAGCCGGGGGCGATCCGCTTCTGCAATTACTCGTCACCAAGGGAGTGCTCAACGCCGATGAAGCGAAGTCTCTGAGCGGGACTCCCGGGGAGCAGCGAGCAAAGCTGCTTGCGCTTTTGCGGCAAAAGGGAATCTTGAGTGCTTCGGACTATGAGACGCTGACTACGCCGTCAGCCTCTTCTCAGGTAGCTCCCAATCTCGTGGCTTCGACGGTTCCGATTCTGCCGGCGGCAGTCAGCAGTCCGACGCCTGAGCCGACGCCAGCCAAGCCCGCCCCTCCGAAATTCATCCCGGCATTCGCCCCGCTGCGCGTGCTGCAACTAGAACCGTCCAAGGTGGACGGCCTGGTTCCCGATCTCAAACTAGGGAGTGGCGCGAAGCTGAAAATCTACGGCATGGTGAAGGCGAGCGCGATCTATGACAGTTCGTCTCCCTATGGCACAGATATGCCCATTCCGGGCTTTATCACGGCTTCGGGCACAGCATTTGATCCCGGTCCAACCAGGAGTCCGGAGTTCCACGTCAAGGCACGTTTCGCTCGCGTCGGAGCGAACTTCGAATGGCCGGATGTAGCTGGGAGCAACACGGCCTTCACCGGAAAGCTGGAATTCGACTTCGAAGGTAACTATAGTCGCGCCCTGAACCGCAACATTTCGACGATCCGTTCGAGCATGGCCTCGATTCGTCTGGCTTATGGCCGGTTGGATCACAAGTACAGCGACAATACCAGCGGATTCCTGCTGTTCGGACAAGACTGGACACCGTTCGGATCATCGACACTACCAGCGTTGTTCGAAACCACGGGTCTCGGCCTCGGTTTCGGAACTCTCTATGAGCGTGCGCCGCAGGTACGTTTCGGTATCGGTCACAAACTGGGCGGATCGCGTAACTTCTTTTTCCAGCCGGAATTTGCGCTGGTGATGCCGGCATACGGTAACGATCCCTCGAACGTGGCCGATCAACTAGGCTACGGGGAAAAGCAGGGTGCCGACTCGGGCCGTCCCGAAGTGCAAGCGCGGCTCGTGCTGCAATGGCAACTGGATAGGGCTCCGGGCGTAGCTCCCGCGCAGCTGATCTTCAGCGGCGTGCAAGGGCAGCGCAAGGTGATGGTGCGTTCTTCGGATATTCCGCTGTGCAACAACCCCGTCCAGAACGAAGACCTCACATATAAATACTGCTACAACAACACCGACGGCAACACGGTTCTCGACACCAAAGTCTTCCGGGAAGCGTTTGCGCACGGCACGCAAACAACATCGAATCGCGCGGGATGGTCGGGTGAACTGCAACTCCCGACTCGTTACGTCACGGTGATCGGCAAGTACTGGAGCGGATCGGATCTGCGCTGGTATTTTGTCGGCAGTCTCGATTCCAACTTCGCGGACACGGCTGGTATCAACAAGCCATGCCTGAACGCAGAGAATGCAGCCGCATTTTGCGGTGGGCCGTCGAACGACGGAGCGTCGACTCTGAACTTCGGCTTTAACGAATCGCACACCCCGGTGTTCGCACCGCAACGTCCGGTTCGCGCCAACGGTGGCTTCCTGGATCTCGGCTTCCCGCTGAGCCGCATTTTTGGGGCGGAGCCTGGAACACGCAATGCGGGCTGGACCCTCAACCTGCACTATGCGTTAGACCAGGCTAAAACGCGGGACGTTCTGCGTCTCGGCAACCAGCGTTCGAAGAACGATCTGGCGGCCGCGACGCTGTCGTGGAAGGTGAATAACCTAGTCACGTTTGTGGTGGAAGAGTCCATGTATCGGACGCGTATTGCCGACCCCACGAATCTCACCAAGGCTCCACTGTATGAGGGAGTTCCGGCGCGAGAGTGGCACGACAACCGGACGGAGATTGGACCGATCTTTACGTTCTGATCTTTGGGCATCTGTTCCGAGGGAGCGCACGCGGCTTGGCATGGCCGTCTCAAGGTTAGCGACGGCCATGCCGAAAGGTTGCGATGCTTCCCATGCTAGTTGCTGGAAAAAACTTATTGCGGCAAACCCAGTGGGGACGGCGTAGAATCCGCCTCCACAGAGGAAAAGGAGGAATTTGTGAACGCTATGCCACAACCGATTAAGCCTGAAGCAGTGAGTGGAACGGAGTGGGATCGGATCGCGGAATCTGCGGAGTTCAAGGACCTGATGGCCACCAAGAAGGTGTTCATTGTCCCCGCGTTCATATTTTTTATTGTCTATTACTTTGCGTTGCCTGTGCTCGTCGGCTATGCACCCCAGTTCATGGCGACGAAGGTTTTCTGGAACGTCAACCTGGCCTATCTTTTCGCGCTCTCGCAGTTTTTCATGGCCTGGGGGATTGCGTTTCTGTATGTGAAGGCGGCCGGTGGTTTCGACAAGCTGGCCAAGGACATCATCGAAAAGTCAGCAAGGGGAGGTAAATAGCATGTCAACACCACTGGTGATGTTCCTGTTGTTTATCGCCGTCACGTTGGGAATTACTTTCTGGGCTTCGAAACGGTCGGCGGGATCGAGCGCTTACTTTGCGGCGGGCCGGCAGATCAAGGGCTGGCAGAACGGGATTGCTGTTGCCGGCGACTATATGAGCGCGGCTTCTTTCCTCGGGATCGCCGGCATCATCGCATTTCAGGGGTATGACGGATTCTTATTCTCGGTCGGCTGGCTGGTCGCGTATCTGACGGTGCTGCTGGTGGTCGCCGAACCGCTGCGCAATGCGGGCAAGTACACGATGGCGGATGTGCTTGCGTACCGTCTAAAGGCGCGTCCAGTGCGGGCGATGGCGTCGCTGAGCACACTCGTCGTCAGCACGTTCTACATGATCGCGCAGATGGTGGGAGCGGGAGCACTGGTCGCACTTCTGCTGAAGGGCTCCGGGATTTCGTTCCACACGGCGGTGATCGGCGTCGGCATCCTGATGATTGTGTACGTTGTGTTCGGCGGCATGCTGGCTACGACGTGGGTGCAGATCATCAAGGCGATCTTGCTGATGGGCGGAACTCTCCTGCTCAGCATCCTGGTCATGGCGCACTTTGGCTTCCACCTGAGCGCGTTCTTCAATGCGATCGCAAATGTTACGTACCACGATGCTAAGGGTGCGGTGGTCATAAAGGACTTTCTCACACCTGGACTGCGTTATAAACCGCCGTACGGGCCGCTGGATCTGATTTCGCTGGGCATGGCGCTGATCTTCGGTACGGCCGGGCTGCCGCACATCCTGGTGCGGTTCTATACCGTGCCTGATGCCAAGACGGCGCGCATCAGCGTGGTTTGGGCGATGGTGCTGATCGGCAGCTTCTACATCATGACGACGTTCCTCGGGTTCGGAGCCGCGACCATCGTTGGGCCTGATTTCATCAAGACCCATGGTGGAACCAATATGAGCGCGCCGCTGCTAGCGCAGGCACTGGCAGGAGATATTTTCTTCGCGTTCATTTCGGCTATCGCGTTTGCCACGATTCTGGCCGTGGTAGCGGGATTGACGATCAGTGCTTCGACTTCGTTTGCGCACGACTTCTGGACGAACGTGATCCACAGAGGCGTCGAGCGCAAGGCAGGCGAAGAAGTGCTGGTAGCGAGGATTGCGGCATTCGTGGTGGGAGCGGTCTCCATTACGATTGCGATTCTGCTCGGCCCAACGGCAAACGTTGCTTTCCTGGTGGCGTTGGCGTTCGCGGTGGCGGCGTCGGCCAACTTGCCGGTGATTGTGCTTTCCATCTTCTGGAAGCGCTTTAATACGGCGGGGGCGGTAGGCGGGTTGTTAGTCGGCTTGCTGGCCTCGATTGGGCTGATCCTGATCAGTCCGAGCCTGATGGCAGTCGATCCTCCGACGGTGGTCGGCGCGGCGCGGCATTTGTTCCAGAGACCGGCAATCTTTCCGCTGGAAAATCCAGGCATTCTCAGCATTCCGCTGGGATTCATCGGAGCGATTGTGGGAACGTTGCTGAGCCATGAACCCCAAGCGCTCGACAAGTACAACGAACTGCTGGTGCGGTCGAACACAGGGCTGGGTTCGGAGAAGGCAGTCGCGGCGCACTAGACTTGAGGCGCTGCGACAAATCAGCAAGTTTGTGTAGCGCCCGCGGGCTGGCGGGCGCTACATTTCTACTTTGTGATTTCTCAGCAGTAGAATCTTTCCAACGCCCGGTCACGCGCTGGGCGCGGCACTACTAAACTTTGATAAAGATCGAGGGCGATCCATGGCCGAAGCAACCGTTAATCAGGTAAATATTGATTCCACTCTGAACGAGCAGCGCAAGTTTGATCCGCCTGCCGAATTTTCGCAGAAGGCGCACATCAAGAGCCTTGCCGAATACGAGGCCATGTACAAAGAGTCGGTGGAGGAACCGGAGAAGTTCTGGGGACGAGCTGCGGAGAATCTGCATTGGTTCAAGAAGTGGGACAAAGTTCTTGAATGGAATGCTCCGTGGGCGAAGTGGTTTGTCGGTGGACAGATCAATCTCTCCTACAACTGCCTGGATCGGCACGTACAGACTGCGCGCAAGAACAAAGCAGCGCTGATCTGGGAGAGTGAACCGGGCGAGGTTCGCACCTATACGTATCAGCAGCTCTGGAAGGAAGTGCAGAAGTTTGCCAATGTGCTCAAGAGCCTCGGCGTACGTAAGGGAGACCGCGTCGCTATCTACATGGGCATGACGCCAGAACTTCCGATTGCAATGCTAGCGTGCGCCCGCATTGGAGCGCCGCACTCGATTGTGTTCGGAGGCTTTTCGTCGAACGCGCTGGTGGATCGCATCCATGATTCGCAGGCCGTGGCCGTCATCACGCAGGATGGTTCGTATCGGCGTGGGGCAGAAGTAAAGCTGTTTCCGGCTGTGGAAGAGGCGTTGAAGTCGTGCCCATCGGTGAAGCATGTCGTGATCTACAAGCGGACGGGGACGGCGATCAATACGACGCCGGGCCGAGATCACTGGTGGCACGATCTCATGGCGAAGGCTTCGGATGAGTGTCCGGCCGAACCGCTCGACGCCGAGCATCCCCTCTACATTCTTTACACGTCCGGGACCACAGGCAAGCCGAAGGGCGTGGTGCACACGACGGGAGGCTATTCGGTCGGAACGTATCTCACAACAAAATATGTTTTCGATATTCGCGATGAAGATACGTATTGGTGCACAGCCGATATCGGTTGGGTCACTGGACACAGCTACATCGTGTATGGGCCGCTGCAGTGCGGTGCGACCAGTCTGATGTATGAGGGCGCGCCGAATTGTCCCGAGCCGGATCGCTTCTGGTCCATCATTGACCGGCATCAGGTCAACATCTTCTATACGGCGCCGACTGCGATTCGCACGTTCATCAAGTGGGGCGACGATTGGCCGAAGAAGCACAAGATGGACAGCCTGCGTCTGCTTGGCACGGTGGGCGAACCCATCAATCCTGAGGCTTGGATGTGGTATCGCGAGATGATTGGCCATAACCGGTGTCCGATTGTGGATACGTGGTGGCAGACGGAAACTGGCTCGATCATGATCTCGCCGATTCCGGGGGCGATTGCAACGAAGCCCGGATCGGGGACCAAACCTTTCTTTGGTGTGGTGCCGGAGATCGTGACTATGGATGGGAACCATGTGCCCACCGCTTCCGGTGGTTTCCTGGTAATCCGCAAGCCGTGGCCGGCAATGCTGCGGACCATTTATGGCGATCCGGATCGTTACGTGAAGCAGTACTGGTCGCAAATTCCCGGGACGTATTTCACCGGCGACGGCGCACGCAAGGATCCGGACGGATATTTCTGGATCATGGGCCGCGTGGATGATGTGCTAAACGTGTCAGGGCATCGGCTGAGCACGATGGAAGTGGAGTCGGCTCTGGTGGCTCATGAGAAGGTTGCGGAAGCTGCGGTGGTTGGGCGTCCTGATGAAATCAAAGGGCAGGCGATTTCTGCCTTCGTCACGCTGGAGCAGGGCGTGACGCCGACTGAGGCGCTCAAGGAAGAGTTAAAGAAGTGGGTGGCAAAAGAAATCGGGTCGCTGGCAAAGCCGGATGACATCCGCTTTACGGATACACTTCCCAAGACGCGCAGTGGAAAGATCATGCGGCGATTGCTGCGCGAGTTGGCTAGTAGCGGCGACGTCAAAGGCGATACTACGACTCTGGAAGATTTTGGCGTGATTGCGAAGCTGAAGGAGCAGGACGAAGTTTAGTTCTCTGCCACCAAATACAACGGGCATGGTTTTTCGCCATGCCCGTTTATTTTTGCGGAATATTTTCTTTCTTCTGTGCCGGGTCGCCGACCCCGCAGCCACCACTATGTCAGGTGGGGACGCCCAGTTTGGGCAGGAGCCATCTCGTCAGGACCAACCAGACGATCACGAAGAGTGCCAGTCCGAGCCACTGGTTCATATCTGACCTGCATTCTAGACCAAATTCGCGCGTTGGAGGTGTTCAATCGTACCTAGCGCGATTGCAGCATTTGGCGCTGCTGGAGCATTTGTTCGCGAAAGGTTTCGACCGGAGAGTGCGGCTCTTGCCGGAATAAACTGATGAGCGCGTCTTCTGTGGAATCGGAAGGGCTGCCCGCCAGAGAATCATCAGACCCGGATACTTCGAGCCCATCGGGCTCAACCATGATTTCGGGCGAACCTCCGAGGCTGCGCAGAGTCTCGATCATCCGGTGCACGTGGCCCTGCTGCTCGGCGGTGGCTCGTAAGAATTCAATGCCCATGCCACACTCGGGGTGTGAGACGCGCACAACGCCTGCCGCCCGTAGTTCCACATCTCCGTTGCGCACGGAGAGATTCACACGCGTGGTCTTCGGGAAAGGAGAAGTCGTCGTCAGATAGCAAGCGCCCAGGCTCATGTCGGTGAGCTTGCAAACCACTGGCGGATCGTCTGGTTCGGGTTCAGGGAGTTGATTGCCAAGCCAACCTCGAAGCGCTTTTCGCTGCTCCTCGGTCACGTTCTTGAAGCGTACTCCGGCCTGATCGCCGCCGCCTTCCCAGGCCATCTCTCCCCAAACCTCAAGCTTGCTGCTCATGCCTGGCAATTCCAGGGTGAACCGTAGAGAACTTTCTCGGGCAGGGCGTCCGGTAAACTGCAGAGCCATGCCGCCCTCGCAAATATCGAGCGTCTTGGCGTGGAATGGTCGGGAGCCCATGCATTCGACGGGTACTTGGACCGGTACTCGCAGTTGCAGACGGCGTTCGCGTTTCATCAAGGCACGCACGGCGCGGAAGCTACCTTTGGCGCGTTCCACGGCGAGAGGTTTATGCAAGACAAAATGCGCGCCTAGGTCGAAGCCGCCCTTTAAGCCAACGGGAGCTTCTACCAGTGCGATCAAGAGAGCGCGCTTGTTGACCGGAGCCGCTTTCACGGCACGCATGACATTGCCGGCTTCCTCGCTGCTATTGCAATCGACGATGATGGCTTCAAAGCGATGGCGGGTCAGGCGGCGGATCCCATCGTCCATGGATGCGCAATGCTCGACCGTGATTTCCAGATCACTCAATACGCGGCGCAGGATGCGCACCGTCTTCTCGTCCGAACTTAACAGCAACGTCTTGAGATTCATGTGCTCGCTTCAGAACCAGAACGTACGTTTCCGAACTGCGGTGGTGAAACCCAATTCCCGGGATCAGACGGAATGTTCCGGCCTGGGGGAAGATTCAAGGGCGGACAACTGAGGGTCGGAACACTCTATCGCAACTGTAAGTGTAGGCATTTTTCGGGTCAACGCCATGGCCTGATCCGCTGGTTACGCAGGTCACCTGTACCGTCCTGCGCTGGCTGGAATTCCCAATAAAAAATCATAGGAGATTCCAGTTCGCCTATGAAATTCTGGATATGCCTTCGGGTATACCCTGAAGATCGGATTGCAAGTTAATGGATATAAAGGGGATGGATAAGAAAGTGTTCAATGGCCTATTTTTCTGTTGACTAATTATAGGAACTCCATTATTATCAATAGCTTCCAGAGATGCCGAGGGGCATTAGCTGTCCTGTTCGAGTTTTCCTTTTGATACGTGAATCCCCTGCGGCGCTCTCGGAATCCAAAATATTGTAAGAGGGCGTTTACGGTAAGCAGGACGCAATCTTCATTCACGGAAAAGAGGGAATACCATTCATGGCAAAACGCCGCGGAAACCCGAATTGGGGAAAGCCCGAACCGATCGGCCCCATTACTCCCACAATCACAGAGTTCGAACAGGTTGTGAACGAGTATAAGCTCTCGCCCGACCAGTACCTGCGGTCCACCCGGCTGCGGGAATGGGCGCGCCGGAACAAGAACTCGAAGTACATCCCCGAGCCATTGCTTGAGGCATGGGGCTTTGAAATCGAGTCCACCCTGTAAAGCAGGGAAGTAGAACTATGAGGAAGGGTCGCCGATGGCGGCCCTTTCGTTTTGGCGGAAGGCTCGCACGGGCCGCGACTTGAAGCCCCAAAGAGTCCCGGGTTGCTTCGGGGCTCGTAGCTCATGGCCAAGTAACCTAGTATTCTTGGAAAGCACCGATGCTGAATCCTGCCTCCATGCTGACCCACGTGAAGTTCGGCGGCCCCGAGCTTGTTGGCCTGATTGTCGCCATCAGTTTTGCGGCGGGCCTGAACACGTATGCCACGGTGGCGACCCTGGGGCTGATGGCGCATGCAGGTTGGCTTGACCTGCCTGCCGGTCTGCACCTGATCACCAGTTGGTGGGTTATCGCGGCTTCGGGCGTCTTGTTTGCGGTTGAGTTTTTCGCCGATAAAATTCCGGCGTTTGACCTGATCTGGAACGCCCTGCACACGTTTGTGCGGGTTCCGGTGGCGGCGCTGATGGCGTATGGTGCGACGGCGCAACTTTCGCCGGAGAAGCAGTTGCTAGCAACGCTCGCCGGCGGCGCGATCGCTCTGGCGGCGCATGGCGGCAAGACAGCGGCACGTGTAGCGGTGACGCCTTCGCCGGAACCGATGTCAAACATTGCCCTTAGTACGGGCGAAGACGCACTGGCTATTTTTCTGACCTGGTTTGCGACTTCTCATCCGCTGATTGCCGGCTCCATCGTTCTAACTTTGTTGGTGGCGATCGTCGTCGTGATCCGGTTTGTTGTGCGCGCTATGAAGAAGCTCTTCCGCGGTGCCGAGGACGAAGTGCGGGTGGAAAGGGCAAAGCTGAACGCGGCGTAGCGTGGTTTAGGAACTTGGGACTGTGCGGGTGAGGCGATGATTAGGCTGCAACTCGACAAATCGAATCTTCCGACGAGCGTTGGGGTAAGGCAAAGTCCCATTCAAGCGTTCCTCAGAATTTCCTGGTGGATCTTCGATCGAGATTCTGTGTAAGACAAGAACCGAATTTTATGAACCCACTCTCTCCATTTACGGACGTCGAAAGCGCCATCGAGGAAATCCGCGCGGGGCGCATGGTCGTCGTCGTGGACGACGAAGACCGCGAAAACGAAGGTGATCTCACGCTCGCCGCCGAAAAAGTTACTCCGGAAGCGATCAACTTCATGGCCAAGTACGGCCGCGGTCTAGTTTGTCTCGCGATGACGGAGGAGCGTCTCGACCATCTGCGGATCGGCAATATGACGGCCGAGAATACTTCGCAATACGGGACCGCATTCTGCGAAGCGATTGATGCGCGCGAGGGCGTGACCACGGGAATTTCGGCCTATGACCGTTCACACACGATCAAAGTGGCGATCAATCCGGCGACTCGGCCTTCTGATCTGGCTCGCCCTGGGCATGTGTTTCCGCTACGCGCTCGCAAGGGCGGAGTGCTGGTGCGCGCTGGCCAAACGGAAGCTTCGGTGGACTTGGCGCGGCTAGCAGGCATGGTGCCGGCAGGAATCATCTGCGAAATCATGAAGGACGACGGCACGATGGCCCGGGTGCCCGATTTGATTGAGTTCTGCCAGACCCACAACATGAAAATGCTGACCGTCGCGGAACTGATCCGCTACCGCATGCAGCATGAGCGCTACGTGCATCGCGTGGGCGAGGCGATGGTGGAGACGAGCCATGGAGAGTTCCGCCTGATTGCTTACGAAAGCGAAGTAGACGGCGGCGGCTCGCACATCGCTTTGATTCGGGGCGACATCAGCGATTCCACCAAGCCTGTGATGGTGCGCATGCATGCGCACTGCCTGCTGGGCGACGTGTTTGGGGCGACCGGGTGCGATTGCAATCAGACGCTGGAGGCTGCGCTCGAAACGATTGCTGCGGAAGGTCGAGGCGCGCTCATCTATCTGCACCAGACATCGCGTGGATTTTCAGCGGAGAAAGTGGGCGACCAATCGTTCCTGACCTTCCACAGGGAGCGCCGTCTTCCGACGCTTCCGGACAGTGAACGCAAGACGCAGCGCGAGATTGGGCTTGGGGCGCAGATTCTCTCGGACCTGAACCTGAAACGCATCCGCCTGCTGACAAATCATCCGCGCCGGGTGGCGGCGCTGGAAGGTTTCGATATCGAGATTGTCGAGCAGCTTCCGGTGAATCTGGCCGTCCGGGCGCCAAGGTAAGGATCGATCAGGCCCGTCCCGCGAACTCCCGTGTCTCCGTGGACACCTTTATCTTTTCCCCTTCCTTGATGAAAAGGGGGACGCGAATCTCGATTCCCGTTTCCAACGTGGCAGGCTTGGTCACACTGCCACTGGATGTGTCGCCTTTGACTCCCGGCTCGGTATAAGTCACCGTCATTTCCACGTGCTGAGGCAACTGCAATCCGATCGGGTTGCCGTTGTATCTGTGAACCTGAATGATGACCCCTTCGATGATCAGGTCCACGGCGTCGCCTACCATCTCGCTGGATAGAGTGAGGGTTTCGAAGCTTTCCTGATCCATGAAATGAAAACCGCTTCCGTCGCTGTAGAGATAGGAGGCGGGTACCATGTCGACGTCAGGTTCCTTGAACCGTTCACCGGCCTTGAAGGTCTTGTCAAAGACGGCGCGGGTAAGCAGGTTGCGCATCTTCAGGCGGACCAGGGTCTGGCCGCCCCGAGCGGTGGGACTGGAAATCTCGACGTCGAGGCACACGAATGGAGTGTTCTCGAACTCGAAGAACATTTTGCGTTTTACGTCGATCGCCTCGATCAGTGCGGCCATGATTCCTCAGAAGTGGACCCGAAACGGAAGATGCTACTGGAACTTCAGACGGGATCCCGCTAGTAGATTGCTGAAACGTCCATAGGATAGCAGGTGGGCAGCGGCAGGTTGATTCTCAAGTCAAAAGGAAGGCAACAAAGATGTGAAGAACAGACGCGGGAATCTGTTCTTCGGCGCGCGGAGGGCGACCCGGACGGAAAACCTAGAACGGTTTTCGCGGCGTGATCACTTCATCCTTAATAAAGAACTGCGCTGGGCATTGCTGTGAGCCGCAGATCGTGGGCAGCAGGCCAGCCATTTGCTTGCGGGTGATCAAACCCAATGTGCCACACGAAGGGCAGGAGAGCACCGCCCAGTAGGGATCTTCCTTTTCCCCGACCTCGCCCGCATTCTCCAACACAAACACGGTCCCCGGTTCCATATGTTCCGGAATCCACTCGTTAATTATGCTCAATTCGCCAATCATGGTGCCTCCGGTTTGCGTTTAGGCTCTTCGAGCCCGCCGCAAAGGCTGAACCCGTTCTGAAGTTGCGCGTTTCTTTTGTGATGAAATCTCCCCACGTACCCTGCGGACTTCATCGCTCAGGCATATATCGAACATCGGCTGCGAAGAGTTTTTTAACAGGTCCACCACCTGCCGGGCCGAGGTACGCAGGTACAGGTTTGTCCCATCGGTGAGCAGGTGATACTCCGAGGCGGCCCGGACGGTTGCGGCCAAGTTGGTTCCGAACTCGTGCGCCAAAAAGGCTACGACCTTACGCACGCGCTGCAGGGAAAAGCCGCGACGGCGAAGTTGGAAGACGACCGCCGCCGTTACGAGTTGATCCCAGTTGTAAATCCGGCGATGCCCTCGGTGTTCGGGCGTGACCAACCCGCGCTCATCCCACCATTGCAACTGCCGCCCGGTGAGTCCGGTCAGTGCGATCACGTCATTGGTTGTGAACTGTCGTTTCATTTTTTACGCGTTCTGTTTCAAACAAAAGAACAGGGAAATGTTTGAAACATTCTAGGCGGCGAACGTTAGAAATCAATGAAGCATTGCAGGTTAGCCTGTTGACTATGCGGGTACTGTGACTGGCTGCTTTCCGGACTGGCGCGTCTTAGGTTGGGTGGGCGAACATGAATGCCAGACATATCAAATGGTTTTTGTAGACTTTGCGTTTTGCCCGCATAGCAGTACCATGAGCCGAAACACAATCTCTTTTTGGGGTCATGTCTCTGATGAACCAGCGAAGTTTTGCCCGCGTCGCAGCGCTTGCGATGCTTGTCCTGTTTTTCACCAGCGTTGCCTTTTCGTCGCAACGGGAGCGAAACCGCAAGCCTGACGCCGCACAAAAGGCGCCCGCCGCCACGCCCGACGTGGCCGCGAAAGAGGACAAGGATGGGAAGAACGAAGGCGATCCTTTGTTCCGCGGCATGAAATATCGCAACATCGGCCCTTATCGCGGCGGCCGTTCGTTGACCGCAGCGGGCATTCCAGGCGATCCGACGACCTACTACTTCGGCGCGACCGGTGGTGGTGTGTGGAAATCTACGGACGGCGCCAACTCCTGGACTCCTGTCTTCGACCACGATGGCGCACCCGCGATTGGCAGTCTCGCCGTTTCTGTCTCCGATCCGAATGTTGTTTACGTAGGCACTGGCGAGGCTTGTTTGCGCGGCAACATTTCGCACGGCGATGGCGTCTGGAAGTCGATCGACGCGGGCAAGAACTGGAAGAATGTTGGATTGAAGGACTCGCGCGCGATTGGGCGAGTGATCATCAATCCGCGGAACGCTGACATTGCGTTCGTGGCGGCACTTGGCCATCCCTACGGCCCGAATACGGAACGGGGGGTCTTCCGCACTACCGATGGCGGCAAGAGCTGGGACAAAGTTCTATACAAGGACGAGAACACCGGCGCGGTTGATGTTGCGTTCGACCCGCAAAATCCCAACATCCTTTACGCCGCATTGTGGCAAGTACGTCGCAACGCATGGTCGCTTTCCAGTGGTGGCCCGGGCAGCGGGATCTATCGCTCAACCGACGGCGGCACGACGTGGAAGCATCTGGAAGAGCACGGCCTGCCTGCGGGTCCTTACGGACGCATTGGGATCGCAGTCGCGGCCAACTCCGATCGCGTGTACGCGATTATTGAGGCTAAAGATGGTGGACTGTACCGCTCCGACGACGGCGGCGACACTTGGGATCGCGTGAACGGCAATCATGGCCTGTACCAGCGTCCCTGGTACTACATGCACGTCACGGCCGACCCGCAAGACGCGGACACGGTCTATATCGCTGACGTGGAATTCTACAAGTCCACCGATGGCGGCCGCAATTTCAACAAGATCAAAGTTCCGCATGGTGACAATCACGGGATGTGGATTGATCCGAAGAATTCAAAGCGCATGATCGCCTACAACGATGGAGGCGTTACGGTCAGTCTCGACGGCGGCAAGTCGTGGACGCGCGAGGACAACCAGCCAACCGCGCAGTTCTATCACGTGATTACCGATAATCGGACCCCCTACTACGTGTACGGATCGCAGCAGGATAATTCGAGCGTAGCGATTGCGAGCCGCAGTGATGACGGCGCCATTGGTCGCGATGACTGGTACCCAGTGGGCGGCGGGGAAGCGGGCTACATTGCGCCGGTTCCTACAGATCCAAACATCGTGTATGGCGGAGATTATGAAGGCAATATCACGCGCTTCGATCACCGAACCAACCAAGTGCAGAATGTGTCAGTGCTGCCCATCCTGACCGATGCGGGCGGCGCGGCTCAACTCGAACATCGATTCCAGTGGACTTCGCCGATTGTGATCTCGCCGCAGGATCCAAACACGCTCTACTACGGCGGCGAGCGCATTTTCAAAACGACCGATGGCGGCATGCACTGGGAAGCGATCAGCCCCGACCTCACTCGCAATGACAAGTCGAAGCAGCAACCTTCCGGCGGTCCGGTCACCATTGACGACACGGGAACCGAGTATTACGACACTGTGTTTTCGATTGCCGCGTCTCCTTTGGCCAAGGGCCTGATCTGGGCGGGCACGGATGACGGTCTGGTCCAGTTGACGCGCGATGAAGGGAAGAATTGGACCAACGTCACTCCGAAAGACATGCCCGAGTGGAGCCGTATCAGTCTGATTGACGCTTCGCCGCTGGATGCAGGGACCGCATATGTCGCGATTGATCGTCATCAGTTGGACGATATGGGCGTCTATATTTTCAAGACCGCCGATTACGGCGCGACCTGGAAGCGGATCGGCAGCGGGATTCCCGATGGGGCTTTCGTACGGGCGGTGCGGGAAGATCCGAAGAAGAAAGGTCTGCTTTATGCCGGCACCGAGCGCGGCATTTTTGTTTCCTTCGATGATGGCGAGCACTGGCGGAGCTTGCAGTTGAACCTGCCGAACGTACCGGTGCACGATCTGGTGGTCAAGAATGACGATCTGGTGGTGGCGACTCACGGTCGCTCGTTCTGGATCCTCGACGATCTTTCTCCGCTGCGGCAATTTGCCGATTCGGTTGCCAGCGAAGACGTGCACCTGTTTAAGCCGTCGACCGCGTTCCGCATTCACGCGGGTGAAGGCGGTGCCCGGCGCAATCCGTTTGCTGGTGCGAACCCGCCAAACGGTGCGGTGATTTACTTCTATTTGAAGAAAGCACCGAAAGAGAAAGACAAAGAGAAAGAGGAAGTGAAAATCGAATTCCTGGATGCTGCGGGTGCTGTCATTCGTACTTATTCCAGCCTGCGCACGGAGCCGCTTGATGAGCCCCTGGATCCGGAAGATAAGAAACCGGAAAGCCAGATCAAACTGGATGATGGCCTAAACCGCTTTGTCTGGGATCTGCATTACGACTGGGCCCATCACGTTCCGGGGTACTTCCTGTGGGAGTACAACGAAGGCGCGCGTGGCCCGCTGGCGGTGCCGGGTAATTACCAGGTACGCCTTACGGCCAACGGGAAGACGCAGACGGCTGCGTTTGACCTGAAGCTCGATCCACGCGTCAACGTTTCGCAGGCTGATCTGGAAAAGCAGTTCAAATTCCAGATGGGTGTGCGCGAACAGTTGAACCGCGTCTATGACACGGTCAACCAGATCGAAGACTTGCGGGAACAGTTGGCAGGGCTCAAGAAGCGAGTCGCGCCAACCGATTCTTCGAAAGCTCTGCTGGATGGAGCGACTGCGTTGGATACCAAGCTGATTGCCGTTCGCGATCCGCTCATCAATTTCAAGATCAGCGCCAGCGAAGACTCACTGGCTTATGTTCCGGGAATTGATGGGAAGCTGGCATTTATTTCGATGGCTTCGACGGGATTTGCGGACTCCGCTCCCACTGCGGCAGAACTTGAACAGTTCGAGAAACTGAAGAAGCAGACGGACCAGCTTCTCGCCAACTGGGAACAAGTGCGAAATACCGACGTAACGAGTTTCCAGAAGCTTGCTGCGGGACAGAACGTACAACCGATCTACGTGCCCGAAGCGAACAGCTTGCGAGTGGTTGGAAGCGGTGGAGAAGAATAGTTGGCTGAGGGTAGATCCCGGAATAGGAAAAGCGCGGGCAATGATGCCCGCGCTTTGATTTTCTGGGAAAAGCTAGATAAACATTTCGTCTTGCGGAACGCTTACGCCGTTTTTTGGAGTGCGACGCTTCTGTCCGAAAAATACTTCAACGCCCGTGGAAATGGCCGTCATCAGCCCATTGACCTGTCGCAAGGGTGAGATCACTGTCTTATGGACGGCGTCGCTGGTCTCTTCCACTTTGTCCATGGTGCGGCTCAGTAGTTCATCAGCGCGAATGATCTGGAGACGGGAGCGATCGAGTGCATCGGTCAGCGTAGCGTCGAAGCGTGCCAGTTGATTGCGAACAAGCGTGCTGGATTCCTGCACGTTCGTTGAGATCAAGTCGATCTTTGGCCGTGCTTCCACCAGGAAAGTCTGGACCGTATCCATGGTCGGCAGCGCCTTCGCTTTAACTTCATTGGCCAGAGCTTCCAGTCGCTCCGTGCTCTTGCGCACGGCGAGGTAGAGCCCAATCAGGATCCCCGCCTGAATTACGACCGCAAACGTAGTGGCCGCGATAAAAACTTTTAGCAGATTGTCATCCATAGGTGCTCCTCTAGAGCCGACGCTAGAGATTCTTTGGTGCCTCGGCAGCGCCCGCGGTGGCTTCGTTATAAGCCTGACGGCCTGCTTCGTAGGCGGTGCGCAGGTTGTCGCGGTGCTGACCAACCACGTCGCGGCCGCGATCCATCCAGTCGTTTGCCTGCTCTTTCGCGCGGCGGGCATGCTGACGTGCCCGGTCTGCACTCTCCTGCGCTTTCGACCGGATTACATCACGCATCTCATCGCCGGACTTCGGAGCATACAAAACGCCGACCACTGCTCCCACGCCCAGACCTGCAAGAAACCACAAGAAACCGCTGCCGTCACGATCCGCCATAACAACCTCCTCCAAAATTATTGCTAGCCTACTCGGATGGTAGCACCCGAATATGTGAAAGACAATTCATCCACTTCGCCCGCTTCAACATAGATGAGGTAGTCTGGATTCAGGTTGTCGCTCTGGCTTCCTGACGGGCTTTCGCAAAACTACATCTTGTGCCGAGCACGGCAAAGGCAGACAATGAGTGCGTTTCCCGGAGGTAGCATTGTCCGATCGCAAGTACCGGCAGCACGGATATCAGGATTCTGGTCACGACACGCAGAAGAAGCAGGAAAAACCGGCAGCGCCGCGGAAAGACAACACGTTCGGTCCGCGACCGATCAACATGCCCGGCACCCGGACTGTCTCCCGTTGTGCCGAGTGTGGAGCGCTCCTTCAGAACCTGAGCCAACCCCTTGGTCAATGCCCGAAATGCCATTTTGACCTGCACGCCTGTAAGCAATGCGAGCACTTCGACCCCTCGCGACGCTTCGAATGTGCACAGCCCGTTCCCGAGAGAATCTCGCCCAAGGACAAAGGCAATAGTTGCACGTTCTATTCAATCCGCGTTCGCCTGGAGAAAGAGACAACCAGCAAAGACGCGCAGCGCCCCAACGACGCGCGGCAGGCGTTTGATAACCTCTTCAAGGATTGATTTCAAGATTAGCCGACACTCAGGGTTTCAATGTAGGCCGTAACAGAATCTCACTGGCAAAGGACTGCGGAGCCTGCGTCACAAGCATAGCCGCCGCGTGGGCCACATCGTCAGCCTGCAGCATTCTGTCCGCATTTTTGCCCGCGTGCGGACTGAATTCGGTATTGACCGATCCGGGGCAAATGACTGACACGCGAATTCCGTAGGCCCGCAACTCTTCCGCCAGGGCATAGCTCAAGCCGTTCAGACCCCACTTTGCCGCCGAGTACGCGGCGCCGTTCGGCAGCGGATTCTTTCCGGCGAGTGAAGAAATGTTAATGATGTGACCGCCGCGCGAACGAATCATCAAGGGCGCCAGACTCCTAACGCAGTAGTAAACGCCCCGAAGATTCGTATTGAAGATCTGGTCCCAGGTTTCCGGCGCGAGTTCATGGAGCGGACCGGGTGGTCCCATGATGCCAGCGTTGTTGACCAGGATGTCCAGGCGTCCGAAGGTGCGGTCTACCCGTTCGGCGAGCGATTGGACGGAACGCAGATCGGTGACGTCACATTCGAGGACCGCGGATTTTCCGCCCTGACTCTGAATCTCCTCCGAGGTGTGTTCGAGTGCCACACGCGATCGTCCGCACAATATTGTCCGCGCTCCCATTTGCGCGAATCTCATGGCAATAGCCGCGCCAATGCCGCGCCCCGCCCCAGTAATCAAAGCCACCTGCTCTGCCAACGGTTGTGCTGTCCTTGTTTCGGTCAAATCCAGTTCCCTCCAAGCGCTCCTACTGCAATCACACTAGCCTGTGATTACGCGCATTTCCCTATTGTGCCTCAGTCCGCATCCCCATTGGTGCAGGCTTTCGAGCCTAGTCGTTTTTGCATCTAAGTTGTAAAAAGGGGGGATTCGATACGCAAACTGGCTTGCCATAGCGAGACTACATCCTTATAATCCGCTCACCGGAATAATCTTAAGCCGAGCGTAATCGTTTACACGGCCAAGGATTTACGGGAGTATTCCCCCCGAACGAAGTTGTTCGAGGTGAATCCTGGTTGCCAACAGTCGGCAGCCATGCAAGACGTGAATCCAGTTTCCCCGAATCGTGAAGGAGCCACAGGAATGAAGAAAAACGTTCTTGCGATGTTGCTGGTAGCCGGAGTATCCGTTACCGCCTTCGCCCAAACCACACCGGCCGCGGCGCCAGCCCCCGCTGCACCACAAACCGGCACCGCACCTGCCCCAGCGCCGCAAAAAAAGGAAATTAAAGACCCCGCAGAATATAACGCTTATATGGGCGCACTGGGCCAACAGGATCCGGCTGCAAAAGTCAGCGGCCTCGAAGCATTCCTAACGCAATACCCCAACAGCGTGATGAAGGAAGACGCCCTGGAACTCCTGATGGGCGCTTATCAGCAGACCAATAACTCAGCGAAGATGCTCGACACCGCGGCCAAAGTATTGACTGCAAATCCCTGCAATCTGCGTGCTCTCGCGCTGGTTTCGTTTACGAAGCGCGCGCTGGCCGAAGCTGGGGGTGCCGCCGCCGCACAGAATCTGACTGAAGCGGGTCAGGCCGGGGACAAAGGACTGCAGTGCATCCCGACGGCGGTTAAGCCGGATGGTGTCGCTGATGCTGATTTTCAAACCTTGAAGAAACAGGTGGCGCAGATTTTCAACGGCGCGTCTGGGATGGCTGCCTTTTCGGCTAAGGATTATCCAAAGGCGCAGACGAATCTGCGTGCTTCGGTGGATGCCGATCCGAAGAACCTTCGAGACGTTTATCCTCTGGCGCTCGCTTATTTAACCCCACCGGTTTGCCCTCCGCCCGCTGCTGCTGGCGACGCGACCCAAGCTCCGCCTCCAGCAGGGTGCTCGACCCCGGAGAAGGAAACCGCCGGTCTTTTCTACATCGCTCGCGCGGCTAACCTGGCGCAGGGCGCAGGACAGGCTCAGATTGCGAAGTTCGGCCAGAGCAAGTACACGAAATACCACGGCAGCGCTGACGGATGGAGCGATTTGATGGCCAAGGCGGCCACTGCGACGGATCCCACGGGCATCACGATTTCGCAGTATGTCCCGCCGACCCCGGCCGATCAGTGTGCGGATCTCGTAAAGACCAAGAAAGTCGAGGAAATGGCCTTTGCCGAGTGGCAACTTTGTCTCTCGGAAGGCAGGCCTGAGGACTCCGACAAGGTTTGGAGCACGCTGAAAGGCAAGCCGCTGCAGATGGTTGCACATGTCATGAGCATCGATTCCCCGAAGCAATTGAAACTGGCGGGCAGTGCCGATGACATTGAAGCCAAGAAGGCTGATATTGACTTGAGCTTTGGCGCGGCGATTCCAAAATTGCAGATGCCGAAAGAGGACACAGATTTTCAGTTCGAAGGCACACCTGTTTCGTTTGTCGCGAAGCCGTTCATGATGACGATGAGCGACGGAGCGTTACTGGTGAAGGCAGGGACGAAAACGCCCAAACCGCCGATTCACAAGAAACCCGCGGCTCACTAGAACTGCGTTTCGAAAATAGAAACAAGAAGGGCGGCCCCGTTCGGAGCCGCCCTTCTTACTTTGCGTTCTTTAGGCTAGCGAACCTGTTTCTTCTCCATCGCGATGGGACGCGCGCTTCGGGGCGGACGCTTGGCGCCGCCGCGCATCGGGCGCACATCGATCTTGAGTTCCTGCATGGTCCGGTTCAACGTGTTTCTGTGCATGCCGAGTTCGCGCGCCGCTTTACATTGATTGCCGCGGTTCTCTTCCAGGACGGTCACGATAAAACGCTTCTTGAACTCCCGCACTGCTTCGGAATAAAGGATGTTGCTCTTGTACATCTGAAGAATAAGTGCCTCCAGCTGATCTCTCACCCGCTGCCTCTTTCCCGCACCTTCGTCAATAGGGCCCGGAACAAATTTCTATTTCGATGACGCCGAAGGCTTGGGATGAAGAGCATCTGCGGCCGACGGTGCACGCCTTAAATAATCCAGCCCCTGATAGAAGCGTTGGCGCAATTCTGACGGTGCGAGCCAGATTGCAGCCCTTCCGCCTACCAGGAAATACGGAGCCAGTTGGGAATCTGCCAACCACTTTTCGGCGGGCGCGAATGCGGCCATGGCGGTGAGCACAACCGACACCACCAGAACGCCCCGAACCAAGCCCACTACGGCTCCCAGAACACGATCAATCGTACTTAGACCAGCCTTCTTCATCAGCCAGCGCGCAATTCGTCCGGCAAAGCCCGCCAAAATCAGAACTGCGAAAAAGATGATCAAGAAAGCGGCAATGTCGCCAAACCACGGCGACTTCACATGCGGCGCGAACCACTCCGCCAGCCGGTGATACTCCCATGCGGCCAGCAAAAAGCCGATGACCAGCCCGGCCAAATGAAAGGCTTCATGAAAAAAGCCCTCAATCGCCGCACCGACCACGGAGAAAATCAGGAAAGCCAGAATGATCCAGTCCGCGATGCTCATCATTCCATTGCTCATGAGAGCGCGCCGCCTAGATTTCCAACTCGCGTCCTGTCAATTGACGATACGCCTCGAGATACTTTTCGCTGGTCCGCTGCGCAACTTCATGGGGAAGGGCCGGCGCGGGCGGTTGTTTGTTCCAGCGGATTTCTTCGAGGTAGTCCCTTACGTACTGCTTGTCGTAGGAGTTTTGCGCTTTGCCCGGTTGATAGGTGTCGGCCGGCCAGAAACGCGAAGAATCAGGTGTCAGTACTTCATCCGCCAAGGTTATGCCCTGGGCGGTCATGCCGAATTCAAACTTGGTATCGGCGATCAGAATGCCGCGCGCAAGCGCATAGTCCGAGGCCTTCTTGTAGATGCTAAGCGTGAGATCGCGAAGCTGGTGGCTGAGTTTCGGGTCCACCAGTTTGCACATCTCTTCGAACGAGATATTGATGTCGTGGCCGGTGGTTGCCTTCGTCGCTGGCGTGAAGATGGGCTCGGGGAGCCGGTCCGATTCCTTCAATCCAACGGGCAATTTAATGCCGCACACCGTGCCGCTCTCCTTGTATTCCTTCCAACCGGAGCCTGACAGGTAGCCGCGGGCCACACACTCGACCGGGAACATCTCGGCGCGCATGACCATCATCGAGCGCCCGCGCAGTTCGTCGGCGTACTTGCGGACTTCGGACGGATACTGATTCACGTCCGCGGTCACCAAGTGATTCGGAACAATGCCCTTCAGGAAATCAAACCAGAAGAGCGAGACCTGGGTCAGGACACGTCCCTTGTGCGGAATGCCGGTCGCCAGGACGTAATCAAATGCCGAGATTCGATCCGTGGCAACGAAGAGCAGGTGATTGGCGTCTAGATTGTAGACGTCGCGGACTTTTCCGCTGGCATGAAGCTTGAGTTCGGAATAGTCGGTTTGTAGCAGAACTGGATCCAAAATGTTGGGGCTCATCGATCAACCTTACCGGAAGAAAACTGTGGCGTATTCTAGCCGTCGATAGAAATTTGTCAACGCTTTCCGTCACAAGCCGCTGGCAGGCCCTCACGACCCAGGAAGAAAAAAGATTGACACATTTAGTGTACGCGAGAAGCCCTGCCCATGGCTTGATTTGGCTGACTGATGATGTGGAAAAACTGAGGAAGGCTCTGGAAAAAAGGGCAGCGTTACTAATCAGCATCCAAGCAAGACAGCGCCCTCCTCGTCAAGAGCCCGGCGCACTTTTTTTCAATCGGTCTTAGGAGCGACTCACCACAATCCAAAGTCGTTTTACGCGAACTTTGTTTTATGCAGCCCCGAACCGCACCGACACCAGCTTCGATACGCCCGGTTCCTGCATCGTCACGCCATACAGCACCGGAGCGATGCTCATCGTCTTCTTGCTGTGAGTAATCAGGATGAACTGCGTCTGGATGCTCATCTCGCGCACCAGTTCGGTGAAGCGCGCAATATTGGCTTCGTCGAGTGGCGCGTCCACTTCGTCCAGGATGCAGAACGGACTCGGCGTGTACTGGAAGATTCCCACCAGTAGAGAGAGTGCCGTCAAAGCCTTTTCACCACCCGAGAGCAGAAGCACATTCTGTAGCTTCTTGCCGGGAGGTGATGCGACGACGTCAATGCCGCTCTCCGCGCTGTTCTCGAGGTCGGTGAGACGCATCAAAGCGTGACCCCCGCCAAACAACTTGCGGAAGGTTGCGCCGAAGTTCTCGTTGATCTTGTGGAAGGCTTCTTCGAATTTCTGGCGCGAGACCTGATCAATCTCCTTGATTGTGGCCGTCGTGTTCTCAATCGCGTCAAGAAGGTCTTTACGCTGCGTTTCCAGGAACGAATGCCGTTCGGATGTCTCTTTGTATTCCTCAAGAGCCATCATGTTGACTGGACCCATGGCATCCAATCGCGAGCGCATCTCGCGCTGTGCCTGATCTTCGGCGGCCAGTTCTTCGCCGATGAGAGGAATAATCGTCGTATCGGCCATCAGTACCGGACGCTCCACACCCAAATCGTTCAGGCAGGTATCGCCCATATGCTGGAGATCAGACTCCAGCTTTGCTGCTGTTGCGGACAACTCGCCTCGACGGTCGCGGGCGGCGTCGAGTTGCTGGCGAGTGGTCCGCAGCATCTCTTCGATCTCGGCGAGCCGTGCCTTCACTTGGTCTGACTCGCACTGCAGGAGGCCGTCACGCGCTTCGCCAGCATTCCGCTCTGCCTCAAAGTCCACCAGCTGCGCGGCCAGTTGCACATTCTCTTCCTGCCGGCGTGCAATCTCTTCGGTCGCCGATGCCATCTGAGCCTGCAAAGCTGCTGCCCTCTCCCGCATTTCAGCAACCACGGTTTCAATCCGCTGTAGGAGAGCAGTTGCCGAACGGTGTCGCTCTTCCAGCGTGGCCACTCGCGATGCTCGTTGCGAAGCCGTCTCTGCCGCGAGATCACGCCGGCTGCGCAGTGCCGCCAATTGATCCTGACCCGCTGCCAGTTGGGTTTCGAACGTTGCTCGCGCTTCTTCCGCGGCAGTCAGTTCCCCTTGCCGTGCGGCGATCAGAGATTCCTGTTCCTGCCGTTCTGCCGACAAACGCTGCAGTTCGCGTCCAATTACTTCAATGCGCTCCCGCACGCGTGACATTTCGCCTTCGAGTTGCTTCAGCAAGTGGCCGGAGGTCATAGCCTGCTTGTCAGCCTCGCGTTTTTCCTCTTCCAGCCGGTCGAGCAGGGCAGTGTGCTCCCCGATTTCACGGGCCAGCGTCAGTGCCAGGATTTCCTTCTCCCGGAGCGCGCGCTCGAGTTCGTCAAGTTGTCGCAGAACGTCTCGCAACTCGCGCTTCATCGAGAGTGGGCCTTCACTGCGTTGCTTGCCGCCGGTGACGGTGACGTTGTGGAAGCACTCGCCAGACTGCGACAGGAAGAACGCATCTGGACTCGACAGGGCCAAGGTGCGAGCCATGGCCGGATCGGGCACGATGTATCCGTTTCCGAGCTTCGGCAAGATCATTTCCAGCGATCTGCCAAAACCGTTGAGCACCCGGATCGACTTCTTCAATGGCAGGACCGTGTCGTCGGTGGGTGCATAGTGGGTGCTCTCGTCGGCGACGAACGAAAACTTCGCTTGCGAATCTTCCGGATGCACCAGAAAAGTCGCGCGTCCATCTACATCCGAACGCAACAGACGCAGGCCT
>Ga0302323_100000251_pt1 | contig 41313 bp, 39 predicted proteins | sample Fen_T0_3_FD_201950 | JGI IMG/M metagenome (GOLD analysis project Ga0302323, IMG submission 201950) | Peat permafrost microbial communities from Stordalen Mire near Abisko, Sweden - Fen_T0_3 | ecosystem: Environmental > Terrestrial > Soil > Wetlands > Permafrost | place: Sweden: Abisko...
CAGGCAGGCGCAGAAGTTTCTCGACAATCTACAGGGCCGTCATGAGACGGCAGACACCGAGCCCGGCGTCTATCGTCAAACCGAAATCAGTGGCGATGGTTACAAGGTGTTCGAACTGACGTCTCTGTTGCCGAAGACCGGCTACGCGGTACACGTGACCAAGATGGCGGATTAGGCCGCGCAATAACCCTTGACCGGGCGGTTGGCAGGGATCATGATGCGTCCCCATAAATCCAATTCGGACTTTAGTCCGTGGAAATGGGGCGCATCATGCAGGTACTCAGGGGAGGAACCTTAGCTTTGGAATCCACCAACCGTCCCCAAGTTCGGGCGGCAAAGGAGATTCCCAGCAGTTCGCTAGGCTTCAAGAAACAAGTCCAGACTTTCTGGCAGAGCTCACCGTGCGACTCGTGGTTTACGGAAGAAGCGCCCGGCACAGCCGCTTTCTACCAGACCCTCGACGAGCACCGATACACCGTGCACCCGAGCCTGCACAAAGCCGTGTGCTTCGAAAAAACGAGAGGCTTGCGCGTGCTGGAGATCGGCTGCGGGTGTGGCAGTGAAGCCGAGCGTTTCGCGCGCGCCGGGGCGCACTACACCGCGGTTGATCTGACCAATGCGGCGGTCAGCATTACGCAGCGCCGTTTTCAGCTGGCTGGATTGAAAGGACGTTTCGTTCAGGGCGACGCCGAGAACCTGCCGTTCGGCGACGATTCATTTGATCTGGTGTACTCCCACGGTGTGCTTCATCACACCCCCGACACAGCGCGGACGATCCGGGAAGTGCATCGTGTGCTGGGTCCCGGAGGCCGCGCCAAGATCATGCTGTACTACCGCGACTCCTTCAACTATCAGGTCAATCTCCGGGTTGTTCGCCGCTTGCGGGCGCAGATGCTCCGGACCCAGGCCGGTTTGAAAGTGGCGAAGATGATCTGGCATGAGCCGGAAGAGGAACTGAAGCGGCATGCCGAACTCATCAAGCAGGATCCCGGCTCGTACCTGGACATGCAGAACATGCTCAACCGGAACACGGACGGTCCCGACAATCCGCTGTCGCAGGTTTTCTCGCGAGAGTCGGCGGCGGAGATGTTCCACCAGTTTCAGAATGTAAAAACCGAAGTGATGTTCTGGAATCCGAACTGGCTGCCGGGCGTCGGAAAGCTGCTGCCCCACGCGATCGAGGAGAAACTTGCTTCCCGCTGGGGCTGGCACCTGTGGATCCACGCGCAGAAGCGCAACCTGGAATTCACGGCCCAGTGGACAACCGCGCAGACGAAGGGGCTCGAAACGAGAGTTCTCGCGGAGGCGCTCGCGAACTGAATTACTGGTTGACCGCCGCCTGAAGCCCTTTGTGGATCACTTCCAGGGTGTCCGCGGAGAGCTTCAGGGCGGGTAATTCTTCACGAGTGAACCAGCGGACGTCGGCGGCATCGCTGGCCGCCTGAAGGTCGCCTGTCGCTGTGCGGCAGAGGAAATCGATCAATACGTAGTGATAACGGACGCGTCCGTGGTCCGCGCGGATGACGCGCTCGTACACGCCCAGCATCTCGCCGGTTTCTACCACTAGGCCGGTTTCTTCCCTGGCCTCGCGAACCGTTGCCTCGCGCAGCGTCTCTCCGCATTCCAGGACGCCACCCGGCAGCGACCACTCACCGAGCAACGGCGGCTGGCCGCGCCGAACCAGCAGGACGCGATTGTCCTGAATGATGACGGCACCCACGCCGATCAGCGGATTGTCGGGGTATTCGCGACTCATGCGAAAGAAAGTTTACAGGGACTTAGGATTCGTAGTTCCCAGTTCGTCGTGGTACTGGGCAACATCAGTTTCCGGATCGTGCGAAGCCGCAGCCAGCGAGAACTAGCAACTAGAAACTACAATGGTTTCCATGCCGCTCGAAGAATACAAACGAAAACGGCGCTTCGAAGACACTCCCGAGCCTCCACCGAAAGTTGAGAAGAAGTCCAAGCACCGTTTTGTCGTCCAGCGCCACGCCGCCACCCGCCTCCACTACGACTTCCGACTCGAGATGGATGGCGTGCTGAAATCCTGGGCCGTTCCCAAGGGCCCGTCGCTGGACCCCGCCGACAAGCGCCTGGCCATGCAGGTCGAAGATCATCCGGTTTCCTACTTTGACTTCGAAGGCACAATCCCCGAGGGCAACTACGGCGCCGGCACAGTGATGGTGTGGGAGGTGGGCACGTGGGAGCCGCTATCCACGGTACCAGTAAACGGCGAGTACGTTCCCAGTACCGACAGAGAAGCCGCCGCCATGCTCTCGAAAGGCGATCTGAAGTTCCGTCTGAAAGGGACGCGGCTGAACGGAGACTTCGCGCTCGTGCACATCAAGGGGCGGCGCCCGGGAAGCAAAGGCAACGAGTGGCTCTTGATCAAGAAGAAGGATGCTGATGCCGTGCCGGGATTCGACATCGAGAAATACGATACGTCGGTTCTGTCCGGTCGCACCATGCGGCAGATTTCCGGCGATGAAGAATCCGAAGAGTGGACGAGCAGCCGTCCTGCGACCCGCGGAAAGCTGAAAGCGGCCTGGCTGGCGGATGCGGTGGCCAAGGCAGATCGCAGGAAAAAGGCTTTAACCACGGAGGGCACGGGGGACACAGGGAAAGGCAAGCGCGGAAAATCAAAACGAACTTCAGCGGCGGACAGTGTGGCCGATAAGACAAGAACAAAAAGTGCCAAATCCTCTGTGTCCGCTGTGCCCTCCGTGGTAAAGGGGTTGGCGGGTGCAGTCCCAAGGTCGATGCCGAGAACAATCCAGCCGATGCTGGCGACGGCCGTCGAACGGCCCTTCGACGATCCCAACTGGCTGTTCGAAATCAAGTGGGACGGATACCGGGCCGTGGCGTTCATCGACGATGGTGGCGTGCGGCTCGTTTCGCGGAACCAGAATGACCTGACCGCGCAGTATCCCGAACTGCGCGACATGCCAAAATTTATTAAGGCGAAGCGTGCCGTTGTCGACGGCGAAGTCGTGGCGCTCGACGAGCAGGGGCGTCCATCGTTCAGCCTGATGCAGCAGCGCACCGGCTTCCGTCCCGGCAAACCGCGTTTGCCCGGGCGGCAGGGAGTCCCGGTCATCTACTACGCTTTCGATCTCATCTACGTCGACGGATACGATTTGCGCCGCGTGAAGCTCGAAGAGCGCAAGCAGTTGCTGGAGACGCTGGTCGAAAACAGCCCGGTGGTTCATTTTTCCGATCACTACCCGGAAAAGGGTTTGGCGCTTTTCGAAGCCGCAAAACAGCGGGGGCTGGAGGGCATTGTCGCCAAGAAGCGCAAAAGCCTCTACGAGGAGAAACGCTCGCGCGAATGGCTCAAGATCAAGATCACCCAACGCCAGGAGTGCGTGATCGGCGGCTACACCGATCCCGAAGGCAGCCGGCAATATTTCGGTTCGCTGGTACTCGGCCTCTATGACAAAAAGAGCCGCTTGATCCACGTGGGCCAGGCCGGCACTGGTTTCGATGAAAAGAGTCTGAAGGAAATATTCGAACGGCTGCAATCGCTCGAAACGAAGACCAATCCGCTCCACGGTGAAATCGGCGGCTTGAAGAAGGTGCACTTCGTACGGCCTAAATTGGTCGCGGAAATCAAGTTCTCCGAGTGGACCCACGAAACCGCCGAAGGCGGAATGAAGCTGCGAGCGCCAGTGTTTATGGGCCTCAGAGCGGACAAGGCGCCGGAAGAGTGCAGGCTGGAAGAAGCAGTACCTGGTTTCTAGTTTCCAGTTTTGCTGATCGGGGTTCGACCAATGCGGCTCGCAGCGAGAACAAGCAACTAGAAACCAGCAACCAGAAACTACTTGATATCCTTCATCAACAGCAGCGACCCATAGTCCCGTCCCGCAGGTTCCACTGCCCGCGTGACAACTCCGGCAAAGGCGTCGCGAAATTCTGGAAACTTTACCACCAGGGCCTTTGCGACTGCGGTGTTTTCCTGGAAACACTGGCCCGTGTTGGAGACGTCAGCCGCCTGGTACTTGACCAGCAGATCGAGATCGTTCCCCACTATCAGGGGAAATACCGTGGTCAACTTGTAAGTCTTGCCTCCCGCGGCCAGGTCTATGGTTTGTCCGTTCAACGGAAGGTCGCTGAGTTGAACCGCTTGCGCCTCATCGTAGAGCTTGTCGGTACCCAGCGTGCTCATGAAGTCCACGGGAGAGCTCAGAGCAATTGCTTGCTGGTAGTACAGCCACGCATTCCGGTTCTGCCCCTTGGTCTTGAACTCCCGCGCGCGCTGTGCGAACCAGGTGCCGTCGTGTCCACCGAGTTGCGCTTGTTTCGCGTAGAAGCCGGCTAGCTTCCAGTCTGGCCCGATGGGCTGCAGGATCAGCGTCAGCGTCCGCGAATCCGGGCTACCCTTCACGTCCAGAATGGCCAGTCCATACTTGCCAGCCGGCAGATTGTTGAAAACGAACACAGCGCTGTCGGTGGTCTGGCCCGTTTTTCCGAACACTCCACATAGAAACTCGGCACGGGCCAGCGGTTCGTTGCCATCCGCCGTCAGGAGGTAGGGTGGTCGGACGGTTGCCTGTGCTCCCGAAAACACGGCCTGGTTGTCTTTCACGGCGGCTTCGATGCCGGCGAAGCTGGCGGCGACCGCGGGAATGGAATTCTGTTGCAGGGCAGCCGTGTCCCCCCGCGCCGCCAGGTCGAAATACCGCCTGCCGGTGCTCTCCAGGACAGTGCGAGTGGCGGCATCCATGTCGGCAGCACTCTGGCAGGTTTGCCCCCCCGCTGCCGGAGCCATCCCGATCAGGACGCCCAGCAGTAAGCCATGCCAGTACTGCCGGTAACCATCTGCGGAAAACAAATGATCTTTCACGCCCCGCCTCTACCAGCATTTTACGACGCCCGCGAGCCCGCGGGGGATGTAAAGCTTGCCGGAGGTGCGTCTTACAAGCCGGGCAAGCCAGAGGACCAGAAACGCAAGAAATAACCCCCACAATCGTTCTTTAAAGCAGTGCTAGAATCTAGCCAGGCTGCGACCGCCGCTGAACCGGCTTCTGGCGCGAAAAATGGGGGTAGCAATGACTCATAGAGGCAAGTGGGCAGTTGTTTGGTTAGGCATTCTGGTGGTAGCGCCCGCCCTCCTTGCCCAGAGCCGTTTTCCCAGCGGTGACTTTCATCCCATGCGCCCCCATGGGCAGCAGCAAAAAGGCGTATTGCCCACCCAGCCGAGCGGCCCGGTCGCCCCGGTTTCTTTGGACCAGCTTCCGGCATCCCCCCCGCAGGTCAGCTATCAAAACGGATCGTTGACCATCATCGCCGAGAATTCCACTTTGGGCGACATCCTGCGCGAAGTGCATAAGGCCACAGGGGCTTCGATTGACGTCCCGGCGAACGCCAACGAGCGAGTGGTGGCCCGGCTCGGCCCGGCGCCGGCGCGCGACGTGCTCGCCAGTCTGCTTAACGGCAGCTCTTTCAACTACGTAATGGTCGGCTCCGTCACCGATCCGGCCGCCCTGACGAGTCTGATGCTCACGGCAAGGACCGGGGGCGCAATCGCGGCGGTGACCCAGACGGCCGAGGTTTACCAGCCTCCGGTCCGCACCGGGTTCGTTCCACCGCCGATGGGGTCGCCGGTAATGGCAAACGCCGACGACAGCGCCGATGATTCCGAGGATGCTGAAGACAAAGACGACGAGGAGTCGGCCCCAGGACAGCTGGGACAGCCCGGGCAGCCGGTACTGCCGGATGCCAATAACTCAGTCCAGCCGACACCGGATCCGTCGCAGCCCAATGCAGGTCCCAAGAATCCCCAGCAGATTATGGAGATGCTGCGCAAGTCGATGCCGCAGCAGCCACAGAACAACGTTCCTCAGGACCCACCCGAATAAGCGCAACGAAGCTCGCGGCTGGGAAACAGTTCATGCTCAGGCGTGAGGGCAGGGAAGTTCGGGCCGCTTAGTCGCCGCTTGCGTGGCTCTGCCGTGGTACAAGAGCCGGAACCGGGACAGAAGACAGGCGGGACGGGTTGAAAGCAGCCAACAGGCCGGTGACGGCAAGATAGGCCCCGAACACTCCCAGGGCAACACAGGTAATCGCCGTAGCAAACACTAGAAGAGCAATAAGAAGAGCGGTCACGCCTGACACCTTGCCGGCGGCCGCATTTTCTGCTGCGGCCCCAAATTTCTTACTTTATCCGCGTTTGACGCCCGCTTCTGTTAGCAAATAAGATACGGGAGTCGAACTGCGTAATTTCACTCTCCAACATTTCTGGGGGACCGTCCACATTACGGAAGTCCAATATTCTTGCGTCTGATGGCAATTACAAAGATCTCTGTGCGGGGCGCGCGCCAGCACAATTTGAAAAATATTGACGTCGAGATCCCCCGCAACACCCTCACGGTGATCACCGGGTTAAGCGGCTCGGGCAAGTCTTCGCTTGCCTTCGACACGATTTACGCCGAAGGCCAGCGCCGCTACGTCGAAACGCTCTCCGCCTACGCGCGCCAGTTCCTCGATCAGATGGAGCGCCCCGATGTGGATGCCATTGACGGCCTGAGTCCCGCCATCTCCATCGAGCAGAAGACCACCAGCCGCAGCCCGCGCTCCACCGTCGGCACCATCACCGAGATTTACGATTACCTGCGCCTGCTCTATTCCTCCATTGGAGTGCCGCACTGCCCGAGTTGCGGCAAGCCCATCACCCGGCAGTCTGCCGAGCAGATTGTGCAGCGCGTGATGGCGCTCACGCCTGATGACCGTGTCATGATCATGGCGCCCATCGTTCGCGGTCGTAAAGGTGAGTTCAAGAAAGAGATGGAGAAACTCGTCCAGCACGGCTTTACCCGCGCCCGCGTGGACGGCGAACTGGTCAACCTGGAAGATGACCTGAAGCTCGACAAACGCAAGAATCACACCATCGAAGTCGTCATTGACCGCCTGCTGGTCAAGCCTGGAATCGAGCACCGCCTCGAACTCTCCGTTGGACTGGCGATGAAACTGGGAGGCGGCCTGGTTCTGGTGGCGGTCGTGAGCGGCGACGAGACTCTGTATTCCTCGCGCCTCGCCTGCCCCGATTGCGGCATCAACGTCCCGCAACTCGAGCCGCGCTCGTTTTCCTTCAACAGCTCGTATGGAGCCTGTCCTGAGTGCCATGGTCTGGGAAGCCGCTACGACTTTGACCCCGCCAAGGTGATCGTGGACTGGGCGAAGCCCCTGCTCGATGGCGGCCTTGGCCCCGGTTCGTCGTCGCAGAATCTAGTGCATGGCCTGCGGTTGGTCGCCGAGGCCTACGGTTTCGACCTGAGCACGCCTTTCGAGAAATTTCCCGACAAGATCCAGAACCTCCTGCTTTATGGCGAACCGGAACGCCGCGGTAAGACCGGATTTCTCGGCGTGATTGGCTATTTGAAGCAAAATCTGGAGGCCTCCACTTCCGACAATTACCGCGAATACCTGCTCGACTTCATGTCGGCCACACAATGTCCGGTGTGTCATGGCAAGCGCCTGCGCCCCGAAAGCCTGGCCGTGAAGGTGAATGGGATGTCGATTGCCGATTTCACGGCGCTGCCCGTGTCCCGCTCCGTCGAAACGGCCCAAAAAATCAAGCTGACGGGCAGGGAAGAAACCATCGCCGGCCGGATCGTGCACGAGATCGCCGAGCGCCTGCAGTTCCTGCACGAAGTGGGGCTGGGCTACATCTCGCTCGACCGCTCGGCCGCCACTCTCTCCGGTGGAGAAGGGCAGCGCATCCGCCTCGCCACACAAATTGGCTCCAAGCTGCGCGGCGTGCTCTACGTGCTGGACGAGCCTTCCATCGGCCTGCACCATCGCGACAACGGCCGCCTGCTGGCCGCGCTCGAAAACCTGCGCGACCTCGGCAACACCGTCCTGGTGGTCGAGCACGACGAAGAGACCATCCGCCGCGCCGACTATGTGATCGACCTCGGTCCCGGCGCCGGTCGCCACGGCGGTGAGTTGGTCGCCTGCGGAACTCCCGCGCAAATCATGGAATCCCCGGGCTCTTTAACCGGAGCCTATATTTCCGGGCGCCAGCACATTGCCATGCTGTCCGAGCGCCGCGTCCCGAACGGCAAGGCGATCACCGTACTCGGCGCTCGCGAGAACAACCTCAAGAATCTCGACGTTGTGTTCCCCCTGGGCGTGATGACGGTGGTGACCGGCGTCTCAGGTTCCGGCAAGTCCACTCTGGTCAATGACATCCTCTACCGTGCCCTGGCGAAGCAGCTTTACCGGTCGCGCGAGGAGCCCGGCATCCACAAGTCCATCGGCGGATCGGAGTTGGTGGACAAGGTCATCCGCATCGACCAGTCGCCCATCGGCCGCACGCCGCGCTCGAACCCCGCCACCTACACCGGTATCTTCGCGCAGATTCGCGACCTTTATGCCATGCTGCCTGAATCGCGCGAGCGCGGATACAAGCCAGGACGCTTCTCCTTCAACGTTTCCGGCGGGCGCTGCGAGGCCTGCCAGGGAGAAGGCCAGCGCCGCATCGAGATGAATTTCCTCCCCGATGTGTACGTACAATGCGAGGTCTGCGGCGGCCGCCGTTACAATCACGAAACATTGACCGTACGCTACAACGGCTACTCAATCGCCGACCTGCTCGAAACGCCCGTTTCCGACGCGCTCCAGACGCTGGAAAACATTCCGCAGGTGAAGCAGAAGCTGCAAACCCTGGTGGATGTCGGCCTGGGGTATATTCACCTCGGCCAGTCTGCCGTTACTCTTTCGGGCGGAGAAGCGCAACGTATCAAGCTGGCCCGCGAACTCAGTAAACGTCAGACGGGAAAAACTCTCTATCTGCTGGATGAGCCGACCACGGGACTGCATTTCGACGATGTGCGCAAGTTGCTCGACGTCCTGCACCGGCTTACCGATCTTGGCAACACGGTCATCATCATCGAACACAACCTGGACGTGATCCGCAACGCCGACTGGATCCTCGACCTCGGTCCGGAAGGCGGCGAAGAGGGCGGCCGCATCGTAGCCCAGGGCACGCCGGAACAAGTCGCCCGGGTGAAGAAGTCGTATACCGGGCAGGCGCTGGCCTCATACTTTAATGGCGCGAAGCCGGGCGTCAACACGATCAGCGCATAGGACGTGCATTGAATTCTTTCCCCGAAAACCCGGAAGCAATCTCGGAGACTCACAGCCCCGATGCGGAACCGGTGCTCGGCCCGCCCGTAGAATCCCCGCCTTCTCCACCCCGCGACCCGGCCTGGAGCGGGTGGGACGTCCTGCGGGTACTTCTCATCGCCGTGATCGCCCTGTTTGTCACGGTTGTGGTGCTTGCCGTAGTTGTCTCGGGGTCCACTTTTCGTGACCGCCTGAACCACCTCAACGCTCAACCCGAACTCCTGATGATCGGGCAGATGGCTGCCTATCTGGTCCTGCTCGGCTACATGTACATTCTCGTGACCCGGGAGCGACGCCAGTCGCGTTTTTGGGACGCCATTCATTGGCATTGGCCCGCCAGCCTTTGGATCTACCTTGTCGGTGGCGTCCTGATGCAAGCGGTTTTTCTGCTGGTTGAGCGCTTCCTTCCGTTTCCGAAAGACACGCCCTTTGAGGCCCTCCTCAAGCGCCCTTATAGTCTTCTCCTGATTGCGGCTTTCAGCATCACACTGGGCCCTCTCATGGAGGAGTTGTTCTTTCGCGGGTTTCTGTACCCTGTTGTGAAGCGCCGCTTGGGTGTGATGGCTGCGATTGTGGCTACTGCACTTCCGTTTGCGCTGATGCATGCCGCCCAGTACGGCGGTGCCTGGGCTTCGGTCCTGCTGATATTTGTAGTCGGCGTAGTGCTCGCCGTGGTTCGAGAAAAGACAAACTCGCTGGCCGCCTCGTTCCTGGTGCACGCCGCCTACAACGGGACCATCATCACGATCATCTTCGTCGCCACCAGCGGCTTCCGGCATTTGGAAAGGCTGAGTCAGTAGACTCTTTGTTGTCGATTTTGGTGAAACTGACCAGACAACTGGCAACGAGAAACGAGTAGCCGTTCTCTGTTATCGTAGAAAATTCATGTCCACCGCTCGCCAGGAACTACTGGAACTCCTCGCCAAGAAATCCTTCCGCCTGGGCGAGTTCAAGCTGTCGTCGGGCTCGACCAGCGACTACTACATCGACTGCCGCACCACCACTCTCGACGGTCGCGGCGCGCAACTCACCGGCCAGGTGTTTCTGGAGGAGATCCGCGAACAGGGATGGGAACCTGACGCGATTGGCGGTCTCACCATGGGTGCCGATCCGATCGTCGTGGCGGTCGCCGTCACCAGCGGCACGATGCACGGATTCCTGGTGCGCAAAGCGGAAAAAGAGCACGGCACCGGCCGCCGCATCGAAGGTTTCGCCGAGAAGGGCGCGCGCGTGGTGATCGTGGACGATGTTTGCACCTCTGGTTCCTCCACCGTGCAGGCCATCGAAGCAGCCCGTGAACTCGGATTCAAGATCGTCGGGGTGATGTGCCTCGTCGAGCGACAGGAAGCGGGGGGCCGAAAGAACGTGGAGAACGCTGCAACTCCGGCTCCCTTCATTGCGGTTTTTACCGCCAGCGATGTGCGCCGGCAGCACTTGGAGCAACGGAAATCGAACGCCGCCCAATGATTCCCGACGGACATACAGACTTGGCTCCGGGGAAAATCGCGTCGGTAGTGACCTATCTCGAGATGCGCGATCGGCCCGCACCGGACGATTCATCAAGCGGAGTGCGCTTGCGGCACGTCCACAATCCTGGCCTCGACTGGTATCGCGCGCTGTACCGGCGGGCGGGCGCGCGTTGGTTGTGGTTCAGCCGTCTGGAGATCACGGACGAGCAACTCGCAGCGATCCTGAACCGATCTACCACGGAGCTGTTTGTCGGCGAACGTGAAGGAGCCGAGATCGGGCTGGCGGAACTGGACCGTTCGGAACCTCCGAACGTGGAAATTACAAACTTCGCGTTGCTGCCGGAAATGATCGGCAAGGGCCTTGGCCGCCCCTTCATGGCGAAGTTGCTGAACCGGGCGTGGGACGGCTCCGTGGCGCGGGTGTGGCTGCATACCTGCACGCTGGACGGCCCGGCGGCGCTGAGTTTCTACATGAAGTGCGGCTTCCGCCCATACAAGCGGGCGATCGAGGTGGCAAACGATCCACGAATCCGCGGGATGCTGTCGGAAGATGCCGCGCCGCAGGTACCGATCATCCGTTAGTCTTAGAAGCTCAGTTCCATGCAGTCTGAAATCAGTGGTTAGACAGGTTTCAACCCTCACAACCTTATGATCCAAATGATCCAAACCCTGGAATGGACCGAAAAAGGCGTTCGCTTCATCGACCAGACGAAGCTGCCGACCGAAGAAGTGTACGTGACCTGCGTTACGCATCAGCAGGTTGCCGACGTCATCCGTAACATGGTGGTGCGCGGTGCTCCTGCCATTGGCGTTGCCGCTGCCATGGGCATCGCGCTTGGCGTGAAGAACTCCAAAGCCGAGAATGGCGCCGACCTCAAGAAGGATTTCGACCAGATCTGCGAGGCCATCCGGCAAACGCGCCCGACCGCGGTCAATCTATTCTGGGCGATACGCCGCATGCAGGAGAAATATGAAACCCTCCGCACCCACTCCATCCCGCAGATCAAGCAGGCATTGATCGTGGAATCTCAGCGCATGCACGCCGAAGACATCGCCGCCAACCAGGCCATGGGGCGCCACGGGGCCACCCTCATGCCCGCGACCGGCGGAGTGCTCACGCACTGCAATGCCGGAGCGCTGGCAACGGCTGGTTATGGCACTGCGCTAGGCGTTATCCGCGCTGCCGTCGAGCAAGGCAAGAAGATTCACGTTTATGCCGACGAGACTCGTCCTTTCCTGCAAGGCTCGCGCCTGACCGCATGGGAATTAATGAAAGACGGCATCCCAACGACTGTCATCTCCGACAACATGGCCGGAGCCATGATGAAACAAGGAAAGATCGGGGCTGTCGTGGTGGGAGCTGATCGCATCGCCGCCAACGGAGACGTGGCCAACAAGATCGGCACCTACACAGTCGCAGTCCTCGCCAAAGAGCACGGCATTCCGTTTTACGTGGCGGCGCCGATCTCGACCGTCGATCTCGAAACGCCCGACGGCAGCAAGATTCCGATCGAGCAGCGCGATGCAAGAGAAGTGACCCACATCGCGGGTAAACAGATGGTGCCGGACGGCGTCGAAGTTGAGAATCCGGCCTTCGACGTAACCCCCGCAAAATACGTCACCGCGATCATCACTGAGCGTGGAATTGCCCGCGCCCCATATGAAGAGTCCCTACGAGAACTGGCGCAGAAAGCGGGGGAGACTCTGGAAGCATCGCCGTAAGAGACGCGGCTTGCCGCGCCTCCTAGTGTGTGACCACCCGACCGAAACCCGCTGCAATTTCGCAATGCCGCCAATCGCACAATCGCAGACTACCTTCGAGAGCGGCGGCAAATCCATCCGCCTCAACGCCTACTTGCCGGAATCCAGCGGCAGCCCTCTGCCCGCCGTCATCGCGCTTTACGGTTCCGGCGGCGGCGTCTCCGGCATGGAGCAACCCGCCAGTATGCTCGCCGCGCAAGGCTTTGCCGTCTTCGTCCTGCATTATTTTGATCGTACCGAGACCGTAGAGGCTTACGACAAGCCAACCATCTTCCGCAACTTTCCCGCCTGGGGAAAGACGGTCTGGGATGCCATTGGCCACGTGGCAGCAGATCCGCGCGTCGATGGAGATCGCATTGGTCTCCTGGGCTTTTCTCTCGGTGCATATCTGGCGCTCTCTGTCGCGGCGGTCGATTCGCGGGTGAAGGTGGTGGTCGAGTTCTTTGGAGGATTGCCGAAAGAAGTGAAATTCTTCATGCGTCGCCTCTGCCCAACTCTCATCCTTCACGGCGAGGCGGACGCGGTCGTTCCGGTCCAGGAAGCTTATGATCTGCAGAACATACTCGAGAAGAAAGGTATTCCGTACGAGATGAAAATCTATCCCGGCGTAGGCCACGGCTTTGACAATGACATCTGGCGCGACGCCGGAATGCGGAGTCTGCAATTTCTGCAGAAGCACTTAGCCGCTTCTGAGAGCTGAGGGCTGAGAGCCACGGCGGAACATTTCCCGATAGATTCTCGTACACTATCAGCAGAGAGGTTTCCCATGTTCACCTTCCTTCTCTGGTGCCTGCTCTTCGTGTTCTGCTGGCCACTGGCGCTGTTTGCCCTGATCCTGTATCCGTTTGTGTGGCTTTTCCTGCTGCCATTCCGCCTGCTTGGGATCGCAATACATGGTGCGCTTGCCCTGGTCTGGGCAGTGGTTATGCTTCCAGCGCGGCTGTTGAGTGCCCCGTTCCGGCTTGGGCGGGTCGCTTAGGTCTGGAGCGCACCGATTAAACAGCGGCTCTAACCCGGTCTATCCCTGCATGGTTGTGAGTTTGGGACTGATGCGCAACGTGGCTCCGGTGGCGCGCTGCACCTCTTCAAACGTCAGCCCGGGTGCAACTTCTTCGAGCACCAGGCCCTCCGGCGTCACCCGCATATAGGCCATTTCGGTGACGATTGTGTCCACCACGCCCACACCGGTTAGAGGCAGCGTGCATTTCTTCAGGATTTTGGGCTGGCCGTCTTTGGTGGCGTGCTCCATCGCGATGATGACGCGCCGCGCGCCCGCCACCAGGTCCATCGCGCCTCCCATGCCTTTCACCATCTTGCCGGGGATCATCCAGTTCGCGAGGTTGCCTCGCTCATCGACTTCCATCGCGCCCAGCACGCTCAGGTCAACGTGCCCGCCTCGGATCATGGCGAACGAATCGGAGCTCGAAAAATATGCTGTGCCCGGAAGCTCGCTTACCGTTTCCTTGCCCGCGTTGATCAGGTCCGCGTCCTCTTGGCCTTCGACCGGATACGGCCCAATGCCCAGCATGCCGTTCTCGCTTTGCAGGATGACATCCATCCCCGGGGGCACGTGATTGCCGATCAGCGTGGGCAACCCGATCCCGAGGTTCACGTAGAACCCATCGCGCAGTTCGCAGGCGATGCGCTTGACGATGCGTTCGCGCTTGTCGATGTCTTTGGGAGGCTTGGTTTCGGTCGGCATATTTTTGTTTCTGCTGCGAGCTGCGAGCTTCGGGCTACGAGCAGGCAACAACTCGCAACTCGCTACACGCCACTCGTCACCGTCTTTCTCACCGTTCTCTTCTCAATCCTCTTCTCAAACAACTCGCCTTGGAAGATGCGGTTTACGAACACGCTCGGCGTATGCACCAGGTCGGGATCGAGTTCTCCCGGTTCGACCAGATGCTCGACCTCAGCGATGGTGATTTTCGCGGCGGTCGCCATCATCGGATTGAAATTGCGTGCCGTCTTGCGATAAACAAGGTTGCCCCACTTGTCGCCCTTCCACGCTTTTACGAATGCGAAGTCGGCTCTGAGCGCCCGCTCCATGATGTAGGTGCGGCCATCAAACTCGCGTGCCTCCTTGCCGTCCGCGACGACGGTGCCAACGCCCGTGGGCGTGAAGAATGCCGGAATGCCCGCGCCCGCGGCGCGAATGCGTTCCGAGAACGTGCCCTGCGGAACCAGGTCGAGCTGCACGGTGCCATTCAGCACCATTTTTTCCAGGAGTTTGTTCTCTCCGACATAGGTTCCGATGTGCTTTCGGAGTTGGCCATTCGCCAGGAGCAATCCCACGCCGAAGCCGTCGACACCGGCGTTATTGCTGATGGTGGTCAGGTTCCTTGTGCCTTTGCGCGCGAGGGCGCGGATCAGGTTCTCCGGCATCCCGCAGAGCCCGAACCCGCCCACCATGATGGTGGCCCCGTCGAACACGTCATGGATCGCCTCTTCGGCGCTGGCGACGACCTTGTGCATAGCAGAAGAATTCTATCGGAAAGCTAAAGAGAATCTACCACGGAGACACGGAGGCACGGAGAAAGGCAAATTGGAGTCGCAAAGCCAGATTTCGGTGACGGATAAGAGCGTCGGTTTTCACCCGCCCTTCTTTCCCAATGACTTGGTTTTCTCCGTGCCTCCGTGCCTCCGTGGTGGGTTCTTTCTCAACCGATGCGCGCTCTCGAATTCTTCCGCCAGTTGCCTCGTATCCAAATTCTCGCGAATGTGTGCCAGGCGCTGTTCCAATTTTTGAAGCGCATCCCCCAGGTTTTCGCGGTTGGTGATGGCGATGTCGCGCCACATCGAGTATGGGCTGCTGGAGATGCGCGTCAGCTCACGCAGAGCTCGCCCGCCAATATCCAGCAGGGGAGCGTCTTCTCCGAACTCGTCTACCAGCGCCGCCGCCAGTGCCGTCGAAATCATTTGCGGCAAGTGACTGATCCAGGCGCAGAAGCGGTCGTGATCCGCGGGATTGAGGGTGGCCACCTTGGCGCCGAGCTTTTCCGCGCAATGCATGAACTCGCTGCATGCTCCGGCGTAAACATTCTGGCGGGGCAACGGCGTGAAGAGCCAGGCCGCGCCTTCGAACAGATCGGCATCGGCAAAGTCCACGCCCGCTTGTTCTTTGCCGGCCATGGGATGTCCGGCGAGGAACCGCTGTCCGGCGGTTTTGCCGAATGACTTGGCCGCGCGCTTGGTGACCTCGGCTTTCGTGCTGCCCACATCAGTGACCAGAGTGCGTGGTGGCAAAGATGGAGCGAGGCGGTCGATCAAATCGAGGATGGCAAGTACCGGAGTCGCGAGCACGATGAGGTCGCTGCCATGGACTGCATCGGCGGGATTCACGATTCCCGCATCGATCGCGCCACGATCCTGCGCACGCTCCAGCACCGGAGCGCGATCGCACCCGATAATCCGACCCGCGAGCCGACGCTTCTTCAGGGCCAGGGCGAGCGAGCCGCCGATCAGTCCCGTACCGATGATGGTGACTTGCTTGAAAGCCATGTCCAAGTCTTCATTGTTCAAGTGCAGGCGAAGCGCCGGCGCTACCTATGCAATCTCGCGGCCGACCGCAGGCGCAATCATGCGGAGCTGGTCCATGAGCTTCGCGAACTGATCAGGATAGAGTGACTGTGCGCCGTCCGAGAAAGCCTTCTCGGGCTGGTGATGAACTTCGATGAGCAGCGCGTCGGCTCCGGCCGCAACCGAGGCTAAGGCCATCGGCGCTACTTTATCGCGGCGTCCCGTGCCGTGCGACGGATCGGCCGTGATCGGCAGATGCGACAGCTTGTGCACGATGGGGATGGCGGAAATATCCATGGTGTTGCGGGTATAGGTCTCGAACGTACGGATTCCACGCTCGCACAAAATGATTTCGTAGTTGCCGCCGGAGAGCAGGTATTCCGCCGAGAGCAGCAACTCTTCAAGCGTTGCCGCTATGCCGCGTTTCAGCAGTACGGGCTTTCGGATCTTGCCCAGTTCGCGCAACAGATTGAAGTTCTGCATGTTGCGCGCGCCGACCTGGAAAATGTCCACGTAAGGAAGCATGAGATCAATTTGTGAAATCTCCATCACTTCGCTCACAACCAGCAAGTTGAAGCGGTCACCCGCCTCGCGCAGCAGTTTCAGGCCATCGGCGCCCATGCCCTGGAACGAATAGGGGGAGGACCGTGGCTTGAACGCGCCTCCGCGCAGGGCCTTGGCGCCGGCTTTGGCAATCAATTCCGACACCGTAAACAGTTGCTCGCGGGATTCGACCGAGCACGGCCCGGCCATGACCATAACTTTCTTGCCGCCGATTTCGAGTCCATTCGCGAACTTCACCACCGTGCCCTCGGGCCGAAAGTTGCGGCCGGCGAGCTTGTAGGGCGCGGTGATCCGGTGGACTTCCTGCACGCCCGGCATCATTTCGACTTCGCGTGTGTCGAAATCGAGCTGCGCCCCAACGCCACCTAAAACTGTCTTGCTCGCGCCCGTGGAACGGTGAACCTCGAATCCCATGTGGACCAGTTGATCGATCACATGCTGGATTTGGTCTTCCGAGGCCGCATCTTGCATTGCGACAATCATAGGTGCTTTCGCCTTTTGCCCCGCCGGAGCTCGCGAAAAGCCGCGTCCCCAGCCCTGCTGGGCGGTCTTCAATCCTCGTACTGTGAATCAATCTCCGTCTCGTGGGGTGCGGGCACGGAGTCTGGAGCAATTTCGTGCTTTTGAATGCCGCGCATCACGTCCATGATTCGCTCAAAGATCCCCGCCAGATCCCGGGCCGCCAGCGGACCCTGGTTCACACGCTGTGCGTTGGCGATCACTTCGCGCTCGCGTTCGGGCTCGTAAATCGGCAAATCGGTGTTGCGCTTGAGCCGTCCGATCTCGACGGCGGCATGCGCGCGCTCGTTCAGAAGGCCCACCAGCTTGCGGTCCAGATCGTCGATTTTCTTACGCCAGTCGGAGATGTCCATGGGAGCTTTTAGCTGTTAGCTTTTGGCCCTTAGCCTTTTCTCAGGCGTTAATGGAAATGCTGAACTCCGGCCAAGAAAGAGGTGTCCAGAACACGATTACGACGCCCGAGCTAAGAGCTAACAGCTAAGAGCTGCCTTATGAATTCTGCCACAGATGCGGCTTCCCGTCCGGGATTTTGCTCGATGGTCTGCACAATGGCGCTGCCGACCACCGCCCCTTCCGCGAACTTGCCGACCGCGGAAAATTGTTCGGGAGTCGAGATTCCGAATCCTACTGCAACCGGCAGTTTGGTGAAGCGACGGATGCGCTTGACCAGTCCGCGCGCATCCTCGGGCATTTGCTGGCGCGCGCCTGTGACTCCAGTGCGGGAAACGGCATAGACGAAACCCGTGGAAACCTCGGCAATCTGCTTCAGTCTCTGATCGGTGCTGGTCGGAGCGGCCAGGAACACCGTTGCCAGGTCGTTCTTGTGTGCCTGATGCAAGTAATCACCGGCCTCTTCGATGGGAAGGTCGGTAATCAGCGTGCCGTCAATCCCGGCATGGCGCGCCACCCTGCAGAACTTTTCCATTCCCATGCGCAGGATGGGGTTGAGATACGAAAAGATGACCAGGCCCACGGACTGCGAGTGTTCGCGGATCTCCGCCGCCAGTTTCAGGACATGCTCAAGTGAGGTTCCATGCTTTAATGCCCGCTCGCTGGCACGCTGAATCACGGGACCGTCCGCCAGCGGATCGCTGAAGGGCACGCCCAATTCAATCACGCTCGCACCGGCGCCAATGGCGGCAAGGATCACCGCACGCGTGGTGGCGAGGTTGGGGTCACCGCACGTGACGTACGCGACTAGCGACGGTTTCTTTTCGAAGTGAAAGGGCATGAAGAACCAGTAGTCGGTAGTCAGGCTCGGCTAATCCAATTTCAAGTTCTCCCGCAAAATTCCGATATCTTTGTCGCCGCGTCCGGAGATATTCACGATCACAATGTCGGATTTCTTCATCTTCGGAGAGCGCTTGATGACTTCGGCGACCGCGTGCGCCGATTCGAGGGCGGGTATGATGCCTTCGGTCCGAGCCAATAGCGTGGTCGCCCGCAGCGCTTCGACGTCGGAGGCCGGCACGTACTGGGCGCGGCCAGCGTCCTTGAGCATGGCGTGTTCAGGGCCAATGGAGGGGTAGTCCAGACCAGCGGATACGGAATGTGTGGCCGCGATCTGCCCCGACTTGTCCTGCAATACGTAGGAATACGTTCCCTGCAGTACGCCGGGGGAGCCGCCGCGGAAACGCGCCGCATGTTCGCCCAGGGCTTCGCCGCGTCCGCCGGCTTCGACGCCGATCAGTTCGACTTTCTTGTCCTTGATGAAATCGTAAAAGATCCCGATGGAATTCGATCCCCCGCCCACACAAGCGATGATCGCTTTGGGAAGCTTGCCTTCGGCCTTGAGAATCTGTGCCCGCGTTTCCTTCCCGATCACGCGGTGGAAGTCGCGCACCATGGTCGGATACGGATGCGCCCCCAGTACGCTGCCGAGCAGGTAGTGCGTGGTGCGGACGTTCGTGACCCAGTCACGCATGGCCTCGTTGATGGCGTCTTTCAGGGTGCATGAGCCGGAACTCACGCCGCGGACCTCGGCTCCGAGCAAGCGCATGCGGAAGACGTTGAGTTCCTGCCGCCGCATGTCTTCGGTTCCCATATAGACGACGCATTCGAAGCCAAGCAGCGCGCAGACTGTGGCGGTGGCGACGCCGTGCTGGCCGGCGCCGGTTTCGGCGATCACGCGCGGTTTGCCCATGCGCTCCACGAGCAACCCCTGGCCCAGGCAGTTGTTGATCTTGTGCGCGCCGGTGTGCAACAGGTCTTCGCGCTTCAGGTAAATTCTGGCCCCGCCCAGCTTCTGGGTGAGACGGCGAGCAAAGAACAGTGGCGTCGGACGTCCAGCATACGTCTTCAGTAATTCATCGAGTCGTTGCTGAAACTTGGGGTCCCGCTTTGCTTTCTCGTATTCGCGCTCCAGTTCGTCGAGCGCTGCCATAAGCGTTTCCGGGACATAGCGCCCTCCGTAAACGCCGAAACGGCCGGCGGCGGCGCCGCCGGCTGGCGCCTTCTTCCCGGCGCGCCCCGGGTTTTTTCGGGTGATGTTTGCGGTCGCCGTCATTGAATGGTTTCTTCCGTGGCCCGCACGGCGTGGATAAAGGCGCGAATCTTGTCCGCATCTTTCTTGCCCGGTGCGCGCTCGACTCCGGTGGAAACGTCCACACCCCAGGGATGCAGAACGTGGATTGCCTCCTGGACGTTCCCAGCATGCAGGCCGCCTGCGACGATGAGCTTGCTAATGCTGTTGATCACGCCGGCCCAGGGTTGCACGCGCTCCCAGTCGAAGCTCTGCCCCGTGCCGCCGCGCTGCTCTGCCGTGGAGGAGTCGAGCAGAACGCCGGTGATGATGCCAGGCCGGAAACCATGTGTCTCGAGGAAGAGGTCGCCGTTCTCTGCGACGTGAATCTTCTGCACACGTTTTCCCTTGTAAGCTTCGTCCGGCTCGACCAGGCCGCTGGAAACCGGATCCCAGCCGACACTCTCGTCGTCCGGCTTGTCAAAGATCTGCGCGGGGCAGGTTCGGAAAATAATTGGCCTGCGCAAACCCTTGGAGAGCAACCGGAAGAGTGAGCGGCTGAATTCCGCGTCTTCCTCTCCGTGCAACTGGACCGCGGTCAGCCCGGTTTCGGCGACGATCTCCTGCACGCGTTCCACGGTCTCATTTACAAATACCCCAATCTTCTCCACCTGCAGCGGCAGTTCCGAGATGATGCTTTTCACCGTTTCAGCGGTGACCCGGCGCGGGCTTTTTTCGTAGAAAACGAACCCCAGGGCGTTCGTGCCAGCCGACACTGCGGCGAGCGCGTCTTCCCGGTTCGTGATCCCGCAAATTTTGATCCAAGTCATGAAGATGGTTGCTAGTTGCAGGTTTCTAGTTTCTAGTCTTTGCTGACTACTGACTACTGACTACTGACTACTGTTGCCGCTTCTTCCCGCAATCTTACGAGCGCTGCTCCCGGGTTTGCTGCTTTCATCAGCGATTCACCGATCAGGAAGGCGTCGTAGCCCGCCGCCCGGAGGCTCGCAACATCTGCGCCGGAGCGGATTCCGCTCTCTGCCACGCGCAGGCAGCGTGCGGGCATCTTTTCGGCCATCCGGAAGGGTGTGGACAGATCCACTTCGAAAGTCCGTAGATTGCGGCTGTTGATGCCGATCAGATCGCATCCTGTGTCGAGGGCGCGCTCAAGTTCCAGTTCATCATGTGCTTCACACAGCACATCGAGACCGTGGTCGCGAGCGGTTTGGGCCAGCGACCGCAAATCCGATTGCTCGAGCGCGGCGACGATCAACAAAATCGCGTCCGCTCCATTGGCGCGCGCTTCGACGATCTGAAATTCGTCCACAATGAAGTCCTTGCGCAAGCAGGGAATGGAGCATGCCGCCGACGCTTGCCTCAGGTTGGCGAGCGATCCCTGAAAAAACTCTTCATCGGTCAACACCGACAACGCTGCCGCGCCTGCCTGCTCGAGTTCTTTCGACAGTGCGGCAGGGCGAAAATCGGCGCGGATCAGGCCTTTTGACGGCGAAGCTTTTTTCAATTCCGCGATGATGGCAATACCGCTTTTCGAAATCCGTTGAAGTTGTTTTCGGAAGCCCCGCGGAGTGTGTTGGGCAGCAGCCCGTTCCAGCGCGCCGAGATCAGCGCTCCGCCGGCTCAGAGATATCCGCTGGCGGGCAGCTGCAACAATAGTGTCGAGGGAGGCGGGCATGGAATCCGTTCATTATAAGGGAGTGCCCGCGGTTCTTTGCGCCAAGGGCCTCCTCTGTGACGCCGCGCATTGACCCGAACTCCAGCGAGATGCTATAAACATCTGCTTTGTGCCGGAGGTGTGCGAACTGTTTCTAGGGCGCGCGCCGGCGGCATGGGCTTTCCGACGCGGCCAAATCAGCACTCCTAATTTATGTCTAGCGGTGGAAGCGCGTTTGGAGTTCGAACACGTCGTGATCCCTGAATAAGCGACTAATCCCTGGAGGACTCTTATGCGCACCTGGATCGCAACTCTTGCGTCCACGGGATGCCGGTTTGCGAAAACTTCCGCGACCCTTGCAACTCTTATTGTTCTAACGGCTGCCAGCGCCCTGGCACAACCCGCCGAGGAGGGTGGCGAAGCGGCCCTTAAGCTGCCCGACCTTTCTTCCGTCTCGTTCTTAGGCGTCGACGGCCACCGCTTGCTGCTGATCGGGTTGCTGTTCTGCGTCTTCGGGCTCGGTTTTGGCATGGCCATCTACATGCGCCTGAAGAATCTCCCCGTGCATCGCGCCATGCTGGAGGTTTCGGAACTGATCTACGAAACCTGCAAGACCTACCTGGTGACGCAGGGCAAGTTCCTGATGCTCCTGTGGGCATTCATCGCCGCCGTCATCGTGCTCTATTTTGGCGTGCTGCGGCACTTCGAAATTCCGCGCGTGATGATCATCCTGGCATTCAGCCTGGTGGGAATCGCGGGCAGCTACGGGGTGGCGTGGTTCGGAATTCGCGTGAACACCTTCGCCAATTCGCGGACGGCGTTTGCTTCGCTTCCGGGCAAGCCGTATCCGGTGTACCAGATCCCGCTCGAAGCCGGCATGTCGATCGGCATGATGCTGATCTCGGTCGAACTGCTGATCATGCTCTTTATTCTCTTGTTCGTACCGGGCGACTACGCGGGCCCCTGCTTCATCGGGTTCGCCATCGGCGAGTCCCTGGGCGCGGCCGCGTTGCGTATCGCGGGCGGCATCTTCACCAAGATTGCCGATATCGGTTCCGATTTGATGAAGATCGTCTTCAAGATCAAGGAAGACGATGCCCGCAACCCCGGGGTCATCGCCGACTGCACCGGTGACAACGCCGGCGACTCGGTTGGACCTTCCGCCGACGGCTTCGAAACCTACGGCGTGACGGGAGTCGCGCTGATCACCTTCATCCTGCTGGGCGTGAAAGATCCGATGATCCAGGTACAGCTTCTGGTGTGGATCTTCGTGATGCGCATCATGATGCTGGTGTCCAGCGCGTTGGCGTATTTCATCAATGGCGCCATCGCGAAAGCAAAGTACGGCAACGCGAACGAAATGAATTTCGAGCACCCGCTCACTACGCTGGTCTGGCTCACGTCGCTGGTTTCGATCGCCGCCACCTACGTTGTTTCGCATTTCATCATTCCCAGCCTGGGCGGCGACACTTCGCAGTGGTGGAAGCTGGCTTCCATCATTTCCTGCGGAACGCTGGCGGGCGCTGTGATTCCTGAACTGGTCAAAGTGTTCACCTCGGTGGAATCGCGACACGTGAACGAAGTAGTGACCTCCGCAAAAGAAGGCGGCGCATCGCTGGGAATTCTCTCCGGTTTTGTCGCCGGCAACTTCTCGGCATATTGGCTGGGACTGGCGATGGTCGTTCTGATGTCGATCGCCTACTTCTTCAGCCAGATGGGCCTGGCGATAGCCGCCACCATGATTGCCGCGCCGGTGTTTGCCTTTGGCCTGGTTGCCTTCGGCTTCCTCGGCATGGGCCCGGTCACGATCGCCGTCGATTCCTACGGCCCGGTCACCGACAACGCCCAGTCCGTCTACGAGCTTTCGATGATCGAGCAGGTGCCGAACATCAAGGCGGAGATCAAGAAGGACTTCAACATCGACGTGAATTTTGACCGCTCCAAGGACTTGCTGGAAGAGAACGACGGTGCGGGCAATACGTTCAAAGCAACCGCCAAGCCGGTGCTGATTGGAACCGCTGTAGTCGGCGCTACGACGATGATTTTCTCGATCATCATGGCGCTGACGAATGGGCTGACCACGAATGTGGACAAGCTCTCGTTGCTGCACGCTCCATTCTTCCTCGGCCTGATTACCGGCGGTGCGATGATCTACTGGTTCACCGGCGCATCCACGCAGGCCGTAACCACCGGTGCCTATCGTGCGGTGGAGTTCATCAAGGCCAACATCAAACTCGATAGCGCGGAGAAAGCTTCCGTCGCCGACAGCAAGAAGGTGGTTGAAATCTGCACGAAGTATGCGCAGAAAGGCATGTTCAACATCTTCCTGGCCGTCTTCTTCGGGACCCTGACGTTTGCGTTCGTGGAGCCGTTCTTCTTCATCGGCTACCTGATCTCGATTGCGATCTTCGGTCTCTACCAGGCAATTTTCATGGCTAACGCCGGCGCCGCCTGGGACAACGCCAAGAAGATCGTCGAAGTGAAACTGAAACAGAAAGGCACTCCGTTGCACGATGCCACTGTGATCGGGGATACGGTTGGCGACCCGTTCAAGGACACCTCTTCGGTAGCCATGAACCCGGTCATCAAGTTCACCACGCTGTTCGGATTGCTGGCGGTGGAACTGGCCGTCTCGCTCACCCGCGACCAGGGCGTCGGCCTGACCCACATCCTGGCGATTGCCTTCTTCGCGGTCTCGGTCTTCTTCGTCTACCGGTCGTTCTACGGGATGCGAATCGGATCCGAGTAGGCAAGTTGCTTGGTAGGGGAAACGCAAAAGGAAACGCCATCCATCGCAAACTGGATGGCGTTTTTGCTTTTTTGAGACGCGGCTACTGCTTGGTGAGTGTTAGCGATTGAGATTGGTCGCAAACTTCGCTGCTGAACTCGTATGTCCCCGTCATGTTCTTTGGCGCCGTGATGCTGTCCAGAGTAACGTTGTCGTAGAAGACCGTGCCAACGCCGTCATCGGTCGAGCCACTGAACGAGATAAAGTTGCCCGCCAGGTATCCGTTGGAAATCGTTCCGCTCACTGCGCAACCGGAATTAGTATAGGTCAGGGTACCGGTCAGCGCGAAGGTTCCATCCTCCGAGGCCGTTGCGGCTTGCGACAGAGCGACCGAAAGAGTAGCTTCCGCGGCGCCATACCCTTTAGCGCGGGTCACATTGGAGATCGTTCCATTCCAGGTCCCACTGATCGACGGTACCGCACTGGCCGTCACGGTGCCTGAATCGGCGCACTCGCCCGTAACTGTGTAGGTCCCCGTCAGCGAGTCCTTAGTTCCTGAAGCGGTGACCGAAATCACCTGTCCCCCGAAATTCTCGGAAGTCAGAGTGACATTCTTGTCTTTCACGGTTCCAGTAAAGCCGACGAACTGAGGGGCGATGCAGCCCGATTGGGAAACGTACATTGTGCCCGTCAGGTTGGTTCCGCTCTGGGTAAGGTTACCGCCGACGACGAATGTGGGGCCACTCCTGAGGACTTGTGCCGCGGTTGACGATGCGCTGAACGCCCAATTGCCCTGGGTTAATCCCAGATTGTTGGTTCCACCGCATCCTGCGAGCGCCAGGGCGAAGACGCCGGCCAGCAGTGACAAGACTGAGAACTTGGAAAAACCTGCGAACTTCATGAAGCCTCCTGGGGGCATGTCCTTTGGGACTAGCACCAACGGAATGACTTTCTACGATGCAAGTACCTTTGGGAAGATTACTTAGGTACTCAACGGGCCTTTGGCGCTAACCAAGGTCACGGAGGGCGCAGCACGTCGCGGTCGTGCTAACTTGTTTGCCATGTTCATCGGACACTTTGGTGTCGCGTTGGCGGCGAAGCGCCTGACGCCGAAAAGTTCACTTGGCGCTTTGATGTTTGCGGCGGAGTTCCTGGACTTGCTGTGGCCGATTTTTCTTCTGTTGGGCGTTGAGCATGTGCGAGTGGTGCCGGGAATCACCAAGGTGCAACCGTTCGATTTCTATGACTATCCGTTTTCGCACAGCCTGACCATGACCCTGCGCTGGGCGCTGGCTGTCGGGTTGATCTATTACCTGGTACGCTGCCACGTTCGCGGAGCCTGGGTGCTGGCGTCGCTCGTGCTCAGCCACTGGGTGCTGGATTTCATCTCGCACCGCCCCGACATGCCGCTCTGGCCGGGCGGCCCCAAAGTTGGATTGGGTTTGTGGAACTCGTGGCCCGCTTCGATCTCGGTGGAACTCCTGCTATTCGGCGTGGGCTTATGGCTCTACCTTGGGTCCACCCGTGCGCGCGACCGCGTTGGCACCTATGCATTTTGGAGTCTGATGGCATTGCTGGCTTTGGGATGGTTGGGAGCGCTATTTGCGCCCCCTCCGCCGGATACGCATCAGCTCGCACTCGGAGCGCTGGCCATCTGGCTGACGGTGCCGTGGGCGTGGTGGGCGGACGCTCATCGCGAGTCCACGAGCACGGGCTGAGACGCAGCAAGCTGCGTCTCCACATTGACGAATCTACATTGACGAATCGGCGGCAGGCTCAGTACGCGTTCTTCATCTTGTCCTGCACGCTCTTGGCCAGCTTCTGGATCTCCTGTGCCTTCTTGATCACGTCCATGGACAGGATGTTGGTGTTCGTCTTGTCCACGTTCTGTTTGAGCTCGGTGACGAGCGCGACCAGTTTCTCGGTATCGCGCTTCAGTTCGGCCTGCCGCTCCAGGACGGCCCGTGCAATCATCTCCCGTTCTAGCTGTTGATGGGGTTCCACCCAGGTGCTGGGAAGCTCCGCCTCCCGTGTAGCAGCGATTTGTTGAATCTGGGCGTGGTTCGCAGGGGCTGGTTTCGATTGTGCCTGCGCCAGGGAAAAGAAAAACAGCGAGGCGAGCGTCAAGGTGAAGACATACTTGGGCATACCGTGCTCCCACATGGCAGCCAGAATTTTTCTGGTGTCAATCGTGGTTTAGCACGGTTACAGAAAGCGCAGTCTGCACAAAGAGGCGTATCTCAGAACGAAGGTAACGATCGCGGAGAAAAAAAAGGCGAAGCTGAAAAGCTTCGCCCCCTTGAACTAGCAACCAGAAACCAGAAACTACAACGAACTCATCTTCGCCAGGAACTCGCTATTGGTCTGCGTCTTGGCCAGGCGCTCAATCAGCAGTTCCATGGCTTCCACCGGCGACAACGGGTTCAGCACTTTGCGCAATACCCAGATGCGCTGCAGATCTTCTTTCGGGATGAGCAGCTCTTCTTTTCGCGTGCCGGAACGCTGGATGTCGATGGCCGGGAACGTCCGCTTATCGACCAGCTTGCGCTCCAGGATGATTTCCGAGTTGCCGGTACCTTTGAATTCTTCAAAGATCACGTCGTCCATGCGGGAGCCGGTGTCGATGAGTGCCGTCGCAATGATGGTCAGCGAGCCACCCTCTTCGATGTTGCGCGCCGATCCGAAGAAACGCTTCGGACGCTGCAAGGCGTTCGAGTCCACGCCGCCGGAGAGCACTTTGCCGGAGGGCGGAACGATGGTGTTATAGGCGCGCGCCAGACGGGTGATGGAATCAAGCAGAATGACCACGTCGCGCTTGTGCTCGACTAGGCGCTTGGCCTTTTCGATCACCATTTCCGCGACCTGCACGTGGCGGGCGGCGGGCTCGTCGAAAGTCGAAGAGATCACCTCGCCCTTCACCGAGCGCTGCATATCGGTAACTTCTTCCGGACGTTCATCAATCAGCAGCACCATCAGCACGACTTCCGGATGGTTGGCGGTAATCGAGTTGGCCACGTTCTGCAGCAGCATGGTCTTGCCGGCGCGTGGCGGAGAAACGATCAGACCGCGCTGGCCTTTGCCGAGCGGGGTGAGCAGGTCCATGACGCGCGCGCTGATGTTCTCGCGCGTGTTTTCCAGCTTCAACCGTTCCTGCGGATACAGTGGCGTCAGGTTGTCGAACAGGATCTTGTTGCGCGCCTCGTCGGGCGATTCAAAGTTGACCGCCTCGATCTTGACCAGGGCAAAATACTTCTCGCCCTCATGGGGCGGCCGCACCTGGCCGCTGATGGTGTCACCGGTCTTGAGGTCGAACTTGCGGATTTGCGAGGGCGACACGTAAATGTCGTCCGGGCCCGGCAGGTAGTTGTAGTCGGGCGAGCGCAGGAAGCCGTAGCCGTCAGGGAGGATCTCCAGCACACCTTCGGCGAAGATGTGTCCTTCTTTTTCGCTTTGCGCCTGCAGGATCTTGAAGATGAGGTCCTGCTTGCGGAGTCCGCTGGCGCCCGGCAGTTCCAAAGATCGGGCGATCTTGGTTAGCTCGGTAATATTCTTTTCTTTCAGTTCTGCGATGGTCATATTCACCTACAGGATGGATTTCTCAGGAGGGTCTGTCGGGGGGAGTTTCGCCCGCCGTGTGGGCACACGGCGGAGCTGGTTAAGCAGCCCGCCGTTGTGCCTCGGCAACATTTTCTGGTTCGCTCAGGATGTCCTGACGCTCCGCGTCTGCGATGCGGTCAAACACCAGGTTCATGGTTTCTTGAATGCGGGTATTCGGCCGGTGAAACTTGCGCGTTGCCTTGGAGGCAAGCTGGCAGAGCATATACCGGTTCCGCAGGGTCAGCAAAGCTTCAAAAACTCGATCAGAGCGCATCGTTCGTAATTCTCCTAAGGGATAAATTCGGCCCTGGATTTCCATCATCCGCCCTTGGGTTGATGGTCACCTTTTATAGCTGGCCAAACTGCAATTTGGGCTGGAATGGAACGGGATTGCCAGAGTCACCCAAATAGATGCCCCGCCCTACCCTAAAGTTGCTCAATTCTTTGGGGTTTGCAGCAATTGCGGGCAGAGATTCGTCAGGACCGCGAGAAGTCTGCGATGTCCTTGGAACGCTAAGTATAACAAACTACAAAGCCGGGTCAAGAACAATCTTGGCGCTGCCCGGCGGGTGCCTCCGCTGCTACTTAAGAGCGCTCAGACGGGCCGACAGACGGGACTTATAGCGATTCGCTGTGTTCTCGTGCAGGGTCCCCTTCTGGATCGCCTTGTCCAGCATCGATGTCGTTTCCCGGTACACCTGGGTGGCGGCCGTTTTGTCGCCCTTTTCCAGGCTCTCGCGCAACGTGCGCAGGGCACTGCGCAGGCGGGAGGTGTGGGCCCGGTTGCGGGCGGTTCGCTTCTCGGTTTGACGGGCGCGTTTGAGCGCCGAAAAATGGTTCGCCATGCTGCTCTATTACCTTCGTTTGTCCTGGAGATGCCAGGAAGATGTTCGGGTGGGAATCCGAAACTATGATTCTACGGTAGCAAGTCACACCCGGTCAAACAGATATGGATGCCCTCGAGCGGCTGAAGGTCCTGATCAACTCGTCCACCCCGATCGTCGTGATGGAGACGGTGGAGGAAGTTCGCGCTCTTTCGCTGATCCACGCCGCCTGTTCCGAACTCAATATGGCGCTATTCGAGTGGACGGTTGCCGACGGGCTGGTGCGTTCCGGCGCGAATGCTTCGAGTCCTCCGCCCGTTGATCTCCAGGCGCGGATCAACGCCGCCCGGCACACCGCCGATCCCGCGGCTCCAGACTCGAGCAAGAGCGCCATCTACAACACTGCCGACCCGGTGCAGGCCCTCGCCAACATGGAGTCCATGACGCTGGAGGCCGTGTTTGTCCTGAAAGACTTTCACCGGCACATGGACAGTCCGGTGATCGTCCGCAGGCTGCGCGACGTCGGCCAGAAGTTTTCCGCCAACCGCCGGACGCTGGTGCTCACCGCGCCCGCCATCGAAATGCCGCGGGAACTGGCCAGCCTGGTGGAGTACCTCGATCTGCCGTTGCCGGATATCGATCGCCTGCGCGAAATCATCCGCGAGACCTATACGCGCATGGCCCAGACCCACGCGCTCAAACTCCAGCTTGACGCTGCGGGCGTGGACGCCATGGCTGCCAACCTGCGCGGCCTGACCGAAGAGGAAGCCGAGCGCGCCGTTTCGCAGACAGTGGTCAGCCGCTACGCGCTTTCGCCGGCGTGCGTCACCGATGTGCTGGAAGCCAAGAAATCCATACTGAAGCGCTCCGAGATGCTGGAGTTCGTGGACGCGAGCGACACCATGACGAGCGTCGGCGGTCTCGACAATCTGAAAAACTGGCTGGCCCAGAGGCGCAATTCCTGGGACCCGCAGGCGCGCCAGTTTGGCCTCGATCCGCCCAAGGGCGTGATTATCCTGGGCGTGCAGGGATGCGGCAAGAGTCTGTGTGCGCGCGCCGTCGCGGGAGAATGGAAGCTGCCGCTGGTGAAGTTCGACACCGCCGCCGTGTACGACAAATACATAGGCGAAACGGAAAAGCGCATCCAGAAAGTCTTCCGCGTGGCCGAGGGGCTGGCCCCGTGCGTCCTGTGGATTGACGAGCTGGAGAAAGTGTTTGCCGGCAGCGGCCCGGATTCGGCATCGGCGGACGCCGGTGTTTCGTCGCGCCTGCTGGCATCGTTTCTTTCCTGGATGCAGGAGCGCAAGTCTCCGGTCTTTGTGGCCGCGACGTGCAACAACGTCACCGTGCTGCCGCCGGAGCTGATCCGCAAGGGTCGTTTTGACGAACTCTTCTTTGTCGATCTGCCGAGCCAGACCGAGCGGAAACAAATTTTCTCGATTCAGCTGACGAAGCGGAAACGCAATCCTGTGGATTACGAGCTGGATCGTGTTGCCGCCGCGGCCAAGGGCTTCTCGGGAGCGGAGATCGAATCGGCGGTCCAGACCGCTCTATACGCAGCGTTTGCCCGCAAGCAGGAACTCGCGACCGAAGATCTGCTGCACGCGCTCGAAACTACCGTTCCGCTCTCAACCACCCGTGCCGAAGAGATTGCCGAGCTACGCAACTGGGCGCAGCAGCGGACGGTATGGGCGTCGACGCCGGAAGCGAAGGGCGAAGGCGCAAAAGCGTAGCCACCATTGACTCCCACCCCCACCCGGGGTACGCTTTATCCAATGATTGTCGTCCGCCCTGTGAGGGCGCGCGTTTCGTCTGGTTTTACCTCCACAGTAAACTCTTTGCGCGTCAAAATTGTGTGCCAAGAAATGCTCGCCGAGGTGGTTCCTCCGAGCGAGCTACGACATCCAAGTGTGGGCCCCATTTCGCTGCAGGAGGCGGCGCTACGACCCTGAATGAAGAAGAGCATTGAAATCAGCCCCAACATCGAAGCCCTGTTCGGCACCCGCGATGAAAATCTGCACGTGCTTGAAGACGGCCTGAATATCAACATCGACCTGCGGTCCGATCACATTGAAATCGAAGGCGCGCCGCGCGACGTGGCCCGCGCCGAGCAGCTCTTTGCCGACTACGACCACCTGCAGCGCGGCGGATTCCAGTTCCAGAACGGCGACCTGAACAGCATGTTGCGCGTGGTGGTGGGCGATCCGAATGTCACCCTGCGCGGCCTGGCCGAAGCCGGGCGCCAGCGTTCCCTTGGGCGCCGCACCGTCCAGCCCAAGAGCCCCAACCAGCGCCGCTATCTCGATGCGATCGAGCACCACGACATGGTTTTTGGCGTCGGGCCGGCGGGAACGGGAAAAACCTATCTCGCCGTGGCCATGGCGATCTCGGCCCTGCTCAGCAAGCAGGTGAATCGCATCATCCTGGCGCGGCCGGCGGTGGAAGCCGGGGAGCGCCTCGGATTTCTGCCCGGAACTTTGCAGGAGAAGATCGATCCCTACCTGCGTCCGCTCTACGACGCGCTCTTCGACATGATGGAGCCCGAGCGGGTCGAACGCTATCTGGAGAAAAATGTCATCGAGGTCGCGCCCATCGCCTTCATGCGCGGCCGAACGCTCAACGATTCGTTCGTCATTCTGGACGAAGCGCAGAACACGACCTCCGAGCAGATGAAAATGTTCGTGACCCGCCTGGGCTTCAACTCCAAGGCGGTCATCACCGGAGACATCACACAGATCGATCTGCCGAACGCGCGCCGCAGCGGCCTGCTCGAGGCGATCGACATTCTGAAAGATGTGAACGGGCTGTCCTTCGTGCACTTCGATGAGACCGATGTGGTGCGCCATCATCTGGTGCAGAGGATCATCCGCGCCTACGACGACTACAAGACCCGGCCGTCGGATAGGCAGTTGCCGCTGTCGTTGGAAGTAAAGCCGGCGGAAGCGAAGCCGCATGAAGCAAAGCCTGTGGCGCCCGAGGCGAAGCCGGTAGATAACGGGAAGCAGGCACGTGTGGAGAATGCTCCTGCACCGCTGACGCCTCGCTGGACAGACGAGCCACGCGCGCGCGACTAGTTACAATTAGAATCAGGCCGGGAGGGAGCCCCAATGGTCCCTCCTTTCCCTTTGGCGGGCTGCCGACAGGCTCGCAAGATGTTGAAAGACGCGCGATCCGTATCTGTGATTCGTATCAGGGCATCGCTTTAGCGATGCCGCAAGCGATTCATCTTCAAACGCCCCTTTAGGGGCCGGAAGTTTTCGGAGCAAGGAGTTGGTCATCTTTCAAAAACGGGTTGCCGGCCTCACCGAACTCGCGCTCGATCACTTCGTCGCCCGCGCCCGCCGCAGCGTTGGACTGCGGGGCGGCGTCAACGTGCTCGTCACCTCGAGCGCCCAGATGAAATCGCTAAATCGACGCTTTCGCCGCAAAGACCAGGCCACCGATGTTCTCTCCTTTCCCGCCCTGCCAGAACCAAAAACACGATTGAAAACGCCCTATGCCGGAGATATTGCCATCTCGGCGGAAATCGCGGCTGAGAACGCGCGCACTCTAGGACACTCCGCCGGGTTGGAGATCAAGATTCTTGCCCTGCACGGCATCCTTCATCTGCGCGGCTACGACCATGAGAACAAGAACGACCACGGCAAGATGGCCCGCCGCGAAGCCTGCCTTCGCCGCGAGTTCCGCCTGCCGGTTGGCCTGATCGAGAGAGCAGCAGGCTCCCGCCCGCGGAGGCGCGCTTGATCGGCGCCGGCATTGGCATCGTGGTGCTGCTGGGTCTGCTGACGCTTGTGTCGTACGTGGACCGCGTCTACCAGGAAATTGGCAAATTTCTTTCGCGCGAATTCCAGGACAACATCGATTCCTTCGAACAGTTCGTGGAGCCCCGCCTGGGAGTGGGCCGGGAGCGGGCGGCCCTCTCGATGGCCATCCTGACCCAACTGGTTACGGCAGCCATCGCCATGATTGTCGGCTTCACCGTGTTTCGCGACCGCGCCTGGAGCGGCTACGAAGTTCTTCAAGCCACGCTCACCCTGATTCTGATCATCATTGTTTTTCAGCGCTTTCTTCCGTTTGTGTTTTTCTCTCGCACCCGTGGGCGCTGGCTGGCGCGCGCAACTCCGCTGCTGCGAGTGCTGATTTACCTGATCCTGCCCATCACGCTGGTGTTGGGATTCCTACAGTCGGTGGCCGCGCTGACACGTGAGCACGGTGACGCCGCGCCTGAAACTCCCGCCGAAGCGGTGGACGCTCTCATCGAGGCGGGCCAGGAAGAAGGCATTTTCCAGGAAGGCGACCGCGACCTGATTCAATCGGTGGTCGAGTTCAGCGGTAAGACCGTCCGCGAGGCGATGAAGCCGCGGCCGGAGATGGTGGCCGTCCCGGTCGATTACACGGTTGAGCAGTTGGTGGACCTGCTGAAGACCAGGCCTTTTTCCCGTATCCCCGTGTACGAAGGCTCCATTCACAACATTCGTGGGGTTCTGCACGCGCAGGACGTTCTCCAGGTGCCCGACACCGAGGCTCACACCCGCACCGTGGACACGCTGATGCGCCGGGATGTTTACTTCGTTCCCGAAAGCAAGCTGAGCAGCGATCTGCTGCGCGAGATGCAGCGCAGCAACATTCGCATGGCGATCGTGGTGGATGAATACGGAGGCGTCGCGGGCCTGGTCACGATCGAAGATTTGGTGGAAGAGATCGTCGGCGAAATTGGCGACGAGCACGAAAAAGCCCAGATCGTGCGCGAGAGCGAGCACTCCTACATCGTCCCCGGCAACATGGACGTGGACCGCCTGGACGAGTTGTTTGGCATACGCCTGGAAGGGCACGAGTCGTCGACGATTGCTGGCCTGGTCAGTGAGTTGGCGGGACGCATTCCGAAAAAAGGCGAAGTCGTCGAGGATGAAGCCCTGAAGTTTGAAGTGTTGGATTCCACGGATCGCAAGGTGGAGCGGGTGCGCATTACGGCCGTCGCGCCAAAGCAGATGAAGTTGATTTGAGAAGACGCTGGTGCGCGTGGGACGCATCTGGAGGTTAGCTACACCTTGTTGACGAACAGAATCCTCGAACACAGGCTTCCGATATTCCTCAACCGTTGGACGTCAGAGTGCGTTTCCACAAGTTCCTTTGTCGCCGCATGAGCCACTAGCGTCCGCACGGCTGATAGGTCTTCGATTTCAGAAACCTTCAGCGAGAGTCTGCCAAAATAGCAAGCTGCCTCAAGGATCTCTCGGAAGTAGAGAATGGTGACCCAATCGCGATCCGCCTTGTTCGCTCTAAGCTTATCCATCTTGTCCACTATCTGAGTAACGCGCTTGGGGTCCCGGATGAATTGTGGGAGTGACTCCCTCAGGACGAGAGGTCCGACCGTGTCGGCGACCTGTCGCTCCACGCCCTCAAGGAGGGCGAAATAGGGAAGTTTGACGACCGGATCGTTGAGGTCTGAAAAGTGAACTAGACCGACAATTTCCTGCCTACCGACGACAAAAAGAAATGAGCGGTCGTGGAAGCTGTCAACCAGATCGACAATAGGAGTTTCTGATCCGATGAGATGTTGTACTTGGATCGTTCTGGGTTGAGACTGTCCGCGTTCGAGGAACGCTACGAGCGTACCGGCCCGGCGAATGGGGATGACATCAAAATTGGAGTTGGCCTCCAGTTTTTGCTCCGCGTCGCGTTCGTCCTCAGAGCAAACGAGATCTTCCTTGGGTACCATCAGGTCGCGGGCGACAAAACTCCGCGCAAGCCTACGGAGCGTTTCCCTCAGATCAGTCATTTCGTCTTTCGGAGTCAGTCAGGGTAGGTGCCCCGCCGTCTTCTTTGGGTCAACTAGACTCTCAGATTGAATGAGGCGGGTAGCCCTCGAGATAGCGCAGTTCCGTCCGCTACCCAGGTACTATCCCGACGCCCGCTGCGGCAGCGGCCCGCCGGAGATCGGTGTCGGTTCTGGCCAAGGGCAAACTGAATCGCATCGCAAGCGCCAGGTATGACGCGTCGTAGTTGGTAAGGCTGTGTTTCTGTGCGAGGGCTGGCAGTTCGAGAATTTCGCGCGGAACTTGCTGGGCAGCGTCAATGGGAAGGGCCTTTAGTCGCGTCAGAAAACCGTCGATTTGATCGAATGTGATCCGCTTCCGCCGGTAGGCCATGAGAAGGCCGTTGCCCACTTCATAGAACCACAAGATCGGAACCACTGGACGTTTGGTGGAAAGGCTTGCCAGGATGTTGAGGCCATACTGCCGCCCGGCCTCGTCTTCCAGAAACCACTGGAGCGCCAACGACGCATCCAGCACCAGATCACTCACAGACGGTGACCTTCGCGGATCAGTTGCTTAACCGAGATACCCTGCAGGGGAGTGCGGTTTTTCTCGACAAAGTTGAGCATTTCCCGCACGGCGTCATCATGGTCTCCATTGCTGTCTGTGGCAAGGGACAAGCGTTCCTTTTTTCGTAGGGCAACGAGTGCCGTGGCAATCACTTCCTCGGCAGATCGAAAGTGTCCTGACTTCAGCTCGTCGTTAACGATTTGTTCCTGCTCGGGAGTCAGATTGATATTCACGCGCGAAAACTCCTGTGCCGACGATCAAATCATAGCAGTTTTCTTGGTCTATCGGCGGCCGGAAGCCAGTAGCTGTTAGCCTATCTCCATGTCCTTTCACTCCGGATTCGTTTGTATCCTTGGCCGGCCCAACGCGGGCAAGAGCACGCTGCTGAATGCGCTGGTCGGGGAGAAGCTCGCCATCATCTCGCCCAAGCCGCAGACGACGCGCAACCGCATCCTCGGGATCATCAATGTTCCCAAACAAAAAAGCCGCGATGCGGGGCAGATTGTGCTGATTGACACGCCCGGAGTGCATCGCCCGGACACCTCGCTCGGCCGCCAGATGATGTCGGATGTGCGCGAGGCGATGTCGGGATGCGATCTGATCCTGATGATCGTCGATGCCAAGAAGAAGTGGGACGCCACCGATACGTTCCTCTTCGATCTGGTCAAGAAGACTGCGACGCCTGTGTTTCTGCTCCTCAACAAAATTGACCTGCTGGCCGACAAGCGCGACCTGCTTCCGCTCATCACGCAGTTTCAGGCGTTGCGCGATTTTAAGGAGATCATTCCGATTTCCGCTTTGAAGAAGACGGGCCTCGACGAACTGCTGCAATGCGTCCTCCAGGCGCTGCCCAAGGCTCCGGCGCAATTCCCCGAGGACCAGATCACCGATCAACCGCTGCGCTTCATGGCGGCGGAGTTGATCCGCGAACATATTCTGATGCAGGTGCGGGAAGAGGTGCCGCACGCGGTTTCGGTGATGGTGGAGCAGTACGAGGAAGGGAAGACACTGACGCGCATCGCCGCGACCATCTTTTGCGACCGCAACAGCCAGAAGTCCATCCTGGTGGGAAAAGGCGGCCAGATGCTGAAGAAGATCGGGACCCATGCCCGGCTGGACATTGAGAAGTTGGTCGGGACTAAGGTGTTTTTGGAACTCTTCGTCAAAGTTCAACCGGGATGGCGGGAGTCGCGGCAGTTCGTGGAGGAACTGGACTGGCGGCGAAGGGCCGGGCTCTAGGGCTGGCTTGCGGCTCTCGGCTCCAGGCTCTTGGCCTTAGATCGCGAATGGCAGGTTTTTCAGATAAGTCCCAAAGCCTAGAGCCGAAAGCCCAAAGCCCGGAGCCTGAATCATGGTTTGCATCCCGGACCGGAAGTCCCTAGAATCTTTCTCAGTGTGGGATATCTCAAATCCCCGGAGCATCGAGCCCAGGGCGTAAAGCCCGGAGCCTTAACGCCCGAATCCCAAATGCCAGATTCTTCCTCGTCCTCGCATCCCCCGAAGTCCTGCAACTTCGACGCTCAGAAGCTCATTCTCAAGCTGAGCGTGACCCTTGCCGCGGACCGGAAGGCGGTCGATCCGGTGGTGCGGAGCGTGATGAATATAGTCCGCGAGACGAAGTGCGCCAGCGGGCGGGAAGACGACATCGAACTCGCGCTCTCAGAGGCGCTGGCGAACGCGGTCGTGCACGGCGCGGGCTCCGATCCCACGAAGATCATCGAATGCGACGTGGCTTGCGACGAAGAGCGCGGCATGCTCATCGTGGTCCGCGACCCCGGCCCGGGCTTTGATCCCGCCAGCCTCGTCAACCCCTGCGTTGGCGAAAATATCTATTCCAACCATGGCCGCGGCATTTACCTGATCAACCAGTTGATGGATGAAGTCCGTTTCGACAAGAACGGCACTGAGATTCGCATGATCAAGAGATAGGTCGCAGATGGCAGGTCGGAGATCGCAGGAAAATCGAGGCAGTAGCGACGGCAACAGACGGAATTGAGTTGACCTCTTCCGCAATTAGGGTTTTGTATTTCTCTGCCACCTGCCACCTGCCACCTGCCACCTGCCACCTGCCACCTGCCACCTACTCCTTCACCGCAATCCCCAAGGTCTTCATCTTCCGGTACAGGTGACTTCTCTCCAGCCCGAGCACTTCGGCCGTGCGGCTGACGTTGCCGTGGTTTTCGTCGAGCTTCTTCAGGATGTAATCGCGCTCGTACGCGGAGCGCGCCTGATGGAGCGTGGAAGCCTCGCTGCCCGCTGCCCTCCGGCTGCCGTCGCGATACACCAGTGGCGGCAAATGCTTGCGCTCGAAACGCGATGTTGTCGGATTCATGATCACGATGCGCTCGATTACGTTGCGCAGCTCGCGCACGTTACCGGGCCAGGAATAGCGCATCAAGGCCTCGATGGCATCCTCGGTGATTTCCCGCGGCCGCCGGCCGTACGCTGAGGCAAATTCCCTCAGGAAATAGCGCGCGAACAGCGGGATGTCCTCCTTCCGTTCGCGCAGCGGCGGCACCACGAACGGAATCACATTCAGCCGGTAGAAAAGATCTTCGCGGAAATTTCCTTTTGAAATCTCCTCTTCAAGATCCTTGTTGGTGGAGGCAATCACGCGCACGTCCACCGTGATGGGATCATCGCTGCCGACTGGCGTGAATCTCTGCTGTTCGAGTGTGCGCAGTACTTTCGACTGCGTCTTCAGGCTCATGTCGCCGACTTCGTCCAGGAACAGAGTTCCGCGATCGGCTTTCTGAAACTTACCTTCCTTGTCGGCGGTCGCGCCGGGGAAGGATGACTTGAGATGTCCGAACAGTTCGCTCTCGATCAGGTCTTCCGGGATGGCGGCACAGTTCACCTCGACAAACATCTCGTCTTTCCGCGGGCTCTGCGTGTGGATGGCGTGCGCGACCAACTCCTTGCCGGTGCCCGATTCGCCGTAAATCAGTACCCGTCCGTTGGTGGGCGCCATCAGGCCAATCTGTTGTCGCAGCGCTTTCATGGGCACGCTCTCGCCCACGATCACGCTCTTGGCCTGGAGTTGTTTCCGCAGATCTCGATTGTCATGCCGCAGTCGCCGTGCCTCGATAGCGTTCTTGACCAGGATGAGCGTCTTTTCGAGTGACAGCGGCTTTTCGACGAAGTCGTAGGCGCCGAGCTTGGTGGCGCGCACGGCGGTTTCGATTGTCCCGTGCCCGGAGATCATGATGACTTCCGGCGGATCGTCAAGGGCGCGGATCTTCTCCAGCGTTTCCAGGCCGTCCATTCCGGGAAGCCAGACGTCCAGCAGGATCACATCACAGCTGGACTTGCGCAGCAGGTCGAGACAGTCCTCGCCACTGGGGCTGGAGGCGGTCTTATACCCTTCGTCCTCAAAAATGCCCTGCAAGGACTCGCGGATTCCGGTTTCGTCGTCAACGATTAGGATTTGCGCCATGTTAGCTTGCCGCCGAAGTGCCGACAGTTTCCACCACGACCGGCAACTCGACAACGAAACGGCTGCCTACCGGTTTGTTCTCTTCCACTCGGATCGATCCATGATGATCTTCCACGATACGGCTTACAATCGCCAGTCCCAGCCCGGTCCCGCGCTGCTTGGTGGAGAAGTAGGGCAAGAATAGACGTTCCTTGAGCTCGCGGGAAACCCCATGTCCGGTGTCGGCTACGACGAGTTCGACCGCGTCGCGGCTGGCCACCAGGGACGTCGAAATTGTGATCTCGCGTAGGACCGCGTCTTGCATCGCCTCGGCGGCATTATCCACCAGGTTGGCCACGGCGCGCTGGATGGCTGCCGGATCGGCCATCACGTTCGGCAAGTCGGCGGCAAGATCGGTATGCACCTCGATCCCTTCGAGCCGGCCGCTGAACATTGAAAGCGCACTCTCCACCAGGCTGTTCAGGCTGGCAGGTTGCGGGCGGGACGCGGGGAAACGCGCCAGCGCCGAAAATTCATCCACCAGCGTGCGGACAGTCTCGACCGCATGGCCGATGGTCTCCGCGCAGGTACGGATGATCTCCAGGGAAGCCGGATCGGGAGTGGTGCCGCGCGCCAGATGGCGCTGAATGCGTTCCGCGGAAAGAGCAATCGGAGTCAGCGGATTCTTGATTTCATGCGCCACCCGCCGCGCCACTTCGCGCCAGGCGGCCTGCTTCTGCGCGCGCAAAAGGTCGGAAAGATCTTCAAACACCAGCACGTACCCCAGCCGCTGCGTCCCATGCTCCAACGCGGAGACCGTGATCGCGACGTTCAGGTTATTGCGCGGCAGCGTCAGTTCCAGATTTGCGGCCGTCATGCCCATGCGGTCGGCGCGCCGCAGCAGCGGCTCCAGATTGTCGAGCACCTCTTCGGGGAGAAGATCGCGCACCGGCAGGTTTACCAGCGCAGCCGGGTTGGGATAGTCGCGCCGTTCCACATAAAACATCCGCAGCAGCGCCTGGTTGACCAGCGTGACGCGCCGCGCGGCGTCAATCGAAACCACGCCGGTCGGGATACTCTCCAGGATGGTTTCGATGTGGCGGCGCCGTCTCTCCAGCGCCTCGTTGACGATGCCCAGCTCGCGGCTCGAAGCCTCGATCTGCCCGCGGCTCGATTCCAGTTGCTCCGCCATGCTGTTGAACGATTGCACCAGTTCGGCTAGTTCGTCGGTGGCGCGAATGTCTACGCGGTAATCCAGTTGCCCTTTGGAGATCGCTTCGGTGCCCGCGGCCAGCGCCGCGACGGGCCGGTTGACCAGTTTCGAAAGGAAAAGTGCGAGCCAGGTGGAGGCGAACAAAACCACCACCGTCAGCAGCATGAGAAACCCAATGTAGGTACGCCGCACCAGTTTTCGCTGGCGTGCCAGTTCGAAATAACGTTGCTGGCTTTCCTGGATCTGCCGAACCGTGTCGGCAAACTTCGCGGGCAGTGGCATGGCCACCACAATCGACCCGTTCGCGGAGGGAGCCGCGCCCACGATGTAATCGGTCTGGTTCCATTGAAAGCGTGGGTGTTCCCCCCGCATCGCCTGCTGCAGCGGGAACCTGTCTTTCATGGCGATCAAGTCCGCCGGCGCACCCATGCTGGCCTGGACCTTTCCCTCCGCCAGCGCCAGGACAAATCCACCCTGCAGCGTTGGCACATGGCGCCGGAATTCTTCTCCGATGAAGGAGAAGTTCCGGTTCGCGAAAGCACTCGCGACCACCGGCGAGAGCGCTATGCCCTGCGCCTCGGCGGTCGCGTTCTGACTGGTGTAATCCGATATGAGCGACGCCATCGCGGCCGTGTCGGCGCGCACTTCCTCCACCGGTTGCGAGAACCACTTGTCGATGGACCGGTTCATCAACCCGTAGGAAAACCAGAACATCGCGATGACCGGAAGAAACGACAACAGCAGGCTGACCACCACCAGCCGGGTGCGAAACTTCGACCCAGCCACACCCATGCGGCGCTCGGCATAGAGCTTCAGCAGGTTGCGGCCCAGCACTACCGTGAGCACAACAAAGAGGAGGAAGATCAGGGCCGACAGGGCGACGAAAAACAGAAGTTGCTGGTTGCTGTCAGGACTGATGAACTTCAGGTTGAAGGATCCTTGGGAGACGAGAATCACAAGCAGCAGGAACGCCCCGATCGCCAGCGTGATGACGGCCTTCCGGCGGCCGGAGGTCTTGGGTTCGTCGCGGGTTAGGGTAGGGTCGGGCAAGGATCGACCGGCGCCAATTTTCGGGAGCGGGCGAGGATCATTATAGAACCGCCGGAACAGTTGCTGGTCCTTCGTTGGCAGTCGTTCGCGATTTGTCGCCAGGTCCGCAAGGCGGCCCCTGTCTGCCCAGCGACTAGCAACCACCGACTGGCGAAATCGACTAATGACCCTTGGACTGCTCCAGCGCGCCTCGCAAAGCTTCATACGCGGGTTTGGGAAAGTAATCCCGATCGAAGGGCAGGGCGGCGCCTTGCTTGCCTCTTGAATGCGAGCCGATCCACGAATACTTGTCGGTGAAGCCCCAGGTCTGGATCGCCGTACAGCCGGGGTGAGAGAGGCAGGCGGTGGCAATTTGGCGGTACACCTCAGCCTGGAGTCTCAGATCCTCGGGGGTTGGATCGCCATTCGCGCCCACCGCTAGGGACACATCCAGTTCCGTGATGTGCACCTGGACTCCCAAGGCAGTGAAACGGCCGATGTTGGCCGAGATCGAAGCCATGTCTGGATGCAGATTGCTGATGTGCATCTCGAGACCCACTCCGTCGAGGGGAACGCCACGCCGCCGGAAATCCTGCACCATCGCATAAACGGCGTCGGACTTGGGATTCATCGTTTCGGCTTCGGCTTCGTTGTAGAAGAGCAGCGCCTCGGGATCCGCTTCATGCGCCCAGCGAAAGCAGCGCTCGATGTAGGCAGTGCCTTTTTGCGCCGAGCCGATGCCCGGCTGGTCATACCAGAGGGTGCTGCGAAGGCTCCCCAGTACAGGCTCGTCAAGCGCTTCGTTGATGACGTCCCAGGCGAACACCCTGCCCCGGTAGTGACGGACCACGGTCTTGATGTGCTTTTCCAGGATCTCGGCAAGCTGAGCAGGGGTGTAGTGCCCTTCTGCCAGCCAGGGCGGATTCTGACGGTGCCAGACCAGGGTGTGGCCGCGGACCTTCATCCCATGCGCGATCGCGAAATCCACAATCCGGTCGGCTTGAGAAAAATCGAAGGACTTCGGATCCGGACGCAGCGTCTCCCACTTCATGGCGTCTTCCGGTTCCAGCAGGTTGAATTCGCGGGCCAG
>Ga0302323_100000254_pt1 | contig 40986 bp, 34 predicted proteins | sample Fen_T0_3_FD_201950 | JGI IMG/M metagenome (GOLD analysis project Ga0302323, IMG submission 201950) | Peat permafrost microbial communities from Stordalen Mire near Abisko, Sweden - Fen_T0_3 | ecosystem: Environmental > Terrestrial > Soil > Wetlands > Permafrost | place: Sweden: Abisko...
GGCTGGTTTTTCTGGCGGTGCTGCTGGTGCTGGTTGCGGCCCACGCTTTAATTGATTCGGGCGAGAGCGAACGGATGCCGGCTCTTTACGCCGTGCCGCTGATCACAATATTTGGCGCCGGATTTTTTATGGTGCTGGTGGCCAGCAACGACCGTTTTTCGCCTCACGCGGGCTGGCTGGCTCTCGTGCTGCTGGGTGTTCAGGCGCTGCCGCTCCTGCACGACGCGCTGGAGCCGCGGCGTCTTCATTTTAACTATCCGCCTTACTATCCGACGCTCTTCACCGGGATGCGTGAGGATTCAGCGCGCCGCGGCGGCGCGGCCTGGATGGCGGATGTGCCGGCGGGCGCGGCGTGGTACAGCGGGCAGAAGGTGTGGGCGCAACCGGCGCAATTGCGGGATTTCTACGCGATCGGCGTAGATCAACCAATCTATGCTCTCGTGCTGACACCGCACACGTTGGACAAACCGTTCTTTGCCGAACTAGCACGCCCCGGTAATAGTTCTGGTCCTTTAGGCGAATGGCCGCAGGTGTATTCAGGTTTGGTTACAAACCGGTTGCCTTTGAGGTTTCCACTGAACCAAGTTAATAAGTATTCGGACAACCTTTACGTGCTGTTCAACCCGCAGGTCGTGCAGCTACCGGTGAAATGATCGCGGTGCCGAAATTGATTTTCATGAGACTCTTTAGTGTTCATCTTTTGCTCCTCTGTCTGATGGTTGCGCCACGGCTCGGGGCGGTCTACGCGCCAATTCCGGAACTGGAACAGGGCAGGGCGTTGACGGTTTATCTGGCGACCGGTGCTTACTACGATACGAATATTTTCGGCGGCTCGACCCAGGAAATCAGCAGTTATGTTTACGAGTTTAATCCGAGCGTGGTGTTCAATGCCTCGGTCGACGCGAAGACGTTTGTCTCGGCCTCCTACCGGTTGTCGCTCGATTATGTGCCGGACCGGCCGGGCAAGAAAGCCCTCGACAGTCACGAGTTCACGGCGCGGGTTGCGCATACGTTCACGCCTCTGATGGAACTCGATCTAAGCGACACCTACCAGATCGCAAAAAATCCTGAGTCCTTGTTGCCGGGCCTCGCCACGGTGGTGAACACCGACCAGTCGTACCGGCGCAATCAGTTTGACGGCCGTTATGCCGCCGGGCTGACCAAGCGCACAGGCCTAACATTCAAAGCCCGAATCACCCGTTACGACTACGAAAATGCCGGGCTCGGTGACAGCCTTAACCATGACGAATATCTGGCCGGACTTTCCTTGAGTCATGCCGTGCTGCCGGAGTTGCAGACGGTGCTGGAGTACCGTCATTTGATCATCAACTACGACGCGAACGGTGATCGGAAGGACAAGCGCTCGGACTTTCTACTCATTGGTGCCGATCGCGCCATGAACGCGCGGCTTGCACTGACCAGCCGGCTGGGTTTTGAGCATCGCAGCCGGACCGGGGGAGACACCGCCACGCTGCCCTATGCGGAGTTGGGGCTAAAATACGATTACCATCAAGGCTCGTACGTTTCTGCCGGATACGGCTATTCAGTCGAGGAAACGTCCAACATCGACCTGTATAGCGACATGAGTGTGAACCGGTTTTTTGTGAACCTGCAGCAGGTTGTTCTGCCGCGGATCGTGGCCACGGGGTCGCTCACTTGGGAGCCATCCGAATTGCACGGGCGGCCGGGCATACGTAAAAATGTCAACGAGACGAACACGCAGCTCGGTTTCGCGCTTATCTACCGGCCGGGCAAGGTATGGTCGGTTTCGGCCACCTTTGACCACGATCGCATTAACTCCGGCGACCCATCGCGTCAGTTGAAGCGGGACCGCACCGGACTCAACGTAAAGTACGTTTTCTAGACAGCTCCGGTTTTTTTTGGCAGCCGCCGTGGCTTTTGCTTGCAGCGCAGAGGATGGGCACCGCGCAAGGTAATTGCGGCCCTTTTCCGTCGTACAAAGTGCTTGCCGATCCCGACAGACGGAAGTTCCTTAGTCGTGCTTCATGGTTCATACCCACCACGTCGGTAAAGACGGTGCATCGCTCGCCGAATTTTTTTCTCTGCTGCGTCTGCGCAAGGCACTGATTTTTTTGATCCTTGGCCTCGTGCTGACGACGACCTTGGTTGTGACTGCCTTTTTGCCGAAATGGTTCGAATCGACAACGGCCGTGCTCGTCAAAAAACCTGAGGGCGAGGTCAAACTTTTCCAAGCGCAACAGAGCGGTTACTACGACCCATATTTTTTGCAGGATCAGTTCAAAATCATGCAGGAGGCCAACATCCTTCTGCCGGTGATCGAGAAACTTGGCCTCAACGAAAAACTCGCGGCACCCTATGGCGCGCCGGGGCCGTTACCCACCGATATCACCTTAGAATACCTGCGAAAGAAGATGCTCAGCATAGAGACGCCGCGCGGCTCCTCGGTAATCGAGATCACCGTTTCAGCGCAGGATCCCCAACTCGCGGCCGACATCGCCAATGAGATTGCCCGCGTCTATTCCGATGACCGCATCAACCTCGCGACTTCGTCCCAACGCGAGGGACTGGCACAACTTCGCAAGGAACTCGAAGCCCAGGAGCGGACGGTAACCATTCAACGAGACCTTGTGGAAAAACTCCGCAAGGATCTGAACATCTCCGGCGTCGATCTCAACGCCCGTTATAGCGACATCGATATCGAAACCTTGCGCCAGATGCAAAACTCTCTCATCGCACTGAGCGTCGACGCGATTGGCCGCAAGACGCGCTTCGAACGTTTCAAGAGCATTCCAGCCGAAGATCGGGTCGGGCTGGTGAACTCCGAGCTGATCCAGGATCCGAACATCCAAAATCTGCTCCAAGCCTACCTGTTGGCCGATCAGAACGTCACCAAACTACGCCCCCGGCTGGGCGAGGCGCATCCCGACCTGATTTCCGCGGTCGAGAGCCGCGCCAAAATTCGCGAGCAGCTGGATGCACAACTGCGCGGTTACGAAAACGCACTCGAGATGGCCTACAAAGAAGCGGACGCACGGGTAACCGAGTTAAAGTCCCAGCTTGCTCAGGCCAAAGTTGACCAGATTTTGTCGGCCCGCGATCGCATGCGGCCCTTCGAGGAAGCCGCGCAAAAACTCGACGACGAGACACGCCTGGCATCCACCCTGAAAGTTACGTTGCGTCAGCGCGAAATCGATTTCCAGGTGCCAAAGCGGACGATCGAAATCCTCAACCAAGCCGAACCAGCTCGTCGTCCTTCGAAGCCGAGTTGGAAGCTCAACCTGCTTTTCGCCACCTTGTTTGGCACGGTGCTGGGCGTCGGTACTGCCGTATTGTTGGAGTATTTTGATACGAGTTTCCGCAACGTCGCCGAGGTCGAAAATCGCATCCAGCGTCCGGTCCTTGGCGTAATTCCGTTCAAGGAAGATCCGCTCAAACGCGAAGCGCCAGCCGACGAAGATCCCGCCGATCTGGAGCCATTCCGGGTTCTACATACCAACATCAATCTCGCGCTAAAGACCAACGATCGTGGACGCAGTCTGGTGATGCTTTCGGCGGGTCCGGGCGAAGGGAAATCCACGACCCTGTTGCGGCTGGTACGCGCAATGGCAGCGGCGGGTGAGCGCGTTTTGTTTATCGACGCCGATCTGCGCCGCCCCATGCAGCACCAGCTGGCTGGTCTGCGCAAAGAACCGGGGCTCGCTGACCTGCTGCAAAACAAAGCTGACCTAAAAGCCGTCACCCAGTGCGCAGTCGCACCCAATCTCGATTTTATCCCTTCGGGTGCCTGCAATGGTTTTACCCTGAGCCTGCTCTACGTGGAGCGCCTGAAAACCTTGCTCAAGGAACTGCGCGGGCGCTACGACCGTATCGTGTTTGACGCGCCTCCGGTCATTGGGGTGAGTGACGCCTCGGTGCTCGCCAGCGTGGTGGATGACACGGTGCTGCTCATTCAACACCGGCGTAATCCGCAGAGCATGGTGTTGCGCGCCCAGCAGATCATCGAAAGTCTCAACAACAAACATATCGTTGGCGTGGTGCTTAATCGCGTGCCGCAAAATTCCGGCGAGGATTACGGCTATTATACGCGCAATTATTCCTATTACAGCACTCGTCCGAGCCGCTCCGACCGGCGTCGCTCCTCGAGTGAGAGTCGCGAGTCGCGGGAGGAGCGAATTGCGTACGCCGAGCGCAACGGCGGCAGTCGTCCACCTTTGCAAAAATAGCTATTGACGGATGCTAGCCGGTTCTTACTTCTCTTGCCCTTCGCTCAAGCGGGCGTAGCTCAGTTGGTAGAGCACTACCTTGCCAAGGTAGACGTCGAGAGTTCGAGTCTCTTCGCCCGCTCCATTTTGGGAAAGCGTCTCAGGAAGTCCTGAGGCGCTTTTTTGTGCCTAGATGCGACAGAATCAATGAGTTGCGCGAGCACGTTGGTTTGTCAGGATGCGTCAGCTTGCGCCGCTGTCTGACCAGAAACGGCCCCAGTTTGTGCGGTCAGGTTCGGTACTGAAAGCGATGGCAGACTATCGATTGCGGGTTTGGCGGGAAGGTGAGAGGAATCTGTGTAAACCCACTCGGTCAGTTTACTCTCGCTATGACGCATCAGCTCCATCCAAACGCGCAGAGGAGCGCCCGCAACCGCGAGCATATTATCAAGAGTGATTCAGCATGCTGCTTATAACACTCTATCCTTTCTGCGACAACTGGCGTAATTCCTTGAGTTCCGTGGTGCGCTTTTCCCTGAACTGGCGCTGGCGTTCGGCATTCGCTCGGCGTTTTTCATCCGCTGGCTTGCGGGGACGTCCTGCGCGCAGGGAAAGCGGCAAATCGATTGACGGCGTATAGATATTGCGGCGTTTGAAGGCTAGCGGGGCATGGGTAAGCGCAAGCGCGCGCAGTCTAGGGCTCTCGTTCTTATCGTTAAAGGATGGTTCGGCAAGAATGCGCGAAGGGGCAAAAACCCAGTTTGGCGGTTGGATGCCCGCTTTAACCGCCAGGTGTTCGGCGTAGGCGGCGAGCCAGGCGTCGGCGACTTCACCTTGAGCGAATTTGCGGCTTAAGCGCGGCGGTTCCTCGACGACCGCAACGGCGGCGAGGGGACGTGACGAAACAAGCCGCAGTTCGTGGAGCCAGTCGCGCAGATGCCGTCCGAAGTCAGCGAGTGACTCCGATTGTTCGGCCACGGCCTTAAGAGTTGATGGACGTTGGTTCATTTTGACCGTTTGAGCGCTGAAGCGACAACTTCCTTGGCCGCTTCCGAGAGCGCGTCGTGAGGGAAGAATTTGTCGTGGATGGCTTCGGCGGCTTCTACCGATTTGAGGTTCATCTTTGTGACTAGAAAACGGATGTCGGCGTAGTCGCCGACGTAGCCCGGGAGAGGAGGGCGGCAGGCGCGAAGTTTCATCGCCAGCAGATATTGCGCGGTCGGAACACTGATCTGCAGTCCCTCACCGAATTCATCGCCGGCTAATTCACGCTTAGATTCTTTCTCTGCGAGAAACTGCTTCACGTTATCGTTCAACCAGTCTTCCGGCAGATTGAGTTCCGCCGCGACTTTTTTTGCCAGCTTTTGTGCGACGGCAGCGGGTCGGACCAGCGCATCGACATCCTTGGTCGCATCGCGTGAACCGTAAACCAGCGTAAAGACGGCACCACCGTAGAGGGAAACTTCCAGCATGACGCCTTCCTCGCGAGCAAGTGCGCCCAAGCGCCGCAGTGCTTGAGTGATTCGCACTCGATCTAAAGCTTCGTATGGCATGATAAAACGTTACGTAACGGTTTATCAGTTGGCAAGTGCTGAATGCGCACGGCCTGCATTCGTGATGCGACGCTCTATGTCACTTCACGACGCCAGTGACCGAGGAAGCATCCGGGGCTTTGGCATCGAAGGGGATTGAGAGGGAACTGTCTATTTAACCAAGCCAGTCCGATGCGCCCCTCCGTCCTAGCGCTGTTGTCCGTGCGTTTGGCTTGTTTTTATAGCGGCATGCGCGGCGCGGACCCGACGGTCAATGAAAGGATTCGGTAGCACGTAGAACCCCGGCACGAGAGCCACCAGGAAAAGGCTTGCCTCCCTGAATTGCCAAGCGAGCAGGCCCGCCAGAAGATAAACGCCGACGGGGGCCAGGTGGATAACGTAGACGAATTTGACGAAATCCGGCGGGATACGATTGCTGACCAGCCGATGTCCTTTTGTTGCATGAAACCAGACTGCTGCCCCGAGAAGATTGGCCAGGGATAAAGTTGCTACGTAGATGCACAGCGACCCGGTGTCTGCGTGAGTACTGCTCAGCAGCGCGGCTGGATAAGGAATGAAGGCAACAACGAGCAGCAGCAGCAAATTCAGCCAGAGGAATAACCGGTCGGTGTGCTCCACGAAGTGAAGCATGTTGTGATGCGATACCCAGTAAAGTCCGACCAGGATAAAACTGAGCGCATAAATGAGAATCTTTGGGCCTGCGTGTACGAACATTGCCCATCCGGTACCGCCGGGCAAATCGGGCCGGATATCCAGTACGAGCAGGGTTATAACGATCGCAAAAACGCCGTCGCTGAAGGCCTCAAGCCGAGTTTTGTTCATAGGTGGTGATTTGGGTGTCCCGAGTGGTACATTTTGCACCTGCGATCCGACATTGAAATGCGTAAGAGTGGTGCAGTTAGCGAGGTCAGCTCACGACCACAAGCGGTTGCGGGAAGATACGAATACCGGCATAATCGCTGTTCTGCGTCTGCATCACTTCACCTGCCTTTGAATAAGGCCGAGCCATGAAGCTGCTTCGGCCAAAAGTATTGTTACGCATTTATCGTGATCCTCCTGCTACCGACAAAACTGGCAAGTGTGGACGGTCGCCATAGGACAACGACAATGAGAGCGAACACAATGATGATTGAGTAGGCGACTGAACCGTGGCCGAGCTCATATCCGCTTCGCCCACCGGGGTAACCCGTTCTGGCGGTGTTGCCGATTGCATGCATCAAAATGACTGCGAAGACCGATGCACCAGCATTGTTGTAGATCCAAATATTTAGAATACGGATCGCGACAGTAACGCATAGCCCCCAAAATATGAGCTCGGTTGGTTGCCCTATGGCGATCATCGAAGGCAGATGCCAAAGAGCCCAAAGTGGACCCATCACGAGCGCCGCACTGAGTGCAGTCATGCGCTTCTGGAGTGCGTCAGTTGCATACGCGGAGTAACCGAGTTCCTCAGCAATGGCCGCTGCCAAGAAGAGAAAGAAGATGCCGGCGAGTCCGGGTGAAAAAGCCCAATCGGTTGCCACGGGGTAGCCGAGCACTCGCATAGCGAAATACGTGACCAGATAAAGCAAGGGAAAGACAAGGATTGCTGTGACGAGCCAACGCTTATTTTTGATACGGCGGTAATCGAAGATCCGACGAAATAGTTCGTGTACTCCGCTCGCGCCGGCCTCGCGATATCGCAGGATTGCAGCGGCGATGGTTGGTGTGAGTACTGCGCCAATGTCGGTTACTGGAAGATTGTCGGGAAGTCCCGAATTCTTTATCCGTGTGCTTAGAATCCAGAAGGGAGCGCTAAGCCCATAGACAAGGGCAAAAAATAGCCAGGGATGGTCTAGTGCTTTGCTCTTCATGGACGACTGAGATATGAACTCGATCAACAGCTGGACCCCACCAACCACTCAGCGTTCAGTGAAGGCCCGCGTGTTCTTTAGCTCAGGCGGTTGGATTGGCCACGGGTTGGAGTCAAAGTTCATTTAAGAATTCTTGAACAGTATCTTCGAAGCCATCGGGATTGTCTAGATGGACAACGTGGCCGCCCTCAAGCGTCTGAAGGCGGGTATTGGGCCGACGCTTTGCTATTTCCTCCAAATGCGCTTGTGTCGTCAGCCTGCTATCCTTTCCGCGAATTAAGAGACATGGGCAACGGGTCGCCGACCAGTCATCGGTGTGATCGCCGTTAAGGTGAAGTTGCGAGACAAGCATTTCTTGTGGATCGAACGCTAGCCGCCAACCTTCTTCGGTTTGCCGGAAAGAATCCAGTATGTACGGCAACAAGCGCGGACCGATACGCTCGGCTAGAGCTTCACGACTTGGGAAAACACCACGCCATGCCAAGCAGAACGAGGCATCGGCATCGACTACAGTTCCTATATCTTCAATGATGAGGGATCTGACCCGTTTGGGCTGTCGCGCGGCGTACTGATAGGCGTTTACACCTCCGAGTGAATTGCCAAGCAAAACAGCTTCTTCGATTTGCAGATGGTCGAACAACTTTCCGATATCTCCAATATAATCTTCCCGTGTATAACTCTTCGCATGGTCAGAATATCCATGTCCCCGTTGATCGAGTGCGATAACGCGCCACATGGGTGATAATGTACGCGCAAGGTGGGAGAAGGTGATAGACTCCATCCAGTGACCATGGAGAGCGATCAATGGCTGCCCGTCTCCGCCTGTATCCGCATAGTGAAAAGTCAGGTCGTCGTTCTTAAATATCCGGTCAGGACGAAATGTTAAATATGACATGATGTTTATCTACTACTTCGTGCCACGAGCGCCTGGTACGGAGGAGAGAAATTCCCGAGGCTCTCTTTTCCGGTAATTGCTTCTTGAATCGGGTTCATATGTTTTTCTCGGCCTTCAAAAAGTTGGCGTAGTCGGTAAGCGTATCCAGGTCGCACAATCCGTCAGCGGCCATGGTCGCGACTTCGCCAGCATAAGTTTGAAACAAGGAGCGGGCGCCCCGATCACCGCGTAGACCTAACAGGGAGCCAAAATGCCGTGCCGCGAAGAAAGCTGGAGGCTGCAAATATCCACGGTACTGCGATGCGACGATTGTTCGGCCCGTTTGGCGATGGGTTTCAAGTAACCGGGCGACGTGCACGGCTGAAAACTTAGGCTGGTCGCCCAGCGCTAGGATGACGCCATTAGCGGTTGGTGATAGTTTTGCTAGCGCTCCGATGCCGACTCGTACGGATGAACCCATTCCTTCGGTCCACCCCTCGTTGACAACCACCTGAACCGGCAGCTCGTCCAGGCACGATCGAATCCGGGCGGCATTCGCGCCCAGCACCACGATAGTCGGATGGGCGGTCGAGCTCAGCGCGGTTTCGGCCACGTGTCGTAACAGCGGCTTATTGCCGATTGGCAGCAGTTGCTTGGGGCGTCCCATGCGCGAGGAGCCTCCCGCCGCGAGCAAGACGAGTGCACACGAAAAATTTTCAGCCATGGATGGGCAGCGAGCGATCTCGCAGATGAATGGGGGTGCGCCCGGTGAGGCGACACTGAATTTCAGCCAAAATGGAAAGTGCCACGGCTTCGGGTGTCGAACCGCCTAAATCAAGTCCAACCGGTGCATACAATTTTTGCAGAGCGTTCGTCGACAATGCTGGTTGGTCGTCTTGCAGGTGGGCGAGGAGCCGGCTTGTGCGCTGACGCGATCCGACAACGCCGAGGTACGCGAGAGGCACGGGCAGCAGGACGGAAAGTAATTTTAAGTCCTCCATAAAACGATGTGTCATTACAACGACGAAGGTCTCCGCATTGAACGAAAGTTGGTCAGCAAGGCCTTCCGGTGGTGTGACCACGATCGCGTCTGCCTCAGGGAATCGGTCACGGGCGCAATAGGCCCTGCGTGAATCTACGACGGTTACATGCCAGCCGACCAGCTTGGCTAACTTCACCAAGGGCAGCGCATCGTCGCCTGCCCCAAATAATGTCAGGGCAGGGGACGGCATGATGACTTGCTCAAAATTCTTTTGAAGCGCTGACGAGGAGGAGACTTCATCGATGAAGCTCGTTCCCATGAGGGCGGACGCTCCAAAGCTGACCCGCAGGGCCGAGGGTAGACGATTTCGCAAGTTTTCAGCGAGCACTGACAGCCATCGCGGCCGTTCAACTGGTATGCTTTCAAGGACGATCTGGACGACACCGCTACAACCGAGTCCCATTCCCCAAATGAGATCATTCTCGCTGGAGGTATCGTAGGTGATGAGCTGTGATTCCCCTGATTGTAACACCTGCTCCGCGCGAAGTATCACGTCGTCTTCCAGGCAGCCGCCGCTGATCGATCCGAATCTCCGGCCATCGGCGAAAAGAACAAGACGCGCCCCGGGCCTTCGGTAAGACGAACCTTCCACTGCAACCAAAGTTGCCAGCACCGCCGGAATATCATTTCGGTCGGTCAGGAGAGTAACGATTTTTTCGATTTCACTCATGGAACGGATTTGTCGGCCTATGCCTTCAGGATCCTATTTGGCTTTCGGCCTTCTCCCGATGCAGCGACGAGACACCATTTTTTTTAAATGCATTGAAGTGTTGAAACCGCTACGGACGGTTATCGCTTTACGCCGAAAGCTCGGCGTCACCCGTCGGGTCACGCGTGCCAGATTTCGGTGAGGTCTTTCGCTTCAGCGAGCAGGCTCGCTTGCCTCAGTTTTTCCATAGCATTTGCATGATTGGCTTCTGACAAGGAACCGCATGCATCGGCCACGGTTACGGTGAGAAAACCCAAGTCGGCGGCATGTGATACCGTCGGCTCAATGCCAATTTCGGCCACGCAGCCGCAAATTACCGCGGTAACTATGCCCAGGTCGCGCAAACAAAATTCCACCGGAGTACCAACAAAGAACGACATGCCCAGCTTGTCGCAAATGATGTCATCGGCGCCCGGCAATAGCTCGGGCACCAGTTGGTACTCCGCCGAACCTTGCAAGAGATGGGGTCTGAGGTTCCGCGCCTGGCTGGCCCGTTGAAAACGCATCGCCGATCGCAGCTGAGCGAGGCCGGCATGCTTTAACGGAAGCGAATAGTGTCGGCTGAAAAATACGGGTATGCCCACGCGGTGAGCGGCATCGACGAGCGAAACAACGGCGGCGGTTACGCGATCTCCTTCGTTAACGTGAGGGACGATGCCTTGCTGCATATCATACACGAGCAGCGCTGTCCGTTTAGGGTCGGCAATTTCGCGTAGCGTTTCCGGGATCGAGATATTGTTGAAGTTTTGCATGATAAAAATGGAGCTTATGGAATGGTTTTGGTTACGTACCGAATAATTCTTGGAGGCAAGTCACCGGCTCGAATTTGAAACACGAATCATTCGGCTGCATCACGAAGAGGACGGGGTTTGGGTTTCGGCAGTTGCCAGCGGTTCTGCGGCGGTCTGCGCCGCGCGATGAATCGCTTTCCGCACGCGCTCATAGGTTCCGCAACGACAAAGGTTCGTCACCGAATGATCGATGTCGGTGTCGGTTGGGTGTGGTTTCTTATTAAGAAGATTAACTGCCGCCATGATGAACCCGGGCTGGCAATATCCGCATTGTGGGACTTGTTCATCGATCCAGGCCTGCTGGACATGATGCAGCGTTTCGGCTGTGCGCAGGCCTTCGATCGTGGTGACACTGGCGCCATCGGCAAATTTCACCGGAAGCGAGCACGAGCGGACGACTTCGCCGTTAACGTGGACCGAACACGCCCCGCACAGGCCCTTGCCGCAGCCAAATTTTGTGCCTTTCAATCCCAGCTCGTCCCGCAACACCCATAAAAGCGGTGTCGTTTCATCGAGGTCGAGATCGTGATCCGTTCCATTTACTTTAAGATGGATTTTCATGGCGCAGGTTTAGCTGAGGTTGAGGACTCCGCCGGTTTTCACGCCGGCGTGGCGTTTTAGCGGCAACGTTCGCAGGCGTTTCCCGGTTGCAGCGAAGATCGCGTTGGTGAGTGCGGGCGCGATTCCGAGTGGGCCCACTTCACCGATGCCACCAAGTGGGCCGTTGCTGTCGATAAAGAAGGTTTCGGTTGACGGTGTTTCCGGTAGCGTGAGAATGCGAAAGCCGTCGTAGTTTGATTCGGCCACGCCACCGCCTTTGAAGGTGAGTTCGGAGGAAAGTGCATAACTCAATGCCCAGACGACGCCGCTCGCGATGCTGGCCGAGGCGATGCCGGGATCGAGGACTTGCCCGCAGTCGATGGCCGAAACGACGCGATGAAGATCGATCACTAAATCCGGGGTCGCACTCAACTCGACGACTTGCGCGAAATAGGTTCCGAAACCGTGTCCGCAAGCGAGCCCAAGGAAATGTCCGTCGGCCCGGGGCTTGGAGAAGCCGCTCTTCTCGACAGCGAGATCGAGCACCGCCAGCAAGCGTTCGTTGCCGGGCTTCTTTTTGAGCAAATGGCGGCGATAGCGATATGGGTCGCTGCCGGCTTGATGGGCGAGTTCGTCGATCAACGCTTCGCGGAAGAACAGATTTGGACCTGCGCCGGTGGTTCGGAGCACCATGGTCGGGATCGGTACCTCCAACAAATTAAAGCCGACGTGCAGATTTTCTATTCCGTAGGGAAGTTCGTCGAGAGTCTCGACACAGAGCGGATCGATTTTGGGATTAGGGAATGGTCCCGGGGAAACAGGTTTCAGGATTGTGGGTGCGACCAGCCGCACCTCCAGCGCAGACGGCAAACCATCCGAACCTAACGTGGCGCGAGCACGCTGGATAAATGCGGGACGGTAGGAACTGTGGCGCATATCACCCTCGCGCGACCAGATGAGTTTGACGGGGCGCTTCACTGCCCGGGCGGTGAGCGCGGCCAGCACAGCGTAATCAGCGATGAGGCGTCGCCCAAAGCCACCCCCAAGATAAGTGCGGTTAACGGTGACATTGGGTTTCGGAATCCCGAGCGTCAGAGCGACGACGAGCTGGCACATTTCCTGGCCTTGGGTCGGTGCCCATAGCGTGCAGCGATCCCCGTCGATACGCGCAGTGCAATTCATCGGTTCTAGCGGCGCATGCGCGAGCCAGGGTGAACGATACTCGACCTCAAGCACCTTGCCTGCGGGCGCGGCGGAAATAACTGCGGAAGGATCCCCGTCATGCACGACGGGTTCAAACGGCTTCTGCGCAAAGGCGTCGCTGTAGAGAGCGTCGATCGTGGCGGTGTCGAAATTCCCAGCAGGTGGTTCCGTCCACGTTACCTTTACTGCCGCGAGAGCGCGCGCGGCCTGCCAGTATTTTTCGGCAACGGCTACGATGGCATCGCCCAGTGGCACGATGTCGACGACACCGGGCAGGGCCTTTGCTTCAGCTGCGTCAAAGCTGGCGACTTTCGCGCCGATCGCGTGCGGAAAAACAACGGCCGCATGCACCATCTCGGGTACGACGACGTCGATGCCGAACACCGCCGAGCCATCCACTTTCGCGGGCACATCGACGCGGGGAAGATTGACGCGCCCCACGAGTTTCCAGCTCTCGCGCGGTTTAAGCGTGGGGTTTTCAGGAGGCGCGATTAATGCCGCGGCTGCCGCCAATTCTCCGAAGGACATTTTGCGTCCGCTCGCTGGCTCCAGGACGTGGCTGTTTTCGGCCCGAAGCGAAGCCGCGCTCACACCCCACTTTTTTGCGGCGGCCCCGGTCAACATTTCACGGGCGGCCGCGGCGAGCGTGCGGATGTAAGTATGGAAGGACTGGATACTCTCGGCGTTGCCGGTGAATTGCCAATGGATGCGCGGGTTTTGGAAGGCAGGACCAACCGGAGAATTTTCGCGCCGCACGAGCGTCCAGTCCGCGCCGAGCTCGTCCGCGATGATCGCCGACATCGTGGTTTCGATGCCTTGCCCCATCTCGGCTTGTGAGAGCACGAGCGTGGTCCAGTTGTCCGGGGTGATCTTTATCCACGCATTCAGCGCCACCGGTCCGGCCGCATCCACGGCGCCGCGCAGGACAGGCAGGAATTCGCGGCCCAACATAAAGCCACCCGCGACCAGCACGGTCGTTTTAAGAAAACTGCGTCGATTGATTTCGGTTTGCATGGGTCACTCCTTTGGCGATTGCGGTGAGGGTGCGCCGGCGGCGACCCAGTCTTTGAAACGTTGAATGAATTGCTCGTGCGTCAGCGGCGGTGCTTCGCGGTCGCCGCCTGGCTGCCAGGCCCAGCAAACCAACGGTTCCGAGGTTACGTGCTCGATCATCTGGGCCAGCGTTCGGTTTCCGTTGCGTTTAGGGTCTTTCAACTGTTCGGCGAGTTCGTGGTCGTCGAGTCCAACCCAGGCCATTGAGCGCGGCGCGAGGCCCCAGTGCGGGGCGCCGGGTACACCGCTCGCTTGATTGACGTCCTGATGACAGGCGTTGCAGCGCATTCCGGTGATGCCATGCCCGTCCGCACCGCGCGCGACGGCGGGAAAATGCGGAAGTTGAAAATCAGTCTGGCGCGGCACATCCCCCGCGGGGTGACAGTTGATGCAGCGGGGGCTGCGCACCACCGAAGCGACATCCATAAACGCCGCAAGGCCCTCGGCCCGATTTGCCGGAGCGGCTGCGAGCCTTACCCCCGGTCCGCTGCCGAGCGTTAGGACGACAGCGAAAACGAGCCAGCCAATAGAGCCAATAATGAATGTGCGATGGGCATTTGTGAGAAGTGATAGTTTCATAACAGCTTCAGAATTTGAATTGAGTGCGGAACGTTAAACCTTCGGTGCCTTTCTTGGTCGGACCGGCTTTGATGAATTCGCCCGCGACGAAGTCCGCACCGATCAGTTGAACGCTGACAAAACGATTTACGCTGTATGCCACGGTCAGGGTGAATTGATTGCCGATGTCGCGGGATTCGCTCACCTGGCCGCTGCGGATATAGATGATTGGGGGAGCGTACAGCCCGTCCGTGGTCTCGGAGCGCCAGAGCCGATCCCATTGAAACGACACGTGCAAACGGGCCACTGGCGTACACTCGGCGAGGAGCGAGAGATCGAGCGTGTTTGAGCCCGTTAGCAGGCTGGTGTCGCCGAAGTAGTCGCCTCGGGCGAAGAGGCAGTTGAAAGTATTTATCTCATGATCGTTTCGGTTGCGGTCGCCGGTGACAGAGCTTAGCCCTAGCGTGAGTTTCGGCTTCGTCTGTAGCGCGTCCCAATGATAGGCGGTGAACAGTGCGGCGCCCCAGGCATGGATGTCGTAAGACGCCAAGGTGCCCGATTGAATCGACGCTTCGTAGTCGAACTCCCACGGTCCGCTTCGCCCACTTGCTCGCAGGCCGTAGGTCTGACGGTGCTCCGCGCCGCTGGCCTGTTCGTAACGGACGAACCGATTGCGGTAATCGAAAACAAAAAAATCAGCTCGAAGATTCGAAAAGCCCGTGGCAACCGGTTGCCAGCCGAAGTTCATACCGGCAAAGCGTAAACCATCGTCTGACCACGAATCGTCAAGGGTACCGGGCTTCGGCTGGACGACGTTTGCCACGAAGAGATCGGCGTCGAGCCTTCCGTGTGCGACGTGAGCGCGGGCGCCGTCGAAGGCGAGGCGAACATTCGGGCCTTCTCGAATTTTCAACAACTGGTGGCCACCGAGTAGAATCTCCTGGCGACCGACGCGGAGGTAGTCGTTTTTAGGCGCGGCGGGATTGAACGCTATTTCGCCGAAGAGCTGCTGCGCATCGAGATGATTTTCATCCGTCGGCAACGACGCGGGCTTTCTGCCGTGTTCCCATGCGGCGATGAGTTGACTAAAGACTCTGAAATACGGTGACCAAACGAAATCTGCGTGCAAAAGATAGCGCTGCTGAAGCGAGCTCTGCGCGCCAGGCACGCGTCCGAATTGATCGTCCCATTTCTCGATGTATTGGAAGCGTACTTCGCCACCGAGCGACCAGTACGCGGCGTTTTCCGAAAGCCCGCTGAGTCTAATATACTTCAATTCCTCCCAAAAGTTTTGAGGTGATGGCTCAGCGCTCAAATAAGCGTAACTCTCGTCATAACGCAGGAGACGGAACGCGGGTGGTGGCGTTGTTAGGAGGTCCTCTTTTGCATTCGCTGAACAAAAGGTAAGCACGAATGCCATCAGACCGGCTGCTGAGCGAAGGTGAGCATATCCAAGAAAGATGATAGACGCAAAAATCCGGCCACGGAATAACCCGCTGATCTGCCGGGGCGCTGCCGTGCCGAACCTGGCTCTGTCGTTAAAGCGAACCATGTGTTGCAATAGATGCCAGCCGGTGGACTGTAGCGCTGCGGGCTGATAGTCTTGACTGCATTGGCACGGGACCCAAAGGCGTTTCTTGATAATTAGGAAGTGTGATGAAACCGATACTCTTGGGTCTTCCCGCCGAAGCCGTAGGCAGTCGGGCGGACATCTTGAATATAGATATAACTTTCCTCGTGGAGATCGCCGAGGATTTTGCCGAAAGCGGCAAAGACCTCGCGAATATATTGGGCCTTTTCCGCCTTAGTATTGGTCTCATCGACGATCTTGATGTCGAAGTAGAAACTTTTCTTGTTTTGGGAGGAAAGTGACTGGCCGCCTACGATCCAATCGTCGGGGTTAATATAATCGATCGCGATGGCGGTCAGTTCGCGTTTTTTATGTAATATGCGTGTCGTGTGTTCGAGCAACATTTCCGAAATCGCCGCGGTGATGGCAGGTGTTCGAGTGGCGCTTACCTTGACGTTTATGATTGGCATAATTTTTGGTATATTTGGATCGTGCCGGGTGGTTCCGTGGTTCAATTTGCAGGTTGTAGAATAAATGAATCAGGCGAGAGGTTCGTCTTCCACTGCGGCGGTGGCCTCGATCTCGACGAGAAATCGCGGGTTCGCTAACCCCGTCACGATGATCACCGTGATAGCGGTGGGGTGAGCGCCCCAACTGCTCTGGGCTGCAGCGAAGGCAGCGCGAACATCTTGTCCCTGCACGAGGTAGATAACGAGCCGGACAACATTTCGTGGCGTCGCATTTGCGGCCTGGAGCGCAGTGATAACGTTGCGAAGCGCTTGGATGGTTTGTGCGCCCAGATCTGCGCCGACAATGTTGCCCTGGGCGTCCACCGCGTTTTGGCCTCCGACGAAGACCCAGGTGCTCCGTCCTTTTACAGTTACGACCTGGCTGAACGCTGGGTTGGAGTGCAAGCCAACTGGGTTGTGATGGATGATTTGCATATTGGATGAGATGGAAACGTATGGCTGCGCGGCCACCTCGCAGATTAGGTGGGGCCTCTATTTCTTTAGCAGGCTCAGTCCGATGTTTGCGCCGTAGCCTAGAGCATAGGCGAGTTGCACCATCAGGAAGCCGGCCGGTTCGGTGTAGCGAGCGTTCCGCAGCGGACCGGCGTCGTAGGGCGCCGTGTCGAGTTGGGTGAGCAACGTTTGCACGGCGGCCTTGGCATCAGCGTCGTCGCCGCACACAAAAATCGTGGGTTGCTGGTCGGCAATTCGCATGCTGCCGGAGTGCATGATTTCGGCGAACGGCGGTATTGCCTTCACGACCCGAGCCCAAGGTGCGAGTCGCGCGACCTCTTCGCCGGCCGAGGTTGTTGTGCCAATTGAAAGTCCGCTCATGTCGGGCTTCAACGCGTTGGTGCAGTCCCAAAGAATCTTGCGGCCGACGACCGCTCCCGCTTGCTGCAGCGCCGCGGCAGTGGCGCTCCACGGGGTCGCGAGCACCACGATGTCTGCGAAGGCGATCGCTTCCGGCACCGTGCCTGAGCGTGCTCCAAAGGAACGCGCCGTCGCGGCGAGTTTCTCGGGGTCTTTGGAAAAACTGAAAAGGACCTGATGCCCCTTGCTTAGGAGATGCTTGGCCAGACCTGTGCCGACATTGCCGGCGCCGATAATTCCGATATTCATAGCGTGTTAATGAGTATGTTTGCCGGCGAAGTGATGCGTTGCCTTGCCGTCCCGCAGGGCAAAGGCGTCATAGACCCGAACTACTCCATAGGCGCTTTTGACGGTCGCCTCAAAGAAAACGGCATCGCCGGTTTCCACAAAGCGATCGAGCGATAGAATCTCAAAATCTCCGAGTCCGGCACGGTACTTCTGGAAGAATTCGCGCAACGCCGTGCGGCCGCGGATCACGTTTTCAAAGGTAATGAGGGCAGCGTCCTCATGATAGTGAGTTTCAACCAGTTCATCAGTTCGGTTCTGTTGGAGTAGCGAAATCTGGTCTTGGTAAAAGAGCCGTCCCGGTGTTTGTAGGGCATCGTTCATGGCGGGATTTGGTGGTCAGGCCAGGTTGGCCCAAATGGTTTTATATTGCGTGTAGCTTTCGAGTGCCTCGGCGCCCTGTTCACGACCGTAGCCGGACAATTTGTAACCGCCAAACGGACCATTCGGATGATACTTGTGCCAGGTGTTGATCCAGACCGTGCCGGCTTTGATCTTGTCGGCGATGCGGAGTGCGCGTGCCAGGTTTCCCGTTTGGATGCCCGAGGCGAGGCCGTAAGGCGTGTCGTTCGCGATGCGGATCGCTTCGTCTTCGCTGCCAAACGGAATGACGGGAAGCACAGGGCCGAAGATTTCTTCGCGGGAAATCTTCATGTCGTTGGTGGCATTGGCGAAGATCGTGCCCTCGATAAACAAACCCTTTCCGTTAATTTTTCGCGTGCCGCCGCCGGCGACCAATTTCGCTCCTGACTGCTTTCCTGCTTCGATATACCGTAGCACCTTGTCGTATTCTCCCTTGGTTGCCATCGGGCCGATTTGTGTAGCGGGATCGAAGGGATCGCCGAGCACGGCTTTGCGCGCCATCTCGGCCAGTCGTTCGACGAACTCGTCGTAGATCGGTCGCTCAACCAGCAAACGCGAACCGGCGACGCACACTTCGCCTTTGTTCCAGAAGATACCCCAAAAGGCGGCCTGCAGTGCGGCATCCAAATTGGCATCGGCAAAGACGATGTTCGGCGCCTTGCCGCCCAGCTCCATCGTCGTGTGCTTCACGGTGTCGGCACTGTTGCGGATGAGTTGCTGACCAACGGCAGTCGAGCCCGTGAAAGCAACTTTGTCGACCTGCGGGTGTTTCACCAGCGCGTCGCCCAGCGTCCCACCGGATCCGGTGACCAAGTTAAAAACACCGTCAGGTACGCCGGCGTCCGCCAGGACTTGCGCAAGGGCGAGCGCGGTGAGCGGAGTGTCGCTGGCTGGTTTGTGGACGAAGGTGTTTCCCGCCGCGAGAGCTGGAGCAACTTTGGAGCAGGTGAGTGTGAAGGGGAAATTCCAAGGCGTAATCGCCGCCACCACGCCGAGCGGTTCGCGTCGGGTGAGAATTCGAAGGTCGTGCTCGTAGGTGGTGCGATAGCTGCCGTTCATCGCGTTCATCGCGAGGCCTCCAAAAAACCGGAACAGGCCGGAGCAATGAGGCATGATGACGTCGTGAAAATCGCGATAGGGCATGCCCATGTCCATGGCTTCGCGGATCGAAAAATCCTCGACGCGTTCGTCCAGCAAATCGGCGACGCGGAACAGGATCTTGGCCCGTTGTTCATGGTGCATTTTTCCCCACGGGCCGTCCTCGAACGCCCGTGAGGCCGCTTGCACGGCGAGGTCCGCATCGGCGGGGCCGCCTTTCGCCACCGTTGTGATCACCTCCTCTGTAGTCGGATCAGACGTGGTCATGGTCGCACCGTCTATGGCATCGCACCATTTTCCATCGATGAACAGTTGTCCGGACGGGATTGGCTTTCGTGAAGGTTTTGTCTTTGCAGCCGTATTCATGGATTGGTGACGCGAGGGATGCTGTCGTTGGCTAGGCGCCGAGGGCCTCGACGAGGAGCCTCGCGGTTTGTGCGCCGCTGAAATTCTGCTGGCCGGTGATGAGATTGCCGTCGCGCACGGCGAAACTGCGCCACAAGCCGGTCTGAACATAGTTCGCGCCGATGCGCTTTAGCTCATCTTCGATCCGCCATGGCATCAGGTGCTTGGTTCGGTCCAGTAGTCCCATGCTCCAGACGGCATTGTCGGCGAAGTCTTCCTCGACGTTGGCGAAGCCAGTCACGGTCTTGCCCTTGGCGAGATATTCTCCGTTGGAGAGCTTTGCATAGCGCAGCACGGCCACGCCGTGGCACAGCGCGCACGCGATCTTTCCCTGTTCGTAGAATTCGACGAATTTGGAGTGGAGCGCCGTCGCATTTTCGAAGGTGAACATCGGCGCCTGGCCGCCTGCGACCACGATGGCGTCAAAGGCGTTTGCATCGATTTGTGTGACCGGCTTGGTGTCTGTGATAAGGGCGGCGAGAGAAGGGGTGTTTAGAAAACCGAGTGAAATAAGATCGGAAGCGGAGTAACCGCTCGGGTCTCGCGGATCGCTCATCGCGTCTGCTTCACATTTTCCGCCGAGCGGACTGAATACTTCGATTTGGTAGCCTCGTTCAACGAGTTCATAGTACGGGTGGGTGAGTTCGCTCCACCAAAAGCCAACTGGCCAGCCTGTGGTGCTGGAGGTAGCGGTGTTACTGATCACGATGGCTACACGTTTGGGTGTCTTTGGCGTGGCGATATTCGGGTCTTGGAGGCTCATGGGACGGTAATATTAGCGGTTAACGGTGGTTAATGGCTGTTACGATTTGGAAATTGAAGCGTCCGTGCCCGAGCGTGTTCCAGAGGCGAAGCCAGACGGGCAGCATCATTTCTGTGCCGCGCGCCGCGGTGATATCCCCGAGATCGACGATATTACCGGACTTCCAGCCGAACCATTCGGCAAGGTATTGGGATGCTTCCTGTTTTGCGACGGTTTCGTTGCCACAGACGAACACGACATGATCGCCGGGCACGAGGGCAGGGTTGATCATCACTTCGCAGTTGATCGTGTTCAGCGTCTTCACCACCCGGGCGTCCGTAAATTCTCGTTGAATCTGTTCTCCGAGCGAATCGGTGTTGCAGACAGTGAGAGAGGGCGGTCCTCCACCCGAAAAATCGAGGGGGTTGGCAACGTCGAGCAGGAGCTTGCCGCTCAGTACATCGGCTCCGGCGAGGCGTAAGGCTTGGAGCGAGTTAGCGCCGCTGGTGCAGTTAAAAACGATTTCACCGAAAGCCCCGGCGTCGCGGAACGTGCCTGCGAACGCGCCTGAGCCAGAGGTCTCACGCCATCTGACCGCATTTTCGTTTTCTGCCGACCGCGACCCCATGGTCACTTGATGGCCGAGCTCGACGAGCTTCGTTGCGATTGTAGCTCCCACCATGCCGGTACCGAGGACTGCGATTTTCATGAGAATAAGTATTTGGAATTTAGAACCAGCCGTTTTGGGTAGGGCGCGCCCAGCGGTTGCGACTACCTGAGGTGAGGCCTTCTATTTTCAAACGAAAGAGCGTGTGCGGTAGTTCGGTATTGCCTAAGTTCCGTTGCTTTCAGCGCGAATTTTGTACGGCTGCAGTCGCGAGCGAATTGAGTACGTCCGGGAAATCGGCCGAAACGGCGGGGCCGACTTCTTCACAGCCCGGGCCATAAGCCTGGATCTCAAAGATCACGCGGCTTCGACCCGACTCCAGCGGTTCGATCTGGTGCGCCACGATTACCGTCAGATCGTCGACTCGGGTCTCGTCGACAAAGAGCTCGTTCGCACGCACCTCAAGCAGCCGTGAAGTCAGCGAATCCTGCCCGGGCGGTTTCATTCTGAATTCTGTTCCCGCCGCAAATGGACCGAAGATTTCCATTTCTTCGACCCCCGCGTTCCACCGCTGCCAGCTCTTCACATCGCAGAAGAGCGACCAGACCGCAGCAGGCGGAGCTTCGATTTCTTTGGCGTAAGATTTTTTCCACATGACGCGTGTGTTTTGTTTGGCGGGGTGGCTAGCCGAGCGACTTGCTTTTTAGTTCGGCGTGAACGCTCGGCATTGAAAGGCCGATCATAAACTGGCAGCCGTAGCCCGGGTATCGCTTGATCAGTTCCTCTGTGAGTTTTTGTGTGGCTTCTTCACCGGCCGCGGCCGAACTGCCCACGATCTCCAGGAGTTTGGTGGAATACGTGAGCAGGTATTCCTTTTGCGCTGCCAAGGCTGCGTAGTCGCAGGTGGGGCCGTGCCCCACGTAGTAGGATTTGAAGTGCTGCAGAGTCGGAGCCCATTTCTCGATGTTAGCCAGCCAGCGCAGAATGCTGCCGTCCGCCATGAATGTATGGTTTTGTGAATACACAAAATCGCCGATAAATGCCGCCGGAGAATCGTCATCGAGCAACCAGATCGAGTTCGCATCGCAATCGCCGCCCGAGCCGATGTCGCGGACCGTAAGGTTAACGTCGCCAATCGACACCTTGTCGCCGTCCTTCACGATCTTGTCGGGATAAACCCATTTTGGAATCCATTCGGCGCCGAACACGCCCGACCACTGCTTGTGCTTTGCGGCCTCCGTTCTTTCCATCAGCGCCTTGACCGAAGCTAACGCATAGACCGGCACCTTGCCGTCCGGCACCAGCACTCCGGTGCCAGCCACATGGTCGGGATGGCCGTGGGTCAGCACGATTCCCATGACCGGTTTGCCGAGCGAGCCCGCGAGGTTTTTAAGTCCCAGGCTGTCGCTCTTGGTTAGGGTGGTGTCGACCAAGACCAGCCCATTCTTCGATTCAATGATGAATGCATTTACGTGGAGCATGGGCTCCTGGGATGTGTAGGTGTGGATTTTCATAGGAAACGATTTCGTGATGCGTGACTCGCAAACTAGGTTTTGCCGAACCTGGTTTTTAGTCTGCGTCCTCCTGGTTGCCCGCCGGGACAATTGAGAAGCTTAATTAATCAACAGTTTGATGGAAAAGTGGAAACGAGACGGACCGTCTCGGCACGCAATATATGAAATTTGAAAAGTCGAACTGATTTGTGAGAAATAACGTTCGACTTGTTTCGCGCCGAAGCCGGGCCGTGCGAGCGGTGATCGCCCGCAGTAACGCAGCTGTAACGTTGAGCTGATGCTGAAAGAACTTTGCCGGCATCGTAGTGCTCTTCTTTCAAGAGCAAATTCCGACGGGTTGCCGGGCTGCGCCGGTCGCGTCAATACGCCAGCCGTCGCGCCGCTATTTGTATCAGTGCTACGCGGAGGTCACAATGACCGGGCGTCTCGCTCTGATGATTGTGGATCCAAAAACTCGACAGCGGGTCTGAGGCCGCCGACCCTTCCCAGATGCGTACAACAGCGACGTTTCCACAATCCGACCCACTCGGCGAAGCGCTGGAATATTTGCGCATGTCCGAGACCGCCTATTATCACTCTGAGCTCGCAGCGCCGTGGGGACTGGTGATGCCGGAAGATTGTCCGAAATTTCATTTTGTGACTTCGGGCCGGTGCTGGCTCGAGATCGACGGGATGGACAAGCGGGAGCTCGAAGCGGGCGACTTCGCAGTGATCCCGCAGGGGATGGGGCACCGCCTTTCGAGTGCGCTTGAGGCGCCTTCGATTGAGTTTGGGTACTTGCGCTGCGAACAAATCAGTCAGCGTTACGCCTTGTTTCGCAAAGACGGCAAAGGTCCGGTTACGACGATCATTTGCGGAGATCTCAACTTCAAGCACCCTGGAGCGCGGCACCTGGTCGCGTTGCTGCCGAAGGTGATTCATATTCGTGCGCAGGCTAACCAGTCGATCGAGTGGTTGAACGGCACTATGCGCTTCATGGCGGTCGAAGCGCGAAGTCTGCGCCCGGGGAGCGAGGCGATCATCACTCGTCTCGCGGACATTTTGGTGATTCAGGCGATACGTTATTGGATTGAGCAAAACCCCAGTGAACAAAAAGGCTGGCTGGCGGCGTTGCACGATTCTCATCTCGCCCGCGCCCTCGGATTGATCCATCGCGAGCCGGGGAAAAATTGGACCGTAGCGAGTCTTGCCCGTGCGGCGGCTTTGTCCCGCTCTGCTTTCTCTGCCCGGTTTTCGTCGGCGGTGGGTGAACCGGTGATGCTTTACGTCACACGCTGGCGTATGCATGTGGCCGAAGCCAAACTTCTTGAAGGAACCAAGACCGTGGAGGAGATCGCCGCCGAATTGGGGTACCAATCGGGAGCCGCATTCAGTCGGGCCTTTCGGCGCCTGCGTGGCGTCTGGCCGGGATCCCTGAAACAGGCCACGGCCAACGCTCGGGCGATGGCGGAGCCAGCCCATCGATATCTAAAATCGTCGCGGTCCAATCCAAAGGAAGCGATTGCCTGAGTTTGGTGATGTCAATTGGATCAGGCAAAGGACAAACGCAATCTGCGAGATCGCGCCCGTCCGACGGTTAAAGCATATCTCATAAAACTGCAGCCGTAGCCGCTGCAATTAAGCAGCGGTCCTCAGAGGGGCGCACAATCCTGCGTCTTAATTGAAGCGGCGACAGGAGCTTTCGAAACGCTCTGGACCCCGATCCCGACTCGCGATGAGCCGAGTCCGGCGCCCGTCCCTCATTGGGTTACGTGCCGAATAGTTCGTGAAGGCAAGTTACTGCGAGCGCGCCATCACCGACGGCGAAAGCAACACGTTTAGTTGACCCCTGGCGGCAATCGCCAGCCACCAGGATTCCAGGAACCGACGACTCCAAAGGAAACGGATTACGATCCTCCCGCTTCCATGCTTCTTTGGGAACATCGCTGCCGGTCAGAACAAATCCTGTACTGTTACGCGCAATGTCCACGCCGAGAAAATCAGTCACGGGGATCGCCCCGATGAAGACGAATACTCCGCCGCTCGGCTCTTCCGTCAATTGACTCGTTCGGTTATCTTCCAGAGTCACGTTTTCGAGAAACTGAGCACCGCTCACCGAGCGCAATTCACAATGGGTACGCAACTGTATCCGCCGATTCGCGACGACACGATCCGCCAGATAATCGGACATACTGGAATAGATGTCGTTACCACGCATAACCAAGTTCACTCGTTCGGTGAAGCGGCTCAGATACATCGCAGCCTGGCCCGCCGAATTGCCTGCGCCGATGACGTGCACGGGCCGCTCGCGGCACAAGCGCGCCTCCATTTGTGTGGCTGCATAGTACACACCGGTCCCGGCAAATCGCGCGAGCCCTGGCACCGGCAAATGCCGATAACTCACGCCAGTCGCAACGATGACCGCGCGTGTTTCAACGCGAGAACCATCCGCCAATTCCACCTCATGGGTACCATCGGTTCGCGATGTTACCGCCTTCACGCTGCGCGGAATGCTGAAGGTCGCCCCAAACTTGAGGGCCTGTACGTAGCTTCGGAGCGCCAGATCTCGACCTGAGATGCCTTCCGGGAACCCCGCGTAATTTTCTATCCGTGAGCTGCTCCCTGCCTGACCGCCAGGTCCAAGCGGATCGACAACGAGCGTGTGCAAACCTTCAGACGCAGCGTAGACCGCGGCACCCAAGCCGGCCGGACCCGCACCGATAATTATCACGTCGAAACGGGCGGTTGGCAACGGACGGAGCACGCCGGTGATACGGCCGAGATCCGCCAATCCGACGCCCTCGCAGACCGCCTTTCCAGCCATTGCCACCACCGGAAATGCTGGTGTGCGGTTGGGATAAAGCCGGGCCAGATCGGCGCGCGACTCCTCTTCGCCGAGATCACGCCAACGGTGCGGCACGCCGTTCCGGAACAAAAACTCGCAGGCCCGGAGAGTTGCCGCGTCGTCTGCCGAGCCGAAAACATGCAGTCCTTCGTGCCCACGGCCGATCAGCAACTCCCTTCGTCTCAGTAAAGCCGGTATCCACTTCTCGCCTATCGCTGGATTCACCACGAGCAGGTGTCTCAGTTGTGCGGCATCGAGCCGAACTATCTCGCTCGCCACAAGAGCCCGTGCATCGGCGAGAGCGGGCCGTCCAGCGAGCAGCCCGATGTCCCCGGAGAATCCGCCGGCGTGATGCTCGGCGATCTGCCGCTCGGTCGCGCTAGTACGGTCGAAAATTCCGATGGCGCCTTTCACAACGACGACGCAATCAAATGGGTCATCCCCGGTTCGAAATATCAACGCTCCCGCTGGCACCTGCTCGACGCGTCCACACGAGCTTGCAGCATCGAGTTCGTTGGCGTCCAGGCACGGAAAAGCCGGATCGGTTTCTGACGCGAATTTTGGAGAAACATCAGGCGGTTGCATCAGGATATTGATTGGGTGCGGTTTCTGGCGGTTACGGTTGAAACGGCTGCGGAGCCGCAGAGAACTTTTCAGCCTTCTTCATCTAGGAAATAATCCAATGAGGTTCCGCCTTTCAGAATCGGGCCGCCGACGTTCAACGGGAGCCCCCATTTGTCGCTATCTGGATAATAGCTAGTCTCTCCGATTGGGTTGTCCGCGATGATATAGAAAACCAGCTCCTGGGTACTGTTGTTCACGATTTGATGAGCTTCACCGGGTGAAACAAAGATCGCATCGCCGACCCCGATCGGTTCGAGTCCATTCTCTGTTCTAATTTGTCCGAGCCCGGACAAGACAATGTACATTTCCGACTGGGCGGAATGCAAATGATAGGGGCAAGGCGAAGCGCCCGGTGGCACCGAGCAAAGCTCCACGTCGAACGGATGTGATGCGCGTTTTGAATCAGAGGCATTGGCGTGTCCCAGCGCGTTTGAGATATTTTGGCTCGAGGATCGAAATCTGCCTTTTGGGGATGGCGGTGCGTGCTCCACCGGAACGTCGCGGGTATTGATTTTATTCATTTTATATAGACCGGCGAATGGCAGCTCGGCCGGTATGCGCCAACGGTAGCGAGGTTCGTTTTCGGAAATTGATGGTTACTGTCGAGACGGACCGTCTCGCACGCGGAAGGGAGCTCGTGCTTCCCGGCTTGTCAAGGTGCAGTGCCTATTTTATTGAGACCTCCATGCCATCGCGTAAACTTGAAGGCTGCCGCCGCAGCAGTCATTCCCACCAAGCCATTTTGAAGGCTGCATTAACCCTCACGCAAAAGAAGGGAGTGACGATGACGAGTATTGAGGCGATCGCGGCGCGGGCTGGGGTGGGAAAACAAACGATCTATCGGTGGTGGCCCTCTTTGGGCGCAGTAATCTTTGACGCTTATCTGGAGATATTGAAAAAAAAGATCGGTTGGAGTGAAACCGGGGATTTGGCGCGTGATCTCGCGGACCAACTCCAGCGCGTATTAACCCTGCTCCAGGACCGGAAGTTCGGAACGCCCATCGCGAACCTGGTGGCGGAAGCGCAACGCGACCGGGTGTTGGCTGCGACGATGAAGGAGAAAATAACGCTCCCTTACCGTCAGGCTACGCTGGCGCGGCTCCGCGCTGCGCAAAAACGGGGAGAGCTGAGCGGATCGGTCGATTTGGACCTCTTGGCTGATGCGCTTTTCGCGCCGGTGTGGATGCGACTCCTCTTAGGCGTGGCCGACTTGAACGCTGTGGATCCGACAAAGCACGTACTGCAACTTTTGAGCGGTGCCCGCGCACAAGTTGGCAAGGCGCGCGCCACGCATTAGTTTCGAGCCTCCGACTGCATTTCACTGGACGCCGCTTGCAGAAGCCGTCTTTTGCGTCTCCTTGTGGCCCGAAGGAAAGCGTTCCTTCACCCCAATCCCGTCTTGAAAGCGACTGGCAGCGCTCGCCAATAAAGGTTCTCACGAAAACCAAATCATATCGCCTGTTTAAGCTGGGGCTTGCCGTTTTTGTCGGAGTTGGCTTTGCCTGGAACCACGCGCGTGGCGTCGAGGCCAACCGTATCGAACAAGCGAAATGGACCGTTGCGTTCGCCAGTTTCGGGCCGATCCACTCGCAGCTTTTTATTGCCGACGGCGACGGCGCCAATGCCAGGCCGCTGCTGCCAGGCGCCGGTCAGGATTTCAATGCGTCGATTTCTGCGGATTCGCAATGGGTTGTGTTTACCTCAGATCGCGATGGATCGGCTGATATCTATCGGGCTCATCTGGACGGCACCGGGCTCGAAAAACTCGTCGATGACCCTGCCTTTGATGATCAGGCTGCGCTCTCGCCTGATGGCAACCAGCTGGTTTTCGTTTCCAGCCGAAGTGGACAGGCCCATCTCTGGATTCTCGATTTACGGACGAGGGGGCTGCGCAATCTTACCGCTTCTCCGGGCGGAGATTTCCGGCCGGCCTGGTCTCCCGATGGCAAGTGGATCGCTTTTTCTTCGGATCGCGAATCGCGAAAGCCCAAAGACAATTCAGGTTTCGGTACGATCCACTCAACTGAGCTTTTTTTGATTCGGCCGGATGGATCGGAACTGCAGCGCGTCACTCATTCCGGTGCTTTTGCAGGAAGTCCCGCGTGGACTCCGGATGGGAATCAATTGGTTTTCCATGAGGCCGAACTTGTTGAAGTAAACAAGGTGACCGCAGCGCGTCGGCTGCGCGGCACGTCTCAAATCGGGACGCTTGATCTGACGACCAAAGAACGGCGCGTGATGACTTCGGGCCCCGGTGAAAAATTTTCCCCTCAATGGGTTTCAGGGCGTGGTCTTGTTTACGCCAGCGGTGGGCCCGAGGGCGGCCTTGAGTCGACCGTGGGCGGTGCCGGCCCGCGCGGAAGCTTCGAGTCTCCTAAATGGTCGGCCGATGGACGGCACATGGTTTTTCACCGCGACGTGAGCACGGACTGGCCTCCGCACCAGACTTGGTGGAGCCGAGATCCACGGTTCAAACTTTTGCGCACCGGCATATTCCCTTCGTATTCACCCGAGGGTGACAGGATGCTTTGCAACGACCAAACCGCCGGAATCCTGCACAACAGTATTCTGATCATGAATACCGACGGCTCTGGCCGATCAGTCCTTTTTAGCAACTCCGAAAAAAGCGCACTGGGTCCGGTTTTTTCGCCGAACGGTGCGTCGATCGCTTTCGCCTACGGCCGTTTTTTTCAGAGCATCTTCGGACCAGCGATTGCCGACATTGCTGTCATCAAAAGCGATGGAAGCGGATTGAAGTTGCTCACTGATGGCACGGGGAATTGCGCTTTTCCGAGTTGGTCTCCCGATGGACGGCAGATCGTCTACCGCGTTTCCAGTCCGTCCAAAGGCGGGCTCTTTATTACCGACCTTGAGACCGGCATGACGCATGCGCTCACGCCGGAGTCGAGCCACGACAACTTCCCTGCGTGGTCTCCAAAGGGCGACCGGATCGCATTTACCCGGTTCAGCGAAGGCGACTACGAGCTCTACAGCGTGAAAACCGACGGGACAGATTTGAAGCGACTGACGAATCAGCCGGGCAACGATGCACATTGTGCCTGGTCGCCCGATGGCGAGTGGATCGGCTTCACGAGCGCACGGGGCGGATTCAAGGACGAGTCGTTGCTTCATCCTCACAATCCACAACCCTATGGCGACATCTATGTGATCCGTGCCGATGGCTCGGAGATCGTGCAGTTGACCGACAACTGGGCTGAAGAAGGCACAGTCGGGTGGGGGCCGATTTCACGCGTAAAACGCTGAAGCTGCTCCCTGCATCGTGCGTAGTTTCGAGCAAGATGGAGAACGACCGACGGATTCGGCGCTGCTTGCGCGAGTGATTCGGCCGTGGTGTGCGAGAGAGCGTTTCGCGCGTCCACGCTAGCTGTAGCGTTGCTTTGTCCTTGTAGTTGGCGGCATCTGTCGTTGCCTTGCCGCCCCAGTTCTCGCGCGACGCAGGCTCGGAAGGTCCACCTTGATGCCGCGCGCTTTGAGACCCTGGCCGCACACTCATGAACGATTTCATCTACGGCATCGATTTCGGCACCAGCAATTCGTCCATCGCGATCTGGGATGTGAAGAAGCGCGGGCTCGTGCGCGACCCGCGGATTTCGAAGATGGAGTCTTCCTTCATGTACTTTCCGTATTCAACGCGGGCGGTGTCTCCGGTGATCGGCGATGAAGCGAAACGGCGCTACGTTTCGGATAATATGCGCGGCCGGTTCTTCCAGGCGATCAAGACCATCCTGCCCAACGCGACTTTCACGGAGACGGTATTTAATAACCATTCGTATGCGCTCGAACAGCTGATCGCTTTTCCCCTCCATCATTTGAAGCAGCGGGCAGATCAAGTGACCGGGCAGGATGTGAAACGCGTGGTGATGGGGCGGCCTGCGGTGTTTTCCCCCGATCCGGCGGAAGACGCGCTCGCGGAAGAGCGGCTGCTCCGGGCGGCGAAAGCGGCCGGGTTTACCGAAATCCATTTCCAGTACGAGCCGATCGCGGCTGCGCTTGCCTACGAATTGCGCATTGCCAAACCAGAGCGCGTGCTCGTCGGCGATTTTGGCGGCGGTACCTCTGACTTTTGCGTGGTGCAACTCGATCCGCGCCGCCAAGGGCTCACGGATCGCATGAGTGATATCCTCGCGACGGGCGGTTTGCCGACTGCGGGAAATAAATACGACGGGGCGACGATGTGGCATAAGCTCACACCGTTGTTCGGGCGCGACGCAACCTACGAGAACTTTGGAAAGCGCATCGAAGTACCCAATGCGTTGCACCGCCGCATCTGCCAATGGGACCAGATTGTTTTCCTTAATAACGCGCAGAACCTCGATCTGCTTTGGCGGCTCTCGAAGTCTTCGGATGCACCGGCGGCGTTCGAGCGCTTCATCGCGCTGGTGAAGGAGAATCAGGGCTTCGCACTCTTTCAGGTGATCGAGGCGGCGAAGATCGCGCTGGCGTCAAAAATCGTCGCTCCGCTTCAGTTCAACCATCCGCGCATCCTAATCGACGAGCAGATGACGCTGAGCGAGTTCAACCGCAACTCCGCCGATCTTACCGCGCGCATCGTGGGCTATCTGGATAAATTTCTGGCGGATGCTCGGATCGAGCGCGACAGCATTGAGACAGTGTTTCTGACGGGCGGCACCTCGTTGATTCGCAGTCTGCGCGCGGAATTCAAACAGCGGTTCGGAGACGACAAGATCCGTGGCGGCGAGGAGTTCACCAGTGTCGGTGACGGCCTCGCACTGAGCGCACCGCTGTTTTTTCCAGAGCTGCATCGGGATAAAACGCCGCGCTGAACGCGGCGCCCGGCGGCACGGCTCCCGCCCAAGCAGTACGCGGTTCGGGAGACTGCAACCGCATCGGGTCTGCTTTCCGTCTGAGGTTTCGAATTGGCAGTCATCGTGCTCCAGGTGCGGAAGTGCTCCATCAACTGCGGCGTGGTGCTGACGGCTAGTTCTTTAACCGCCCGGCTGATGGAAGTGCGAAGCGTTTGCAGGCGGTCAGGGAAACGAGAGGCGATAATTCTTATTCCGAAGAGAAGGACGGCGAATAGGCACCCTCTATTTGGTGGTTGGGTCTGGCTAATGCTAGACTTGGCCTAGGCGCCTCCGTAGAAGTTTGTTTTTCCAGCACGGGAGTTTTTCTGCCCCATTCTTTATGAACAAGCTTATGCGTTTCGCAATGGATTCGTTTAGTTCGGTGAAGTGTATTTTGAAAATTATGTTGGCGACGATGTTCGTCGCTGCGCTGCAGGGGCAGACCACGATCACACCTGCCGCTCGCGAGGTGGGCGCCGGTTTGGTGCCTTATCAAGTGCTCGTTTCTTCGACCACAAACTGGACAGCGTCGACGGCGTCGGACTGGGTAACGCTATCGCGCACCAGCGGCTCGGCGGATGGCAATCTGATGATCACCGCTGCGCCAAATTACACCGGTGCGGACCGCACGGCCACGATCACGGTAGGTGCGGCCACTCATACGCTGACTCAGCGGGCCGCGAGTGCTTCGCTTCGCGAGGCGTGGGGGCTGGGTGACACTGAAGACGGCCAACTCGGCGATAATATTATGTCCCAGCGTTCCATTCCGGCTGAAATTACTACTGGTGTCCAATCGGTGGCCGCAGGCGATATGCACGGCCTGGTGCTAAAGACGGACGGCAGCCTTTGGGCTATGGGCAACAACGTATATGGCCAACTTGGCGATGGTACGAGGTCGAATCGGGGCGCGCTGATTCAAGTTCTGGTGAACGGAGTGCAGTTGGTTGCTGCAGGCGGTAATCGTAGCTTCCTCGTAAAGATGGACGGGAGCTTGTGGGGTATGGGCGATAATGGCTCCGGTGAGTTGGGCGATGGAACGACAATATCTCGAAACGCTCCGGTGCAGATTGTGGCGGGTGGCGTACGTTCGGTCGTAGCAGGCTTTTCACACAGTCTTGTGGTAAAGACGGACGGCAGCCTTTGGGCGATGGGCGACAATAGCTATGGCCAGCTTGGTGACGGCACAACTACACAGCGCACCGCTCCGGTACAGATTCTGAGCAGCGGTGTGCAGTCGGTGGCAGCAGGCTACTATCACAGTTTGATCGTAAAAACAGACGGGAGTCTTTGGGCCATGGGGGGAAATTCTTTTGGCCAGCTTGGCGATGGAACTCATTCGCCGCACTCGACGCCGGTGCAGATATTGGCGAGTGGCGTGCAGTCGGTGGCTGCTGGTTATTACCACACTTTGATCGTTAAGACAGATGGGAGCTTATGGGCTATGGGCAACAACGGCTATGGCCAGCTCGGCAATGGAGCGAACGTAGACACTGACGTGCCTGTAAGAATATTGGCGAGTGGCGTGTCGTCGGTGACCGCAGGCTCCGGCTTCAGCATGATTCTCAAAACGGACGGGGGAGTGTGGGCGATGGGTCTCAACAGTTTTGGCCAACTGGGCGACGGGACGATGATACAACGGTTCACGCCTGTGCAGATTCTGGCGAGCGGCGTGCAGTCGGTGGTTACTGGCGGTGCCCACGGTATGATCGTAAAGGCAAACGGAAGTCTGTGGACCATGGGCCTAAACAGTTATGGACGGCTTGGTGACGGGACGGTGTTGATGCGTATCGTCGCAGAGCAAATTGATGAGGCCGTGCAGTCGGTAGCTGCAGGCGATTTTCACAGTCTGATTGTAAAGATGGACGGGAGCCTCTGGACGACAGGCTATAACACCTTCGGCCAGCTCGGCGATGGGACAATGAACAATCGTACTACGCCCGTGCAGATTTTTCCGAATGGGGTACAGTCGGTGGCCGCGGGCTGTGAATACAGCTTGGTTGTAAAGACGGACGGAAGTCTGTGGACGATGGGCCTAAATGACCATGGTCAGCTAGGTGACGGTACGACACAGCTGCGGACCACTCCTGTGCAGATTTTATCGAGCGGGGTAGTATCGGTCGCTGCAGGCGCCTATCACAGCTTGATTGTCAAAACTGACGGTAGCCTCTGGGTTATGGGCGATAACAGCCATGGCCAGCTTGGCGATGGGACGACGACAGATCGCAACACGCCCGTGCAGATTTTTTCGAGTGGCGTGCAGTCGGTAGATGCGGGTGCTTACCACAGCTTGATTGTAAAGACGGACGGAAGCCTCTGGGCAATGGGCAATAATTTCGTGGGTCAGCTTGGAGATGGGACAACAACAGAGTGTACCGTACCAAAGCAGGTTATTTCGAGCGGTGTGCAATCGATTGCTGCCGGCTCCTATCACAGCGTGATCATGAAGACGGATGGCAGCGTGTGGACTGTAGGCTATAACGCCTCTGGCCAGCTCGGCGATGGGACAACAATGCAACACTACACGCTTCAGCGGATTCTTGCGAGTGGAGCGCGGGCTGTGGCTGCAGGCAACAGCAGCAGTTTCATTATAAAAATGGATGGTAGCCTTTGGGCTACTGGTGATAACTTTTATGGCCAGCTTGGTATCGGTGCTTTGCCTAATGTACTGCCTGTACTCCAGTTGGTTGCTCTAAATGTGCGGCAAGTGGCGGCTGGATCAATGCATTCGTTGTTGGTGGCCAGTGGTGACACCCGACTGATTCCGACGATCACCAGCGCAACGACGGCGACCTCTACATTTGGCGATGTCTTCTCGTATCAAATCACGGGCACTCTGAACCCAACAAGCTTCTCGGCAACCGGTTTACCCGCTGGCTTGAGCATCGACAACGCGACCGGCGTTATCGCCGGCACGCCGAGGAGCGTCGGCACAGCCACCGTGACGCTCACTGCGACCAACGCTGTTGGTGTGAGCGCCCCTGTGACCATAACCATTACCATCACCAAAGGCGCCGCCGCCGTGACGCTCGGTGGTTTGGCTGCGACGTATGATGGGGCGCCAAAGTCAGTGACGGCCGCGACGTCCCCGGCTGGTTTGAATGTTGCGCTCACTTACGATGGCAGCGCGACCGCACCAACCAAGCCCGGTAGCTACGCCGTCGTTGGTACGGTGAACGACACCAACTACGATGGCAGTGGCACTGGTACACTCGTAATCACTGCCGTTCCCGCTGCGCTAACGCCTGATGGTTACGCTGGCGGTATGACTGGCGGCGGAACGGCTACCGCGATCACAGTCGCAACGGCCGCCGATTTCAAGACGCAGGTTGAGTCCGCGTCGGCCGCCGTAATCTCCGTTTCGGGCGCGCTCGATCTTACCTCTCTCAGTCCGTCCGGGGTGGTCAATGTCGCGTCCAACAAAACAATTCAGGGTCTTGATTCCGACTCCGCTATCATTGGCAACCTAAGCCTTGGCTCCGGCGTGACGAATGTTGCGGTCCGCGGCTTGAACATCACCAACCCCTCAGGCGACGGCGTCACGCTCGCCGGCGCGAGCAAAGTTTTCATTACGCATTGCACATTGTTCGACTGCTCCGGCTTCCTGATCAATATCAAATCAATGTCGAGCTACGTGACGGTTTCGTGGAACGAGTTCTATTATACCCCAGCTCAGACCAATCACCGATGCGCGGTTCAAATTTACAGTCCGCAAGACGGCGGAGCGGTTGGAACGACCGCGATGTTTGTGAGCTTGCACCACAATTGGTGGTCGACGGGATGTGAACAATGCTTGCCCGAAGTTAACTACAGCGGCGCTTACGTACATCTCTATAGCAACTACTACTCTGGACCCAACAGCAACATCGCTGCACTCGCCAATTCCGAAGTCCTCGCCGAAAGAAACCTGTTTACTAGCCTATCAAATCCATTCGATAAGACGGGTGGTGGCCGGATCTGCTCGATTGAAAATGCCAGCGGCAACTTGGCTATCACGCCGCTGTTCACGGACCCCGTATTTTCGCCCTGGTATACATATGAACTGATGCCAACCACCAATATCGAGGCGATTCTCACGGCAGCGGCACCTGCCGCTGGCGCGGGCAATACAGCAGGTGCTTCCTCAGCTACACCGGTGGCCGGGGGGGCTTCTATCAGCGGAGCCCCCACTGCAGCGGTGACGCCCGGGACAAGCTTCTCGTTGACGGCAGTGCCTACTGCCTTCACCGGCACCGCGTGGCAATGGCGGCTAAATAACTTGGCGCTCACTGGCGCAACCAGCTCGACCTACACGGTGGCAAGTATGGATAGCACAAAGGAGGGAACCTACGCTGTAGTAATCAGTCGCGCAGGCGGAAACGACGTTGTGAGTCCGGCCGTCCACATCGCGCTCGGCTCCAGTTCATCCAGCAGTTCCTCATCGAGCAGCAGTTCAAGTTCCAGTTCGTCGAGCAGCTCTTCCGGCGGCACCTCAGGTGGTGGTGGCGGCGGTGCACCTGCTGTCTGGTTTTTTGTCGCAGTTCTATCGCTTGGAGTTGGCCGTCAAATCGTTCGACGGCCGAAAAACTAGGACCTTGGAATTGGTTCGGATTTGAGCCCGGATGCAAAAGCGTCCGGGCTTTTTTTGAGCACTCCGACGACGTCCGCCGAAACGCCTGCTGCTGCTGCGACCCCCCGGGCCTGAGCGCAACGAGGACAATTCGAATCGGTCACGTTTGAACTATTTGAGAAATGGTAATTGGTTCGGTTTCGGCTGTCTTGTACTCCGAAAAATACGGTCTGCACCGCGCTGCTTTGGTCGCTAAGTCACAGTTCCTAAACCTTGAGCGGCTTTACGCGTTGGCCGTCTTTTATCCGGTCACCGGGATAGAGGATGACCTCATCGCCGTCCTTCAAGCCGTCCAGCACCTGCACTTCGCGTCCGCTGCTGCGGCCGACTTTCACCGGGATGAGGACGGCGCGGCCGTCGCGCACGAGATAGGCCGCCCAGTCGCTTCCGTGGCGAAATACACCCGATGACGGCACTTTCAAAACGCGGTCGCTTTCCCAAACAATCACGTGGGCCTCAACCCGGAAATTGTCGCCGAGCGAACGGCGTTGTTCGATCGGCGTCGTGATGTCTGCGACCACCAGCACGCGTTGCTCCTCGACCCCCAGCGCGGAAATCTTAGTGAAGGCCGCTGGTTCGACGAGGCGCACACTTCCTTCGATCGGCGTCGGGCCTCCCCATTGTTCAAACTCGACCCGTGCGCCCGGTGCGATGGCGGCGCCGTCGCGAGAAAGCATTTCGATCGCAACTTCCAGATCGGCCGGATCGCCGATCTCGAGCAGCGGCGTGCCTTGCGCCACCACGCGCTGGCTCTCTTGAAAAACATGCAGCACGTCGCCGGTCGCATTGGCTTTCACCTCGACCAACGCCGCTGGGGCGTCGGCAGAATTTGTCGCGTCGGCAATTTCGGCCTCGGCTTGCCGCAGTGTGCCCAGGCTCGCTACGACGTCGCGGGCTGCGGTGGTTTCGCGCATCTGCGCCCCTTCGAGATCCTGCGGTGAGAGCGTTTTTCCTGCATACAGCTGTTCCACCCGCCGCAGCTCGCTCTTGGCGAGGTCCTGCGCGGTGCGGCTTTTTTCGAGCATGGCGAAGGCGGCGTCGCGGCGGGCTAGGGCGAGCGCCCGGTTGCGGGAATCCAGAGGTGACGCAGGAGCCGGTGCGATGGTGGCGACCACGGTTTGATTTGCGATAACCTTGGCCCCCGGCTTGAGCATCACGCGCTGCAACTGGCCGCTCACCGGAGCGGAGACAACGTAACGCTGTTTGATCCGTGTCTTGCCTTCTTCGCTCACCGTGGCGCGCAGCGAACCGTAGGCGGTGGCTGCGACCTCGACTGGGGCCGGGCGCGGACGCAGACCGGCCACGACTAGAATAATCGCTACCACCGCCACCAGATAAGGCAGCCAGCGGCGGCGAGGACGTTTGCTTGGGCGGGAGGAAGAGGCGGCGGGAGTTGCGGTCATGGTGGCAAAATCATTCAGGTGCTTTTAGAGCGGCAAGCAGGTCGAGTTGTTTTAGTTTCCTCAGCACGACCACCGCCGAAAAGGTCGAAGCAAGCAAGACCACGAGTACGGCGAACATATAGGTGTAGGTCGTGAAAACGAGGGGGATGCGCACCGTCTCCGTATTGACAAAGTGGATAACGAGGGCGGCAAAGCCTGAGCCCAAGACGAGTCCGAACGGAAGAGCGAGGACGCCCAGGATGGTGAGTTCGATCACGAGCACAGCGCCGACTTCGCGCTGGGTGAGTCCGATGACGCGCAGCGTGGCCAGCTCACGGGCGCGTTCGGCGAGCGAGATGCGAGTGTTGTTGTAGATGACGCCGAACGCTACAACCACGGCAAAGGTTCCGTAAATCGTCGAGATAAGGCCCATGCTCTGCGCGGTGGTCTCACGAAAACTGGCTCGCATCGTTTCTTTGATCGCCACGGTGCTGACGCGCGGGATGCCTTTGAGTGCGTGGAGAAATTCGGCACTGCGTGATTTGTCGAGCGTGATGCTCGCGCCGGTGACAACATCGCCTTCTTCGAGGAGGCGGTTCACCGCGTGCCGGTCCATATAGGCAGCGATACCGGTGAAATCCTCGGCGAGCGCCACGAGAGGCACGGCGCGCGACGTTCGTTTCCCCTCGAGCGTTTCCACAAACAATTCGTCGCCTGGCCTCGCATCAAGGATGTCGGCGAGTTTGGCCGAAATGATAAGTCCGTCCGGAGGGGGAGTGATTTCGTGTCCCTCGCGGTCGACCGCGCGGCTGTGCATCGCGTTTACGCCGAGACTGCGCAACGCAATCAGGCGATTGGCGCTGCCGTGGTGGATACGCACCGAGGTGGAACGCGACGGCTCGGCATGAATAACGCCGGGCAGCCGCTCGAATTCGTGCAGGATGCGCTCCGACGAAGGCTCGACCAGCCCGAGGTCGAGATCCTGGCGTTGTACAACGTCCCATTGAAAATCGAGCACGTCGGCAATTCCCGCTTTGAATGTGTTCGGTAGGATCAACAGACTCGTCGAGAGCGCGAGACCGGCCACGGTGAAGAACGCCTGGATGGGGCGACGCTCGATATTGCGCGCGGCAATGCGGAACGAGTGGGGGAAATATTTCGCGAGCCGGCCGCGTTCGACGATCGACGGCCTGAAATTCGCCGGCGGCTCGGGTCGCATCGCCTCAGCGGGAGGAAGCTTCGCCGCCTTTCGCACGGCGCTAAATACTCCCGCGACCACCGCTCCAAGACCGACCGTGAGTGCGACCGCCACTGCAGTCTGATCGAGTCGGAACGCCAGCTCGGGAAACCGAAAGAACAGCCGGTACATGATCACGAGCTTGTTTCCAAGTGCGATGCCGCCGGCCGTGCCACAGGCCGTGCCAAAGACGACAATGACCGCGGCAAACTTTAGGTAGTGAACGACGATGTCGCGGTTGGTGAAACCGAACGCCTTGAGGATCGCGATTTGCTCGCGTTGGAGCGCGAGCAGCCGGGAGAGGACGGCATTGGTCATGAAGGCCGCGACACCGAGAAACACTGCAGGGAAGCCGATCGCGAGAATCCGCAAGACGCGGATTTCGTCGGTCACGCGAATGTGTGACGGGTGGTCTTGGCGAGTGTACGCGCCGAGTCCTCCGTAAGGCCGCAGCAGATCGTCCATGGCGGCGATGACCGGCGCAGCCTTGGCACCGGGAGCGAGCGAAAGAGACAAGTGATTGAACGCGCCGTAGAGGTTGAACGCGGTCGCGACCTCCTTGTAAGGCATCCAGAAAAAACCGTAGGTGCGATTGTCGGGTAACGCGGCTCCCGGACGAGATTCGAAAACGTATTCAGGAGACAATACGATGCCGGCGATGCGGAATACCTGCCGCCGACCGTAGAGCAGCATCGTCAGGGTGTCGCCCGGGTTGAGGTGATTGGCATCGGCGAAAGCCTCGCCCACGAGCACTTCGCCGCGCGAGTCCGGCAGCAGCCAGCGACCGCGCCGAAGGAAAAGTCGGTTGAGCTCGGGCTCAGCGTAGTCTGGCAACGACCGGACGGTGCCACTCGCGGGCTCGTCGACTCCCGGCAGATCGAGCGTGACCTGGGCAGAAATATCGGATTGCACGCCCGCCACTCCCGGCAGGGCTGCGATCTGGTCCGCCACGCTGTTGGGCGCGCGCTTCAGCGAAACAAAAACCTCAGCGAAGCGATTGCTCTGGTAGTAGGCGTCGCGGGTGGACTCGAGCGAGAAGATGAGGCTGCGCGCCATGATCATCATCGCCAGACCGCACGCCATCACGAGCGACACCGCTGTGACCTGGCCCCTGAGGCGGCGCAGATCACGGAGGAGCTTGCGGTCGAGGTGGGGGAGCATGCGAAGGGAAACCCGGTGCTATCACCAACGCAGGGTTGACGGCGCGGCGCGTGTGGCGTTCCGGTGTTCGGTCAGCACTCGGCCATCGGAAAAATGGATTACGCGATCCGCCATGTCGGCCATAACGGCGTTGTGGGTGATAATGACGGTTAGCGTGCCGAGTTCCCGGTTGGCGCGCTCGATGGCCTCGAGGACAACGATGCCGGTGCGCACATCGAGCGCGCCGGTCGGCTCGTCGCAGAGGAGGACCTCGGGGCGTTTGGCGATGGCTCGGGCGATGGCGACGCGTTGTTGCTCGCCGCCGGAGAGTTGCGCCGGAAAATGATCGAGCCGCGGGCTGAGTCCCACCAGTTCAAGCGCGGCTTCCGGCGAGAGCGGGTTTGCGGCGATTTCGGTGATCAGGCCGACGTTTTCCCGGGCAGAAAGGCTCGGGATGAGATTATAGAATTGGAAAATAAACCCGACCGATTGGCGGCGAAATTGCGTCAACTGATCCTCGTCCGCGTGCGCGAGATCCATGTCGCGATACTGCAAAATCCCGTCGGTCGGAATATCGAGGCCTCCGAGCTGGTTGAGGAGCGTGGTTTTGCCCGAGCCCGACGGGCCGAGCAACACGACCAGTTCGCCCGGATAAAGATCGAGATCGACGCCATCGAGCGCACGGACCTGCGCCGAGCCTTCTCCGTAGAACTTGGTAAGGCCGCGGACATGAAAGACAGGTTCGGTGGCGATAGGCGCGGGAGGTGTCAGTGACATGGTGAACGCGACAAGGTGGTCATATGCGTAGCGTCAGTCAGGGTGGGGGCAATCCCCAGCCAGGTCTGAGGCGCGCGGTTGACGCGCCATCTCATGCGATACGGCGCGCGTTGCATTTGCCAGACCGAAACCTTGCGCAACCACAGGAGCGTTTTCAAAAATAACGTAGCCGCGTCCCTTCAGGCGCGGGATTGTGCGCTCCTATGAAGACCGCTGCTTAATTGCAGCGGCTACGGTCCGATTCCCTTTTCGGTCCAATGCCCGGAGTTTGCTCCGATCGGGCTAGAAAGTAGGAGCCTGCTTGCGGGCGATCTTTTCGCATCGCCTGCAAGCAGGCTCCTACAAATGAACAGGGAGGGAGCGCGCGATGATGGTTTTATCAAAAGCCCTGGAGCAAGCTCCGGGGCTCCTAATTAAAAACGCGGCCTCGGCGTCCTGTTATGGTTCCTTGTTGTGGTTCGGCAATTCGAGCGGGATGATCGCGTGTCGGCGCAATTCGACTCCGCGCAGGAACGTGACGATCGCGCGTTCGCCGATGCGGTCGCCGGTGAGTTGCTTGTGCAGCGCGTCGATCGCGGGCGTAGGCTTGTCGTCGAGCGCGACCAAGATGTCGCCTTCAAGCAGGCCGGCGCGGTTGGCGGGGCTCTCTGGTTCGAATCCGGCTACGAGCACACCGGTTTCCTGAGTGAGGTGGTGGTGACGCGCGATTTTGCGGATCAGCGGCACGGTTTGACCGGCGACGCCAATGTAGCTGCGGCGGATGCGGCCATCCTTAATGAGCAGGCCAACGACCCAGCGGGCGGTGTTGCTCGCGATGGCGAAGCAAATGCCTTGGGCGGGGCGGATGATGGCGGTATTGACGCCGATGACCTCGCCGCGGGTATTCACGAGCGGGCCGCCGGAGTTGCCAGGATTGAGGGCGGCGTCGGTCTGAATAACGTTGTCGATCAAACGCCCGGAAGCGCTCCGGAGCGAACGACCGAGTCCGCTGACGATGCCGGCGGTAACGGTTTGTTGAAACCCCATCGGTGACCCGATCGCGATGGCGATTTGGCCGGGACGTACGGCGTCGCTATCGGCGAGTTGCAAATGCGAGAGGTCGTCAGCGCTGATACGAATCACAGCGAGGTCAGTCTCGGGGTCGTCGCCAATGAGAACCGCGGAAACCTTGCGTCCATCGGCAAGAAAGACTTTCAGCTCAGTCGAACCGTGAACGACATGGCTATTGGTTAGGATGTAGCCGT
>Ga0302323_100000256_pt1 | contig 40888 bp, 34 predicted proteins | sample Fen_T0_3_FD_201950 | JGI IMG/M metagenome (GOLD analysis project Ga0302323, IMG submission 201950) | Peat permafrost microbial communities from Stordalen Mire near Abisko, Sweden - Fen_T0_3 | ecosystem: Environmental > Terrestrial > Soil > Wetlands > Permafrost | place: Sweden: Abisko...
ATTGCGCGAGCGGCTCGGCAAACGAGGTATCGAATTGATCGTTCCCTACCGCCAGATTAGCAGGCACAGACGTTACGAAGATGGCCGTTCGTTGCGCCGCTGTAGACGACGCTGGATCGTCGATCGAACAACGCATGGCTTAGGCAATTCGCCGGCTGCAGGTCCGTCATGAACATCCTCTCCTCACCTATCGAGCCTTTTTCTATCTCGACTGCCTCTGGGTTACACTCCGAAGGTGTTTATAAAGCATGCTCCAGTTGAAGCACCGGGTATCTTGGGCGATCATCAGCCGACAAAATGGCTGAAACCTACCCTGGTCGAGGTACATCTAAGAGCTTGTCGAAGTAAGAGAAGCCGGCGATCGTCTGCCGAGTTGGCCCCTCGTACCCCCAAGCAAGGGAAAACAAATGGCAAAGCCCGTCCTGCTAACAGTGGATGACGACCCCGAAGTATTGCGCGCTGTCGAACGCGATTTGCGCCGCCGGTATTCTGAGCGTTATCGTATCTTGCGCGCGGACTCAGGCGCATCGGCACTGGAGTCTCTTCGCGCGCTCAAGCGGCGGAATGATTCCGTGGCCTTGCTGCTGGTCGATCAGCGGATGCCGCAGATGACCGGCGTGGAGTTCCTCGGTCAGGCGATGGGGATATTCCCCGACGCCAAGCGAGTCCTGCTCACCGCCTACGCTGACACCGATGCAGCCATTCGCGCCATCAACGACGCCAGGATTCATCACTATCTGCTGAAGCCCTGGGATCCTCCAGAAGAACACCTTTATCCGGTGCTCGATGATCTGCTGGACGACTGGATGGGATCATACCGGCCTCCCATGGAGGGGGTCCGTGTTCTCGGTACGCGCTGGTCTCCGCGCTCCTATGCGATTCGGGATTTTCTCACCCGCAACCAGACGCCTTATCACTGGATCGACGTCGAGACCGCTGGGCAGGTTGCCGAGGTGCGCCGCCTGGTGGATGCGGTTGGAGCGGAGGCCTCCACTCTGCCAAAGGTGCTCTTCCCAGACGGCAGCTCACTCGAAGATCCGAGCGTCGGTGAATTGGCCGAAAAACTCGGGCTTCGCATTCGCCCCGAAGTTGCTTTTTACGATCTGGTCATCGTCGGCGGCGGCCCCGCAGGCCTCGCGGCGGCCGTCTATGGCGCGTCGGAGGGCCTCAGTACTGTGCTGATTGAGATGGAAGCTCCGGGCGGTCAGGCTGGAATGAGTTCGCGCATCGAAAACTATCTCGGCTTTCCTTCCGGGCTCAGCGGCGGCGATCTGGCGAGGCGTGCCGTCGCACAGGCCAAACGTTTCGGAGTGGAGATTCTTTCTCCGCAACAGGTGACCGGCGTCAGCGTGGAAGGCGCCTCAAAGGTCGTCAAGCTGGCAACCGGATCCGACATTGGCTGCAAGGCCTTGCTGATCGCTACCGGTGTTGCCTACCGCAAGCTGGAGGTGCCAGGAGCGGAGAAGTTGCAAGGCTGCGGCATCTATTATGGCTCTTCCATGACCGAGGCTAAGTCCTGCGAAGGTGAGGATGTTTACATCGTCGGCGGGGCGAACTCGGCCGGGCAGGCCGCAATGTACCTTTCAAAATTCGCTCGGCGAGTGGTCATGCTCGTGCGTGGCCCATCCCTCTCCGCAACCATGTCGCAGTACCTGATCGACCAGATCAAGAAGACGCCGAACATCGAGGTGCGACCCCACTGCCAGGTCACGGAGGTTCACGGTGACACGCACCTCGAGGCAGTTTCCATTCATTGCGCGGAAACCGGAGAAACTTCAAAGGCGCCCACAAACATGCTGTCGATCTTCATCGGCGCAGCGCCCAATACGGAGTGGCTTTCCGGCGTTGTCGAGCGCGACGAGCGCGGATTCATTCTCACGGGTGCCGACCTGGTGCGTGATGGGAAAAGACCAAAAGGCTGGCAGTTGGAGCGCGATCCCTACTGGGTGGAGTCCAGCGTGCCCGGCGTCTTTGCTGCTGGCGACGTGCGCTTTGGCTCGGTAAAAAGGGTTGCATCGGGCGTGGGCGAAGGCTCGATTGCCGTGCAGTTCACTCATCAGTATCTAAGTGAGGTGTAACGTGGCGCAGAACCTTGCGAGTGCAACGGAAAAAATCGGGGATGCAACGAGCACGAACTTAGTCGACGATCTGAGCAAGATCGAGATCTTCACGGATTTACCCCGTGAACAGCTCGATTGGCTGGCGGAACATCTAAAGGTCTTTCACTTTCAGCCGGGACAGATCATGGGCCGAGAGGGTGATCCTCTTGACAATCTCACTGTAATTCTCGAAGGAGAGCTTCGCTTTCAACGCGGAAGCGGCGCTGATGAAATGAGCATCCGAGGTTTAGCGGGGCAGGTGACCGGCCTGCTCCCATATTCGCGGCTCACGCACTACACCGGCACAAGCCGCGCAGTGCTTCCAACTCGTGTCGCCCAACTCCACAGAAGCCTCTTTCCTGAGATGCTCCAGCGCATGCCTCTGCTCGGCCAGCGATTGGTTTCCATGATGGCTGACCGCATTCGCGAGACGACGCGGGTCGAAACGCAACGCGACAAACTGGTGGCGCTGGGCAAGCTCTCCGCGGGTCTGGCGCATGAACTCAATAATCCCGCAGCCGCTGCTCAGCGTGCAGCGGCCAGCCTTCGCGAAGCGTTGGAGTCAGTGCGGGAAGCAAGTATAAGGCTGGCACGCCACGCGCTTTCCATCGAGCAGCGGGAGATGATTACGCGTTTCGAGCGGGAGGCCAAGCACGCCCCCAGCATCTCCGCAGATCCCTTGGCACTGAGTGATAGCGAAGAGCGCATCACCGCGTGGCTCGAAGCCCGTAACATGCCGGATGCGTGGAAGATCGCGCCTGTCATCGCCGATGCTGGAGTGGAAGTCTCCAACCTGGAGAAGCTTGCAGGGCAGGTTGGTAACGAAGTGTTTTTCGATGCACTCTCCCGCATCACGTCGCTGATCACCATCTCCAGGCTCATCGACGAGATTGAAATCAGCACCAAGCGCATTACGCATCTGGTCCAGGCGGTCAAAGAATATTCGTACATGGATCAGGCTGCGATGAAGGAAGTCGACCTTCACCAGGGGCTTGATAACACGCTCACCATCTTGAATCACAAATGCAAAGGCGGAATCACGGTTGTTCGCGAGTATGACGAGAGCCTGCCGCGCATCTGTGCCTTCGGCGGAGAACTCAACCAAATCTGGACGAATCTGATGGCCAACGCCATCGAGGCCATGCACGGAAGCGGCGAACTGCGCGTGCGAACCGCGAAAGAACTCGATCGCGTTCTAGTCGAGATCGGCGACAACGGCCCCGGCATTCCGTCCGGCGTACTGCCCCATATCTTTGAACCATTCTTCACCACCAAAGGGGTGGGCGAAGGAACGGGTCTTGGACTGGATACGGTCGGACGCATCGTCAGAAATCACCACGGCGAGATCCGGGTAACTTCGCACCCTGGCGATACTCGATTCCAAGTCTATCTGCCATTAACTCAGCCAAAGAGACCGGCCACCGAAGCGAATCAGGAGGAAGAAGATGCAGCAGATCTGTTCACACCTGGACCAGATTCAAAACCGCTCCCCTAACACCAATGGCTGCGAAGAGTGCTTGCAAATGGGCGATTCATGGGTTCATCTGCGCCTCTGCGAGGTCTGCGGCCACGTCGGCTGCTGCGATTCCTCAAAGAACAAGCACGCAACCAAGCACTTCAAAAAAACAAAACACCCCATCATGCGATCTCTCGAACCGGGCGAAGATTGGGGCTGGTGTTACATCGACGATGTAATGATCGAGCCATTTTCGTGAGAGCGCTGCTGAAGTCAAAAAAGGAGAATTCGTTCATGAACTCCTCGGCAGTCCAGCTCGACACTCGTCAACTCTTGCGACGTCTGGCTGAAGCGCGTTCTATAACCGATGACTTGTTTCGGATCGTGCGAGCCGATGCTTTGTACGACCGTCCCATTCCCGAGAGGCATCGCATAGTCTTTTACATCGGCCATCTGGAAGCATTTGACTGGAATCTGATCGCAGGTCAGGCGCTGGGCCTGGGGCCTGTGCACAAGGGCTTCGATCATCTCTTTGCCTTCGGCATTGATCCCGTTGGTGGTGGACTCCCACGAGACAAGGCTTCCGACTGGCCCCAGATCTCCGAGATCAACGCCTATAATCTCCACGTTCGCGACAGGCTCGATGATATTCTCGAAAATTATTCGAGCGATTCGGAAAACAGTTGGCGATATCCTCCGGACGTCATCTTGAATGCAGCAATTGAGCATCGATTGATGCACGCCGAAACGCTGGCCTACATGCTCCACCAGCTAACTCCGGACCATAAGATTGCTCCACTAAGTTATCATCCGATCGGCTCCCGCCCACCTAGACCACCGGTTGCGAACCGGATGATCGATATCCCGGCAGGAATGGCAACGCTGGGCCTTCGTCGCAATGCGGAATCGTTTGGTTGGGACAACGAGTTCGAAGAACACTCCGTGCGCGTCCCTTCCTTTTCGATCAATGCCCTGAAAATCTCAAACGCCCAATTTCTCAACTTCGTGCGCCAAGGCGGATACGACGATCGGTCGTTGTGGAGCGCTGCGGACTGGGCATGGATCAAGGAGCGGGGGATCTCCCATCCGCATTTTTGGTTCAGCCATCAAGATCAGTGGTTCTATCGGGCGATGTTTGAAGATGTGCCGTTACCACTCGACTGGCCGGTCTACGTGAGTCACGCTGAGGCCGCTGCCTATGCGCGTTTCGCTGGCAGTTCTCTTCCCACTGAAGCTCAGTTCCATCGCGCTGCCTACGGAACTCCAGATGGCGTTGAGCGCATTTACCCATGGGGTGATGCGTCTCCCGATGTCAGTCGCGGCAACTTCGACTTCCAGCATTGGGACCAAGTTGCTGTTGGGAGTTATCCTGATGGCTTGAGTGCTTTTGGATTGGAAGACACTCTCGGCAACGGCTGGGAATGGACCTCTACTAACTTCACGCCGCTTCCAGGTTTTGATCCCTTCCCTTTCTACTGCGGCTACTCGGCAAACTTTTTCGATCAAAATCACTTTATTGTGAAAGGCGCATCGCCGCGAACGGCGGCCTGTATGTTGCGGCGTTCTTTCCGTAACTGGTTCCAGCCACATTATCCCTACGTCTACGCGTCCTTTCGTTGTGTAAGTAACTAAAGGGAGAAGTTATGCTGATTCGTGATAGCACAGTTCCAACTGTTAACTCTTTCGCCGAAGACGTGCGCCATGGACTGGGTCGTGCCGGGCAAAAGGAGTTACCGTCAAAGTACCTTTATGACGAAGTCGGCTCCGCGTTGTTTGAAGTGATATCGAAGCTTCCTGAGTATGGACTGACGCGGGCCGAGGAGCGAATTCTCCAGCAACACTCGGCGGACATCGCTGGGCATCTTGCGGACCACGGCATGGTGATCGAACTCGGCAGCGGCAGCGGCCGAAAGACGCGCCAGATACTTGAGGCGATGGCTCACCATAAGTTGATGACTTACTGCCCCATCGAAATATCTTCTGCTGCTCTAGTAAGCTGCGAACGCGAGCTTGATGATTTAGCTCACGTCAGCATCCTGGGCTTTGAAACCGAGTATCTTGACGGCTTGAGCCAGGCCGCCGCTCACCGAAAATCTGGAGAAGCGATAATTGTGCTTTTTCTGGGTAGTTCGATCGGTAACTTCGATCGCAGGCCTGCCGAAGAGTTCTTGCGCAAAATTCGTCAGACGATTGAGCCGGGTGATATGTTGTTGCTCGGCATGGACCTTGAAAAACCACTCGAACAACTTATCCACGCTTATGATGACCTTCTGGGCGTAACTGAGTCTTTTAATCGCAATCTTCTGGCTCGCATCAATAGGGAGCTCGGCGGCAATTTCGATTTAACACAGTTTGAGCACGTCGCCATCTACAACGCTCGCGAACGCCGCGTTGAGATGCACCTTCGCTCTACTGAGACTCAGACCGTCACCATCGATGACGCCACCTACTCATTTCAGTCCGATGAAACTATTTGGACAGAGAGTTGCCACAAATACAGGTTGAACGAAGCAGCGGATATGGCTCGGTGCGCCGATTTCGAAAGCGTTGAACAATGGGTAGACACTGAATGGCAATTCGCCGAGAATCTGCTCGTCGCAGTATAACTATCAAGATTCTTTCGGGGAACATCAACAAATACTTCATCTGTTTTTCTTCGCATTACTATGCCGATGCACGTTTCCGCGATACTCTCCATACTCAATCAATTTCAGATCGCTATCAGCCGAGTGAGAGGCTCACCCGGCCGATAGCGTGAAATGCGCTTTGATCGAACGCGCCCCGCATCTTTGTCATTCCATCAGCTTGCATGATTCTCCCGGACGATCAGGCTGTAGCAGGTGCTTGCGCTGCGGTGTCGTGCCTCAACAGTGCAAAGGAAATTATACTCGGGTGTTTTTGTGTCAGCTTATTATCCTGGAGAACGAACTGAAGGAGTCCTGTAGCCCTCATGAGCAAGGTGGACTCCCATCTGCTCATACATCTGCTCATCGCGAGGTTGCCATGTGGCCAGGCCATCCACGTAGCGGTTGTACATGCAAAAGGCGGCTGCAATCAGCACTGTGTCGTGAATCTCTATGTCCGTTGCTCCGAGTTCGCGGGCTGATTCGACGGCAGCGCGGGTCACTTGCTTTCCACTATGCTGGACCTGCCCGGCGATCACAAGCAGTCGCTTCAGCTTTTCTGAGATGGGAGCTAGTTCGTAATTTGTGTAGACTTGCTCCACCACCTTATCGGTGCCCAGATGACATGCCGCCGCAGCGCCGTGGCTGGTTTGGCAAAAGTAACAATCGTTGAGTGAAGAGACATACGTCGCAATCAGTTCACGTTCACCTGGCGCGAGGCTGTTGGGCTCGTGCAAAAGAACGTGAGCCAATTCGCGCAGAGGCTTGGCTGTCTCGGGCCGATATGCCAAAGCGGAACTGATGCCCGGCAATCCTTCAGGCAATTGAATGTGCGGCATTGTCACGCTCCTTGTTGCGATTCTCTCTGCTGTGGTAGATACTCCCGGCTCATGGCAACATACCCTTCCTTCGCGGTCTTTCGACCGCGCTGCCGATAGAGTTCCTCATCGTGCGGCTGCCAGGTATCGAGACCGTCCACGTAGCGATTGAACATGCAGAAGGCTGCTGCGATCAAAACTGTGTCGTGAATCTCAATATCCGTAGCTCCGGCTGTACGTGCCTGCTCAACGTCTGTTGCGGTTACATGCTTGCCACCTCTCTGCACCTTGCCTGCAATGACCAAGAGCGTCTTCAGCTTTTCTGAAATGGCGGCATGAGCGAAGTCAGCTTTCACTCGACGCACCAGTTCTTCATCGCCGTCAAGGTGCGCCGCAGCAATGGCTCCGTGAACTGTCTGGCAGAAATAGCAGTCATTCTGCGAGGAAACATACGTCGCGATCAGCTCGCGTTCGCCGGGCGTAAGCGAGTTCGGCGCGTGGAGCAGGACCTCGACCAGTTCATTGAGAGGCTTGGCGGTCTCTGGGCGGAAGGCCAAGGCCGCGCGTATGCCGTGTAATCCTTGGGGAAGATTGATATGTGGCATGTATGGAATCAGTTCCTTTCATCGGTTGGTGGCGCTTCGAGTTGGCGCGCAGTTAGGAATTGATAGAGAGGAAGTCCGCAGAGAACTGTAACCACTCCAATTAGGGCTGGCAAGGGGTCGTGCAAAAGGATCAGCAGGCCCACAATGATGCAGAAGGCGATGAAGATGACAGGCGCAGCAGGAAACCACCAGCCGCGGACGGGCTCGCGCATACGAAACAATGTAGACGCCGTAAGAGCGAGGAAGCACACCGCCGAGAAGATGATGAATGCCAGAACACGATCGAATGCGCCCAGAAGCAGTACGGCAAGCGAGAGGCCTGTCTGCAGAAGAATTGCATTCACCGGCGTGCCCAGGCGGGGATGAAGCTTTCCGAAGCTAGGAAAGAACGCGCCTGACCGCGCCATGGCATACGTCACGCGCGGAGACGCCATCGTCAGTGCGGCGATTCCGCCAAAGACACATACGAGTACGCAGAGCGAAAGAACTTTGGCGCCAGCCGAGCCAAAAAGAACCTCGCCGAACTGTGCCACGAATGCTGTATTCGAGGAGATGCGGTCTATTGGCAAGACCGCTAGGAACGCGGCGCTGATGAGCAAATAAACAAGTGTAACCAGCGCGACGCCACCAATAAATGCAAATGGCAGCGTGCGTTTTGGATTGCGCAGTTCGCCTGCAATCTTGCTTGCCTCCCACCACCCGCCGAAGCTGAAGAAAGCGGCGACAATGGCTCCAGCGATAGCTGGAATCCAGGCTTCCGATCCAGGGCGCCGTTGAACCAGAGGCATCAGATTGCCGATGTGCGCGTGTCCCGAGAAAGCGGTCCAACCCACCAGCGCGAGGAGGATGAAAAGTTTAAGGATGTTGACAAGTGTCATAAGAGAACCGCTCAGTCTGGTTCCCACGATGTTAACAGCGCCGAAGATGCAAAGAATGGCTGCCGGTGTTAGCGCTGTCGCTTTCGAGTCAAGCGAAATTACCTCTGCGACGTATGCGGTAGCTCCAACAGAGAGTGCGGTTGCCACGCCGGGATACATGACGATCGAGCTCATCCAGCCGTAAAGAAAAGCGATTCTGTCTCCGTAACCCGCCCGCAGATAGACATACTCTCCGCCCGACTCTGGGAAACGAATTGCAAGCTCGGAATAGCAGAGCGCCCCGCACATCGCCATGAACGCCATCGCAATCCAAACCAAGGCAAGCAGCAATGGAGATCCGAGCGATTTAGCCATTGTGGCGGGAGTCAGAAAGATGCCGAGCGCAATGGACTCGCCAACGACGATTGCAATCGCGGCGGGGAGGCCAAACTGTCGGTGTTCGAGCGAGCCGGGGAAAGGCTTGGCGGACATCTATCAACAAAAGAACACAGCGCGAGAGAAGACGCAGCCTCATATTGGCGGAGAAATCTCTCCATCGAAAGATGGATGACGCTTGTTGGATGCCTCTGTACGATTCGAGACGGTCAAGCTTCCCCTTGCCCATCTACGACCATAGATTCCGCTCGACCTTTCAACTTCGACCGGTTACACCGGTCTTTCTCGGAGGCCCCATCGATGCGCAAACTCGTACCCGTGTTTGGTCTTTTCCTGATCTGCTTCGCTACCGCAACGAAGGCACAGACTCCCACCTCAACATTGTCCGGGATCGTGAAGGATCCGCTAGGCGCTCTTATGCAGAGTGCGCGAGTTGATGTGATGAGTATGGCGCAAGGGACGACGCGCGCAGGGGTGACGAATTCAGACGGTTCCTACTCGATCCCAAATATTCCGCCCGGAGAGTATCGCGTTGAGATCAGCTCAAAGGGATTCGCGACGGCGCAGTACTCAGGCCTCACGTTCGAAGCCGGGCGAACCTTCACACTCGATGCGACCCTAGCTCCCGCTGTCCAGGTAACGACTGTGAGTGTTACGGCGGCAAATGAAACGGTGGACGTGGCGCAGTCCATGCTTCAAGGACAGATCACCGAAAATACCATCGAGAGCATTCCGCTCAATGGCCGTAATTTTCTGGAACTTGCCTACCTCATACCCGGCAATCGCCCCGCGCCGACATTTGATCCAACGAAGACCAATACGCTTGAGATCAGTTCCGGAGGCGGCTTTGGCCGTGGAGGAAACATCACGGTCGACGGCGGCGATAACAATGATGAAGTCGTAGGCGGAACTCTCGCGAACTTCCCTGAAGACTCGGTGAAAGAATTCCAGATTGCAACCGGGCACTTCACAGCAGAAGTCGGCCGCTCCGGCAATAGCATCGTCAACATCGTCACAAAGTCCGGAACAAATAGCTATCATGGTTCTGCATTTATCTTCGAGCGCAACCGCACGCTGCAGGCTCTGCCGGCGACCTTCAATCGCAGCCTGCCAACGCCCCGCTTTGATCGCGAACAAGCTGGCGGATCAATCGGCGGCCCCATCAAGCGGGATCGCGCATGGATCTTTGCTTCGTTTGAATACCGGAACCAAAATGCCTCGTTGCAGACTGGAACTCGAGATTTTGCGACTGAACAGGTCGTCCATAGCGCGGCGCCCGCGCCCCTTCGAGACGCGTTACTGTCAGGACGCTTTGATGAAAGGCTCAACGAGCATAACAGCCTGATGGTCCGATATTCGTTCAACCGCTCGACGGATACAGCTGCGGCTTCGCCGGGGTCGAGCGCGCCGTCTTTCACCGCCGCAGAGAGGCAGAACTCCCTCAACCGATTCAACTCGGTGGTTGCAAATGCAAACTCGATTCTTTCTCCGACAAAGGTGAATGATCTATCCTTTCACTTTGACAACTTCTATAACAACATTCCGCCTTATTCGAACAACAGACCCACGACCAATCCGGCCTCGCTGGGGTTGACCAATGAGCTGATCTTTCCCGATCTTGCCGACGGCGAGAACTTCAACCTTCCTCAGGCTACGCACTTGAATCGATATCAGGGGCGGGACGCTCTCTCCTGGTCCAAGGGCAAGCATGCACTTCGCATCGGCGGTGAGTTCCAGCACTATACGGCGCATGGCGAGATCAACGTATTTGGAACTGGTACCGTCATTCTCACCTCCGACTTCGGTTTTGCCGATCTGAATGGAGATGGCGTAATCAACGACCTCGACATTCCGCTCGCAGTTGCATTGCACAGCTCGGCCCCGGTAGTCCCCGTGCCCATCCCAACTGTCTTTGATAGTTATATTGCCGGCTATCTGCAGGACGACTGGCGAGTAACTCCCGGGCTTACATTAAACCTTGGCATGCGCTGGGAATATGACTCCAACCTGACCGGAAACTCCAGCGAGCACGATCCCTGTCCGAGCCTCAGTGTTGTGCCTTCCAAGCCATGCACATGGATGGCGAATGTCATTGATCTCAAAAAGACTCCTGACAAGAAGGACTTTTCTCCTCGTGTTGGATTTGCCTACAACCTGCTCGGAAGAGGGCAGACCGTGCTCCGCGGCGGATACGGCATCTATTACGACCGGATCATTCTTGAGGCCGGCGCGGAAGAACTGGTGCAGAACGATCGTGCGCTTACGGTAACTCAGTATGCAGGCTCCGGCTGCACCTCGCCCGATGCGCCGTCCTACATCCCAGCCCTAAGTCAATGCTTCTTCCCGAATGCCAGCTTTCTGCCAGGCACACCGACACTCGCCTCGCCCTTCAGCGGGCAACATCAGACCGGCGGCATCGGAATCCTTGCCATGGGCCCGAATGCGCATCATCCTCTTGCCCAGCATTTCTCATTTGGAGTGCAGCAAGAGATCGGTGGAAAGTGGCTTATCTCCGCCGATGGATTGCATGTGTTTGCGTCGCGCCAGATCATCGGTCACTTGCTCCGCGATAGCGCCTCTAGCTCGCCTAACATCTCTTGCCCAGGCAACAACCAGCCCTGCGTGATTACCGATCCGCTCAGCGGAATCTCAGATAATGTCACACTGCTACAGTCACAGGCCAAGTCGTGGTATGACGGATTGATCGCCAGTGTCGAACACCGACCGTCGAAGATTGGCCGCATGGGCTACCAGTACAACATCAGCTATACGCTGTCCAAGACGTTCGACTTTTCTGACGACGATCAACTTACCGCTACAGCGGCTGAGCAAGTTGACCTGGTGGAAGGCATCAATAATCTGCGTGGCGAAAAGGGCTATGCAGTAGTCGACGAGAGGCATCGTCTCACGCTGTACGGAGAAGCGCATTTGCCCTGGCGCTTTTCGATCGCTCCGATCTACACCTTCGGTTCAGGCGTGCCCGCCGACACCTTCCTCCCCGGTACGGCCAACACTGCAGGGGCGAGTGGATCGCGTCTGCCGCTCTTGCCTCGAAACGCCATTGGACGCGAGATCAAGAACAGCGATCAGCTGAACAAAGTCATTGATCGGTGGAACGCGCTGCCTGCTTGCCCTGCTTCCTTCCCTTGTCTGGCTGGCGGAAGGCTGAGGAATGTTCCGTCTGGAATCAACTTCTTTAGCCCCTTCAGTTCCCTCGACCTGCGTTTGAAAAAGGACGTCAATCTCGGCGAACATGCGAAGCTCAGCCTGATGGGCGAAGGGTTCAACATCTTTAACCAGACAAATATTCGGGGATCAAGTGCGGCAAACTTCGCCGGACGTAATATTACTATCAGTCCCTATATCCCGCCGCAAGCGGGTCCACCTCCCGTGCCCGAGCAAGCAGTGCAAGCCAACTTCTATTCGCCTGTGAGTACAGCCGGTGGATTCTTCGGTTCTGGCGGTCCGCGCGCCTTCCAGTTTGCCGCGCGGCTTGAGTTCTGAAGGTGAGTCTGTGATGGCATTTCCAGAGTACGAGAGAATCGCACGATCCGCTGAGAGATTCTCATCTCGCGCACCGGCAAACATTGCGGCTGTCGATGAGATTACGGCAACTGGCGAGGTGGGGGCGCTCTACGCACACTTCCGCTTGCACTTCGGCAGGCCAAACGTACCTGGAATTCTGAAGTGTTTCGCGACCCATCCGCCTCTGCTGCGTCACATGATGGACCTGTCGGAAGATCTGATCTTCTCAGATGGCTACCTGAACCGGCGACACAAGGAGATGATCGCGACGCTTGTCTCCGCAGAGAATTCATGCCCTTACTGCATGGATAGTCATTCCTATTTCCTGCGCGTGCATGGAGGGTCGCCTGCTGTTCTTGACGCGATTCTGTCGGGCGATCTTGGCTCTTGCGCTTTCACAGCAGGCGAGCGTGCGCTCCTGAGCTTCGCGTGCAAGGTCAATGCAAATTCTCATGAGATAAACCGCAAAGACGTGGATTGGCTGATTCAGTGTGGATGGAGCGAACCGCAGGTCGCTGAGGCAGTACACGTAGCGGCTCTCTTTTCGACCTTCAATCGCGTAGCCAACGCATTTGGATTGGCATCACAGGGTTTGCTCTCTCTATATGATGCAAATGCCGGAGACGAGCACGGCGGTAATTCAACTCTGGAGAGGACTTCCGAATGAATATAGTAGAACTGGCCGCGAAGCCAACTGTCACAAAGCGCAAGTCGGTCGGCCCATCTATTTCTAAAAGATGTGGAGAATAGCCCGCATCCAAACCCATACTTCGACCTGATTGCCGCTGGTAAATTATCTGGCACTGAGTAGTAGCGGATATGGAACCTAATTTCATGCAATAGATCTTGGCGGCCGCAACGCTGCGCATTTGTCGCGCCGCTACCCGCATGAACGGCGAGGGATGATTCATGTCATTCACCCACACGCATATGATGGAGCGTGTGCACCTGAAGGCCGCACAGGGTCAGAATCATTTTGCACTCTCTCCAGACGATCATCCCGGAACATCGTAAACAATTTTCTTTCAGACCGTATTTATACGCCCCGTAAATGATGGCTTCCAGGATTCTGAGCAGATCGTGCAAGAGAGGCAATATCCTGTCAGCGTAGCTCACACGTCTTGAGTAGATGGAGAGCAGCGATTCTCCGACGCACTATTCACTCCGTACTCGAAGCAACAGTGCGCCACATTGACCCGCGTTCGTACGCAGACGTATAAACTCCAGATTCAGCAACCTGAGATCTGTACGTACTCTCAGGCCTAGTGCCCGATCCACTTCATCGCCGGAATCTCGTAGACGACGGTATCGTAAGCAGCTACCGAGATCGGCACGGTCGCGGTGTTGTTGACGACCGTCACGGTCGTGCTGGGCGTGCCAAGCAATCCGAGCAGATTAAAGTTGCCGTTGCTCACATGGTTGAAGACTAGCGAACCGGCATTCTGGTCGTTTGCATCCTGATTGGTGACCATGAGGATCACACTGCCGTTCTGGTCGATGAAGGCCAGCATATTCAGGCCTGCCCCAGTGGCGTGGACCGGTCCTGCATTCAGCGCAGCAGTCGCCCCCAGCAGGCTTCCGCTGCCTCCAGCATTCATCAGGTCATAGACCGGAGCCACTGCCTGCAACTTGGCTAGCTCATCGGCGGGCAAGCGATTCGAGTCGTAAAGCATCCACGCCGATGGAATATCGGCAGGCTTCAGCGTTGATGGATCGACTGCATCGCTGATCCAGTAGCCAAGATTGACTCCCTGCGCAACCCCATAATGCTGCGGATCAGGCGAAGATGCAGTCAGCGTCGCGATGCCGCGTTGCAGGTAAGGATAGAAATAGTAGTAATTCGTCTCGTTGTTGGGCGACTCAAAGTACCGCGCAACATTGTCTGAATAGTAGAACGCCGGCCCGAAGGGATGCGTGGGAACATGCGCCCGCATCACGGCCACCTGATCCGGGCAGGCTGTTGCGGCATCCCAGTTGTTGCGCTGGAAGACCTGCGATGCGCGGCGCACGCTGCCGTCGAGATTGGCGATATACGTCCATCCTGCGCTTAGCCAAAGATGCTTGTTATAGAGTGCCGCCTCGATGACACTGTCTCCGCAGAATCCATCCATATCGACGCCCATCGGAACATCGGGCACGCGGCTGGCCGAAGCGCCAATCGAGTACGATGCCGTCCAGTCTGAGGGTGTGGATCGATCGCCCTGCGACTCATTCTCAACGACAAAGTACCAGTATTTTCCGGGGATTTGCGTCTTCCATGCGCGCGGATCACTGCCGGAGCCGCGAGAGAGTGCCGGATCAAAAGACAGTTGGCCACCTGAGAATGGAGCGACTCCATTCGCGAGCAGCGTATTGCCAATCTCCGTCAAGAAACTGACTTGACCGGCATTCACAAAATCAATCCACTCTGTATTCAGATTTTTCCCGATGTAGTCAGCACGAGCCTGAACAGTTGTGCCGGGAACGGTGACTCCGGCCCAGGATTCAAAACTGTTGATCAGGCGCGGATGATAGTCATCCGGGATGTATACTCCGATGAAAAAGTCCGCATCCAGAAAGCCGCGCAAATGGTAGGTCGCCGCCAGGTTGCCAAGGCTTTCGCCAGCCCATTTCCCAAAGGTCTCTGGCGGTGAGTTGGCAGGTAGATCATCGGCCAGCATCGGCATACTGAAAGAGACATAACCTTGTCCCGGATACGAGATCGTTCCATCGGGACCGAGTGCAAAGTATGTGCCTTCGCGTGGATCCATCCAGGCGGCATACTGCATATAGCCGCCTTGCTGGCTGTAATCGGCAAAGCCCGCGGTGCCCCCGTTGGCATTGAGCAGATCGAATCCCCAGGCCACATTGCCGCCAACCGGCACATAACCAGCCCCTGCAAGCCCATCCGCCGATTGCAGCATGTCGAAATAATGCTCGTTGTTGAATGGCACATCTTGCCAGAAAAGCTGTTGCGGCCAGGCCTCGCCCCCCACGCCCCATGCCTGCCCATAAACACCGGATGAATACGGCACACAGATCGGACTCATGCCTAACGCTGTGCAATCGGCGATCTGCGTAGGCTGCGGCGTGGGAGCCGTAGCGGAAGTAACCACTGTGACATGTGCTGTTGTGCTTCCTGTCGCATTGGTCGCCGTCAGCGTGTAAGTGTTCGATCCCAGGTTGGCAATGGTTACATTCACAGACTGCCCAGTTACAGTGCCCACTCCAGAATCGATGCTAAGCGAGGTCGCGTCAGTTACAGACCAGGTCAGCGTAACCGGACTTCCCTGCGCAATTGCTGTATTGGCGGCTGTAAAGTTGTTGATGGTTGGCACGGCTGGCACTGGCGAAACAGGCGCCACATAGACCGTGACGAATGCAGACGCGGAGCCAGCGCCATTGCTGGCCGTAAGCGTGTAGGTGTTCAGACCGGCATTCGTCGGCGTTACGGTAGTCGATGTTCCCGTGACAGCGCCGACACCGTGATCGATGCTGAGCGAAGTGGCACCGAGCGCACTAAAGTTGAGCGTGATCGGAGAGCCAACGACATAGCCAGTTCCAGCAGCGGCTATGCGGGGATAGGGCACGGTCGCCGTGGGCGCAGCCTGCGCGGCAATCACATTGACCGTGACCGATGAGGTCGTACTGCCTGCGGCATTGGTGGCCGTGATCGTATAGGTGATGGATCCAGAGGCCGTGGGTGTCGTATTGATCGAGTTGCTGGTCAATGGCACCGTACCAACTCCCTGATCGATGCTCAGGCTGGTTGCGCCCGATTCTGTCCAGCTCAACGTGACCGCGCCTTGAAGCGTGATCGTACCGCTTACCGCCGACAGACTAACGACGGGCGGCTGCAGCGTGGACGTAACCACCACAACAACCGAAGAAATGGACGAGCCTGAAGAGTTAGTCGCCGTCAGTGTATACGTCACTGTTCCGGCGGCGGCTGGCGTCACAGTTGTGGAGGTTCCCGTGACAGTTCCAACTCCCGAACTAATACTCAGAGAAGTGGCGCCAGTAACTGCCCATGTGAGCGTAACCGGCGTGCCTGCCATAACAGTAGGGGCCGATGCCGTAAAGCTGGTAATCGTTGGCGCGCTGGAGTTGGTCACGTTGATGGTCAATGATTTCGTTACCGGACCATTGGCGCTATTGGCGGTCAACGTATAAACAATCGCGCCTGTGGCGAGCGGCGTGACGTTGACCGAAGTTCCAGTGACCGTGCCGACTTGCTGGTCGATGACCAGCGAAGTGGCGCCAGTGACGACCCAACCGAGTGTGACCTGCGAACCGAGCGCAACCGTATAACTCGATGCCGTGAAGCTTGAAATAGTGGCTGTGGTTGGCTGCGCAGCGGATACAGTGATGGATTGCGAGACCGGCGTGGCAGCAAGATAGAAGCTGTTCCCCGCCTGACTCGCCTGAACCGTGCAGGTGCCAGCGACACTCAGCTTGACTGAGGAAGCGCCAGAGATCGTGCAGACACTCGACGGGCTTGCCGTATAACTCACTGCAAGGCCCGAGCTGGCCGTCGCAGTCAGCACCAGAGTCGTCCCCACCGTTTGCGATGCAATAGGCCCGAAGGTGATCGTCTGCGCCTTCGGCGTTGCCGCATTCACGGCAAAACTCTGCGAAACCTGCGGGGCGGCAGCATAGGTACTGTTGCCTGCCTGATTTGCCAGAAGAGTGCAGGTTCCGGCTGCATTCAGCGTGACTGTAGCCGCGCCGGTGATTGTGCAGACGCTTCCGGTGTTCGATGTGTAACTCACCGGAAGCCCTGAACTCGCCGTCGCCGTCAGTGTCAACGCAGTGCCAGCGGTCTGCGCGGAAATCGCTTTAAACGTAATCGTCTGCGCAGTCAGCGGCAGAGCATCCACCACAAAGCTTCTGGAAACCGGCGCTGCTGCAGCATAAGTGGCATTGCCCGCCTGCGCCGCCTGAATCGTGCAAGTGCCCACAGTAATAAATGTCGCCGTGGTGCCAGAGACCGTGCAAATCGTTTGCGTCGTCGATGCAAAACTCACCACCAATCCCGAACTCGCCGTCGCGGTCAGCGTCAGCGGTGTACCCACCGTCTGCGCGGGCGGTTGTGCAAACGTAATCGTCTGCGAGATCAGCGGAGCAGGAGTTACAGCAATGCTCTGCAAAACCGGCGTCGCCGCAGCATAAGTGAAGTTACCCGCCTGCGAAGCCTGAATGGTGCACGTTCCTGTCGCGGTGAAGGTTGCTGTTGCGCCGCTGATTGTGCAGATGAGCGGTGTCTCCGAAGCAAAGCTCACCGGCAGTCCGGAGCTTGCCGAGGCCGTGAGCACGAGGCTGGCGCCAACGGTTTGGCTGGGAACAGCACTAAATGTGATGACTTGTGCTGATTGCTTTCTGTAAGAAAGGGTCCCGCTGCAGCCGCTGAGTATAAGGGTCCCAAGAAACAGAATTGACAAAGAATTGCGGAAAGAAAGGAAGAAATTCATTGCAAGCGCTCCGGAGTAGAGTTTTCCAGGCAACAAACGGACGAGTTCAGCAATGGATGAAGAGTGTGGGGTTCATCTTAACACCAGTCAGCAAGTGAATCAAACACGCACGATGAAAATACCCGGTGCGGGCGTTCAATTTGACAACCGGAAAATCAAGTTTTGATGCAGAACTCATGGAATTAATTCGTTCTGAATATCAAAACAGTAAGCTGACCATCGTCAAGAAGATCGAAGATTAAAGCAATCTATGCAACTTCTATTAAAGCTTGTGCAGTCAAGACTGAATTGGCCCGGACATCCCAGACAGGACTCAAGGCGCAATACCGAGACAAAATCAATAACAGGCCTCTTTGGAATACATTTCGGAGCAGATCGGACTAAGGACTTTGGATAATTCAAGGATGACCCAACTGATTATGCCGGTTACCCTGAATGAAAATACCATTCACTTGTATTGATCCTGTGTCCTCGTACTCGCGCGCAAGGACACCTTCCCTGGCAGTTTGAGAGATGCCTACTTCTGGATCTGCGTCACGTCTCGCACCGCGCCGCGCGCAGCGCTTGTAGTCGTTGCGGCATACGCCTGCAAAGCCTTCGAGATCTTGCGGTCGCGCGTTGCGGGCTTCCATGCGGCGCTGCCTTTTGCCTCCGCGGCCTTGCGCCGACTGGCGATTTCCTCATCGGACAAAGCCACGCGCAGTACGCGCTTGGGAATGTCGATCTCGATGCTGTCGCCTTCTTCCACCAGCGCCAGCGAACCGCCCTCTGCAGCTTCCGGCGAAATATGGCCGATACAAAGTCCCGAACTGCCGCCTGAAAAACGTCCATCCGTAATTAAAGCGCAGACCTTGCCCAATCCCTTCGACTTGAGATAACTGGTCGGATAGAGCATCTCCTGCATTCCCGGACCGCCCTTCGGCCCTTCGTAGCGAATCAGCACCACATCGCCTGGAACAATCTTGTCGCCCAGAATCGCCTCGACCGCCGAGTCCTGGCTTTCGAAGATGCGCGCCGGACCAGTAAAGCTCAGATGAGCCGGATCGACGCCGGCCGTCTTTACGATGCAGCCATCCTCAGCAATATTGCCGAAGAGAACAGCGAGGCCGCCGTCCTTGCTGAAGGCGTGAGCCAGATCGCGAATCACGCCGCTCTCGCGATTCACATCTAGTTCCGCATAGCGCGCGCTCTGGCTGAATGCGACCGTCGTGCGCACTCCACCCGGCGCGGCGCGATAAAACTCTTCGACTGCCGGAGCAACATTGCGTTTCACGTCCAGCTTTTTGATGGCTTCGCCCAGAGTCGCGGAGTGCACGGTGTGCGTATCGCGATGAAGTAGCCCGGCCCGATCAAGCTCCGCCAGAATTCCGAAGATCCCGCCAGCTCGATGCACATCTTCAACATGCACGTCAGGCGTTGAAGGAGCCACCTTGCACAAGTGAGGAACATGCCGAGAAAGCCGATCGATATCGGCCATTGTGAATGGCACCTCACCCTCTTGCGCCGCGGCCAGCAGATGCAGAACGGTGTTCGTCGAGCCCCCCATCGCGATGTCCAGCGTCATCGCATTCTCAAAGGCCTCGAAGGTCGCAATGCTGCGCGGAAGCACCGTGGCATCGTCTTGTTCGTAGTAGCGCTTGGCAAGATCGACGATGGTTCTGCCCGCCTGAAGGAATAACTCCCTGCGATCGAAATGAGTGGCCACAACGGTACCATTTCCCGGCAGCCCAAGGCCCAGCGCCTCAACCAGGCAGTTCATCGAGTTGGCTGTAAACATGCCAGAACAAGAGCCGCATGTGGGACAAGCAGAGTGCTCATACTCATCCACCTCCGCGTCGCTCACTTTGGGATCAGCCGCGAGAATCATCGCATCGATCAGATCCACGGACTTCACCGTGCCGCCATGCTGAACCTTGCCAGCTTCCATCGGTCCGCCTGAGACAAAGATCACTGGAATATTCAGCCGCAGCGAGGCCATCAGCATTCCCGGCGTGATCTTGTCGCAGTTCGAGATGCACACCATCGCATCGGCACAATGCGCATTCACCATGTACTCGACTGAGTCAGCGATTAGTTCGCGCGAGGGCAGGCTATAGAGCATTCCGTCGTGCCCCATCGCAATTCCGTCATCGATGGCGATGGTGTTGAACTCTTTGGCAACTCCTCCCGCGCGTGCAATCTCCGCGGCAACAAGCTGGCCCAGGTCTTTCAGGTGAACGTGACCGGGCACAAACTGGGTAAAGGAGTTGGCTACAGCGATGATGGGCTTGCCAAAATCGCCGTCCTGCATACCGGTGGCGCGCCACAAGCTGCGCGCTCCGGCCATATTCCGTCCGTGTGTCGAGGTTCGAGACCGATAAACTGGCATAAACGGTATTTTACGCTTTTTGGAGTTCAGCATGGAAGCAGTATCCAGGCATTCTGGTTGCTCGAAGCATCAGAAACCGAAAAGCATGCGGCGCAATCTTTCAGCTGCAAAAACGCGTTTCACTCTCACCAGCAATGCCTGGAGCATGCTTCATAAACACCTTCGGAGTGTAACCCAGAGGCAGTCGAGATAGAAAAAGGCTCGATAGGTGAGGAGAGGATGTTCATGACGGACCTGCAGCCGGCGAATTGCCTAAGCCATGCGTTGTTCGATCGACGATCCAGCGTCGTCTACAGCGGCGCAACGAACGGCCATCTTCATAACGTCTGTGCCTGCTAATCTGGCGGTAGGGAACGATCAATTCGATACCTCGTTTGCCGAGCCGCTCGCGCAATAGGTCCGACTCATAGGCCTTATCGGCGATGATCCTTTTCGGCTTTTTCCGAGGGCGGCCTTTCGTGCGTGGGACGCGTACTTCGGCGAGCGTAGCTTCCGCAAGACGAGTTTCTTCCGGAGAGGCACTTTCAAGCCGAACTCCAGCCGAAGACCCTGACCGTCGACCAGTACCGGGGTCCCCTGCGACAGGTTTTCGTCGCTGGGGTAGAGTGCCATCCACTTCGTCCCTTCGCCACGCTTGGTTCTGCCGGCTGCGGAGCCCCTTTTTGACAGATGCGAAACTGCCGTCCAGAGAAGTCTCTTCCCACTGCTTCAACCGCCGCCAGCAGATCGTCGGGGAAGGATACTTAGCGGGCAGAAACCGCCACGCTGCGCCCGGAGGTTTTGACAATAGTGACCAGTTCAGGAGCTTCAATCTCAGTGATGGGGTGCGCTCCAAGCAACGGCTGGATGTTTGCATCCATTCGCCTGCGCGCTGTGTCCACGTGCTGTGCGCTCTTCTCAGCGCGCCAGCGCTCAAACCAGAGCCCCGGGATTGTTCGGAAGGAATTCTCAGCGGCGGCCTTTTCTGCTGTCTTCGCGGCCTTCCGCTGGGCCATTGGATCAAGGCCGTCTGCAAGCACTTTGCGAGCCTCGGCGTGGCGCTCTCTGGCTGCGGCGAGGGGCACATCCGGGTACTTGCCGAGAGCCATGAGCTTTTGCAAACCACCGTGACAGTACTTATAGCGCCACAACTTTCCGCCCGTCGGAGTCACAAATAGAAATAGGCCCTTGGTGTTCGTAAGGCGGTATGCCTTCGCTCCCGGTTTGGTTTTCCGAATTTCAGTGTCAGTCAACGACATAGTCCCTCCTAACTCATAAAATGGTGAAATACCACCAAATCGCTTCCATAATCCACCAAAAATACCACCAGCGATCCATGGCTTCCACGGGACCTCAGTGAACGGCAATGTCCACAAAGTCCTTATTTTATTGAGTTTTATTGGGATTGTAGGACTTTTTCGAACGGCTTGGAACTAGTCTTTGGTGGGCAGTGGGTGACTCGAACACCCGACATCCTGCTTGTAAGGCAGGCGCTCTAACCAACTGAGCTAACCGCCCACACGGGGTGGGAAGACCAATGCGTCCTGTCTCCATCATAGCAGCGCTCGACCAGCCTGCCAGGCACCTGCGGTGCGGCCAGCAGTTCACTATCCGCTCGCATGAAATTCGTTGCTTCCCATTTCCGCGCCAGAAAATGCGCAAAGGATGCGGAGACCGGCTATATTACAGTCAGAATGGGCACTGCTGAAAAACAAACTCGTATCATCTTTCGGCCCGAGCCGGAAAGGAACTTTGCATGACCTCAGCTTCGCAAAGCGCTCAACCGAACGTTCGGGTCTGTGGACAGTGCCAGGGACCTTGCCATCCAAATGACCACAACTGCAGCTTCTGCGGAAATCCTGTTTGCGCCAGTTGTCTCATCGAATACTCGATCACCAGCCGCACGCACGACGGGCTGATTTTTCATCACACCTCATGTGACGAAGAATCTAGCGCCAAGGACTTTCAGCTTCCATACAGTATGCGTTCGACCAGCAAAGTCGATTGATCTGTTGCAGAGAGCGTCAACCGGGCACACATCTCGATTCTAAGATGTGTGAGACCACGACTCCCAACGGGTCGGTACCAAACCAGCATCCCTGCCACGCGCCTTGTTTCTCACGCGGACGAGCCACAGACAGTTGGCCTCAAAGTAGCTGGCGATAAAATTGTTATGAGCAGAATTGTTTACGGACGATCTCGCTGTGAGATTTCCGGGCTCTAAAGGTGGAAGATCCAGTTGACGAAAACAGAGAAAGCACAGCACCACCCCAAGGATCTTCCGAGGGAATCGCTCCAGCCACGCATCGGCGTTTTGGCGATCCAGGGCAACTTCGCCAGCCACGCGCAAGCTCTCACTGAGGCCGGCGCGGAGCCCGTAGAGATTCGCAAGCCCGGTGAACTGGCTGGCTTGGACGGACTCATTCTTCCTGGCGGCGAATCGACCACGATGCTAAAGTTCCTGGACAAGCACGGCTTCTTCAAGGCATTGCAGGAGTTCTGCGGCAAAAAAACCATCTTCGGCACCTGCGCCGGAGCCATCCTGCTGGCGAGAGAGGTCTTGAATCCGGCGCAGCGAAGCCTCGGAGTGCTCGATGCCGTCGTGGAACGTAACGCCTACGGTCGCCAGATCGACTCGGCCATCGTGACCGCCGAAACCTCCCTGCCAGGCGGGCCATTGGAGATGGTCTTTATTCGCGCCCCGCGCATCATTGAGACTGGGCCGAGCGTCGAAGTGCTGGCCCGGCGCGAAGGCTTCCCGACGCTGGTTCGCCAAGGTCGCATCCTGGCTGCCACCTTCCATCCCGAACTCTCGGCCGACCGGCGAGTGCACCGGCTCTTCGTCGAGGCCGTCGCGGCGGAGAAGGCCTGAGCCAGCCTTCGGCCTCCTCCACTCCCGCCGGATTTGCCTGTGCGTCCGTTTGAAAGAATCCATCAGAATTTGGATGCGTCCAATCCAAAGTGAGAGTAATCTCTACCTCACAGGGATTGCCGATGCCCGCGACCTTTACCCACAAGCCGTCGAAGAAGAAACGGAGAGATCCGGGCCTGGGCGGCATTCCGCCTGTCGTCCGGCGGCCCACCGGTGGCAATGGAGAGGGCGGCGACGGCGGAGGAGACAGTTGGAAGAATGAACGCGGCGGCCCGCGCGAACTGCTGCTGCGAGTACGCTCCGGCGTTTTTATGGTTCTCGCGGCCGACATGGTCTTTTTTGCCGTCGTGGTGTCGATCTTTTTTGCCAGCCACGGAGCCTCGCACATGGACCCGCGCACTCACTCCCAGATCGGCGACTGGCACCCAGTGACACTGCCGCCCATCCTCTTTCTCAACACCGCGGTGTTGCTGTTGAGCAGTATCACCATGGAGCATGCCCGGCGGAGGATTTTTCACGAAATCGACGCGCTCGAGGAGTGGCTCGGGATGGGCCGGCCGGCGCTTCATCGCACTCTTCCATGGCTGGGAGCGACGCTGGCGCTGGGAGTGATCTTTCTCTGCGGGCAGTGGATGGCTTGGAAGCAACTGGTGGCGCAGGGCTTTGACTTTGATCGGTATTCGACGCCGGCAAGTAACTACTTCTATCTCATCACCGGGTTGCACGCCGCCCATCTGCTGCTTGGCATTCTGGCGCTTGTCTTTTGCCTGAGCGCATTAGGCTTGCTCAGGCGCGTCGAGTATCGCCAGATCGCTGTGGACTCGACCGCCTGGTACTGGCACGCGATGAGCCTGGCCTGGCTGCTGCTGCTGGGCGTGCTGGCGCTGGGACAGTAGAAGGTTCGAAGTGAAACATGCGGGTCCGGGATATGAACCGCCCTGTTATGAGTGCGCCGGATTGAACAGTATGTGAAACCGTGCAATGGGAAACTGAATGGGAACACGCGGAGTGCATCCCATGAAAATGACCGTTGCCGTGATCACAACGATTTTGATTGCACTTCCGATGCTGCCGACGGGTGCAAGCGCGCAGACTCCTCAAAAAGGCTCCAAATTCACCATAGCGGGTCACGCAGGCGAAGCTCAGCTTATCCAGATCAATGGAAAGTCGTATGTCGATGTTGAGACGCTCGCGCTGTTGACCAAAGGCACCCTTTCGTTCAAAGCCAATGAGACAATTCTCACGCTTCACGCCGCAACTCCTGAGGCGCAGGCAGCCGCACCCCCCGTCAAACCGGGGCTCTCAAGAGCCTTCATCCAGGCGGGCGTCGAAGAAATCAGCGTGATCCGCGAGTGGCGAACGGCGATCGTCAACGCAGTCCAAACGAACACTCCTCTAGCGGAAGATTGGATCGCCGCACGTCATAGGCTGGCGGAAAAGAATCTTGCTCTCGCTTCCGCGGCGGTATCTTCTGACGACGACCGCAGCGCGTATCCACTGCTTTCGGCTGAATTCAACAACATGCAAAAACTGAGCGAACTCTACCTCGCCTTCCGGAATCAGAATAAGTTCATTTCACCGGAGAACTTTGGCAACAGTCCTCTTGAAGAACAGATTCTGAGTTGCGCGCAAGGCCTTGCATCCATGACGGAAAAGCGCGAGTTTCAGGACCAGGCTGCCTGTCGCTAAGGCCCTCTCTTGAGGCACCCGCCTGTCTTGTTCAAGCCACCTCGCTTGATGTCCAAATCGCCCCACCCGATCGACGGCTTTCACTAGTGACTCGTTCTGCTAAGCTGTTGCAATCGTGATAAAGCCAATTAAGTCACTGCTCTTTGCCCTCTATTTTGTGTTTACGTGCGGCGGATTGTGCGCGCAGACATCTGCTTGGCAGCCATCACCTGGACACAAGCAAGTACCGATCTGGCCCGGAGCGGCGCCGGACGCACGGTCCGCCAAGGGGCCGGAGTCCGCCGAAAAGACCGGGAAAGATTCGCTGGTTGCCGGATTGCCGTGGGTTGTGGTGAAGAACGTCTCGCGGCCTACGATGACGGTCTATTCACCCACGGGAAAGAATACCGGTGCCGCTGTTGTCGTGTTTCCTGGCGGAGGCTATGAGATTCTTGCCATCGATCTGGAGGGCTCGGAGGTCTGCGACTGGCTAACGTCGCGCGGCGTCACATGCGTGCTTTTGAAGTATCGCGTGCCGGCTCCGAGGTCGGCTCCGCATTGGGGAGCGTATCCACAATCGCCCATCGCATTGGAAGACGCGCAGAGAACGGTGGGATTGCTGCGCTTTCACGCCAAGGAGTATCAGATCGATCCGCACAAGATCGGTGTGCTCGGCTTCTCGGCGGGCGGGCATCTGTCTGCTGCGATCAGCACGCACTTTGACAAGCGTTTGTATCCGGCCGTCGACGCCGCCGACAAGGAAAGCTGCCGCCCGGATTTTGCGGTATCGATCTATCCGGGGCATCTTTGGATTGACCATAAGCAGTTTGAGTTGAATCCGAATGTGCCAGTCACCCGCCAGACGCCGCCTACGTTTTTGCTGCAGGATGAAGATGACAATGTAGACAACGTGAACGACTCGCTGGTTTATTACATCGCGCTGAAGAAGGCCGGAGTCCCGGTGGAGATGCATCTATATGCGCATGGCGGCCATGCGTTTGGCCTGCGGCGCACGAAGTTTCCGGTGACGAAGTGGCCCGAGTTGTTCGAGACGTGGCTGGGAACGATCGGGATGGTTTCGGAGTAGACGCTCCGGGAGCTTCTGTTTGGGCCGGCGGGGTCGGTGTTCGTGTTCTCTCACCCTTTCATCAGAAAAATGGCGAAAGGATGGGGCACGGGGATTGGCTAATCTTGACGAGGTGCGTCATTTTTGCAATAGTTGACCATGGCGGAGATTGAAAGACCTGGGGCTCCGAAGAAATATCGAGACCGGCGCACGGAGCGATTCGCTCTAGGAGAACGGATCAAAGAGTTTGAGGCATTCAAAGATCAGGCAGAGCGCCGGTTGGACATTCTGGAGACGGCCGTGGATCGAACCGACCTGATGCTTTTGCCCAGCAATCGATTTGAGGCATTAGGCGGCAACCGGAAAGGGCAGTACAGCATTCGCATCAACCAACAATGGCGAGTGTGTTTTGAGTGGCCGGACGAACAGAAACGACCTTGCAACATCGAAATTTGCGACTACCACTCTTGAGGGAACGATCATGGCACGCAATCCAATCCATCCCGGTAGGTTTCTGGCCGACGAACTCGATGCCATGGGCATGAGTGTCCCCGAAGTCGCCGAGGTTTTGCACGTTCCGGCCAACAGGATTTATCAGCTTTTGAAAGGGCAGCGTGCTTTGACTGCCGACACGGCCTTGCGATTGAGCCAGTGGCTGGGAACATCGGCGGAGATGTGGCTCAATCTGCAAAAGCTCTACGAGTTGCGCCTTGCTGAACAGAAGACCGGCAAAAGAATCAAGAGCACAATCGTACGGCGGGAGTCGGCACAGGCGGCCTAGCTGCGAACATCGAGCGAGCGGAGACGAGCAATTGGCCGCACCGCAGGTGCTTACTCCATCGCGTGTGGGTCGGGGGCGGCCTTCATGGCTTTGAAGTGGCGGACGTCGTCGCCTTGCACCCAGAAAATTACATCCTCCGCAATGTTGGTGGCGTGGTCGGCTACGCGCTCAAGTGCGCGGGCGATCATCAGCGCATTCAGGGCCTGCGGCGCCAGATGGCTCTGCTCTTCCATCACCTTCGTCAGCGCTTTGTAAGCTGCGCGATTCATCGTGTCGACGGCATCGTCCATGGTGAGCACGGTACGCGCCAGATCGGCATCGGCCTCGATGAACGATTGCAGGCTCTTGCGCACCATCTCGGCAGCCAGCGCAGCCATGCGCGGAATGTCTACAGGCAGATCGGCCTGAGCCATCTGCTCCATGCTGCGCACGCGGTCGCTGATGGCCTTGGCTCCATCGCCTACGCGCTCGAGATCTGCGTTGATCTTGATGACGCTCAAGATGAACCGCAAATCGATGGCCATCGGCTGCTCCATCGCCAGCAGATCCAGAGCCGCCTGATCGATGTCGCGTTCAAGGCGATTGATAGCGATTTCGCTGCGATTCACGAGGTCGCAGATCGAGAGGTCGCGCACGCGATAGGCCTCGATGGCGCGCTGAATGGCCTGCTCGGCGAGACCCGCCATGACCAGCAACTGCTCTTTGAGGTCTTCGAGACTTTGTTGAAAACGTATGCGCGTCGTCATCCGAACCTGCCCGTAATGTAATCCTCAGTGCGCTTGTCGCTGGGATTGGTGAAGATCTTGTGGGTCGAGTCGAACTCGACCATGCGGCCGTTGAGGAAGAACCCGGTCTTTTCGGCGACGCGAGCTGCCTGCTGCATGTTGTGGGTAACGATGACGATTGTATATTGCGACTTGAGCTGGAAGATAAGGTCTTCGATCTTCGATGTAGAAACAGGATCGAGAGCAGAAGCTGGCTCGTCCATCAGCAGCACCTCGGGATCGACAGCCAGGGCGCGTGCGATGCAGAGGCGCTGCTGCTGTCCGCCGGAGAGGCTTGCGCCGGATTTCTTGCGCAGATCGTCTTTCACTTCATCCCACAGCGCCGAATTTTTGAGCGACTTCTCGACGATCTCGTCGAGTACGTGGCGATTACTGTAGCCGTTGAGCTTGAGGCCTGCTGCCACGTTGTCGTAGATGGACATGGTGGGAAAGGGATTGGGCCGCTGGAAAACCATGCCAACGCGGCGGCGAATCTCGACGGGCTTGACGTCGGCATAAATATCGAGGCCGCCGATGAGCACCGAGCCGGTGACGCGCGCAATCGGATTCGTCTCATGCATCCGATTGAGGCAGCGGACAAAGGTGCTCTTGCCGCAGCCCGAAGGGCCGATCAATGCCGTCGCGTGGTTCCCTGGGATATTCAGATTGATATCTTGCAGACTGTGATTCGTCCCATACCACGCGTTCAGATTGGTTACTTCGATGCCGACACCCACTTAGCTTGCCCCTTTCATCACGCCGCGGCTGGTAACAAAACGCACCAGCGAAACCGCAAGCACGATCAGCACAATCAATACCAAAGCCCCAGCCCACGCCAGCCGATGCCACTCGTCGTAGGGAGAGAGCGCGTAGACGTAGATCTGGAGCGGCAAAGCGGCGATAGGTTCATTGAGTTTCTCGGTCCAGCCCACGTTGCCGAAGGCGGTAAAGATCAAGGGCGCGGTCTCACCGGCTACGCGGGCAAAGGCCAGCATGCAGCCGGTGATGATGCCTGGGGAAGCCGTCTTGACCGTAATCGACAGGACTGAGCGCCAGTTGGGTACGCCCAAAGCGAGAGCCGCCTCGCGGACAGCATTCGGCACCATCAATAACATCTCCTCAGTCGTGCGGCAGACTGTAGGAATCATCATGATGCCCAGCGCCACGCCGCCCGAGAAGGCGGAGAAGTGGCCTTGGGGCACAACAACCAGCGAGTAGATGGCAATGCCCATCACGATGGAAGGCACGCCGTTGAGCACATCGGCAGTAAAACGCACAGCGTTGGCCAGCTTGGTGCCGCGGCCGAATTCAGCGAGGAAGATGCCGCCGGCGATGCCCATGGGAACGCCGATGAGGCTGCCAAGTCCGAGCAGAATCGCCGAGCCGACGATAGCGTTGGCCATGCCGCCACCCATCTCGCCAACCGGCTTGGGAACATGGGTGAAGAAGTCGAGGCTGAGGGAACTGGCGCCGCGGTAGACGAGATAGATGAAGACGGCAACCAGCGGCATGACGACAAGAACGGTCGACAGCACCGCCACGAAGGTGGCCGCTCCGTCTGTCACCGTTCTGAATCGAGCCCGCATTGTGTTTTCGGTGTTCAGTTTCTCTTCTCCAAAAACCAGCTTTTAGCTGCTAGCTTTCAGCTCTTAGCTAGAGGCTAAAAGCTAATAGCTAGAAGCTGCATTTCAATGTGCCGAAGACGGTGTTCCACGTGTAACAGCCCAAACCAGCAGTTGAGCCAAAGCATTGACGATGATGGTGACGATAAACAGCGCCAAGCCTAACTCCATCAGCGCGCTGAGATGCAGCTCGCCTGAAGCCTCGGCAAACTGATTGGCGATGGCTGAGGCCATGGTATTTCCGTTCGACAGAAGCGATCGCTGAATGTCGAGGCTGTTGCCGATGACCATGGTGACGGCCATGGTCTCGCCCAGCGCGCGGCCCAGGCCAAGAATGATGGCGCCGACGATGCCGATGCGGGCATTGCGCAGTACGCCCATGCGGATCATCTCCCAACGCGTGGCGCCGAGCGCAAGCACAGCCTCGCGCTGCGAGTGCGGCACCGCGACCATGACCTCACGGGTAAGCGACGAGACGATGGGTAGAATCATAATGGCGAGAATGACGCCAGCCGTGAGAAAGCCAAGGCCGGTGGGATTGTCGTCGGCAAAAAATCCTGTCCAGCCAAGCAGCTTGATGAGCCAGGGATTTACATGTTCGCGGAGCAGCGGCACCAGCACAAATACCGCCCAGAGGCCGTAGATCACGCTGGGGATCGCCGCCAGCAGTTCGGTGATGAAGGCCAGCGGCCCACGCAGCCAACTGGGGCACATCTCCGTGAGGAAGACCGCCACTCCGATGGCCAGCGGAACCGCCATCAGCAAAGCGAGAAACGACGAGACCAGCGTGCCGTAGAGAAACGGCAGTGCACTGAAATGGCCGTTCACCGGATCCCAATAGATTGTCTGCTTGGTGTAGGCATCGACGTAGGCCTTGTAAAAGAAATCCAGGCCAAACTGGCCCCAGGCCATCTTCGAGCGTACGACAAGCTCAACGGCGATCAGCACGACAATACCGAAGATGCTCAGTGCGCAGAGCACCATCAGCCAGTGGAAACCACGGTCTGCGATGGCCGAGTTGCCGCGAGCGAGCAGAAAAGATCGAATCGCGGAAACCTCGCGCGGAGGCGCATCGGCCGGCTGCTGCTCGTCTGGAGCGCTGGGCTCGGGCTGAAACTGCACTTGGGAGACACGAATCTCAGGCACTTGGGCTATCACCTCTCTCAGGCTAGCGGGGCAATATGAATAGAAGGTTACAAGGGGAGTAAAATCGAATGTATTCAAAGAGAAAATTGCCCTTTCAAAAAGAACCGGACAACCTGTCTGGACGAGGAAAAACCCACCGGCTCTACACACTGAAAGTGGGCCCCAAGCGACTAGGCTGAAAATAACTGGAGCAACTTTCGATTCCCGCGATCTGGGAAGGCCTATTGCTTGAAAAGCGAACCCTGCGCATTTCTTCTTGAATTTTGCCGGAGACGGCACGTAATCTAGTGCTACACAGAAACAGGTGCCAACATGAAGACCAACGTCACGTTGAAGATAGAGGCGGATCTGCTTCAGGAGGCTAGAGTTCTGGCTGCTGGAGAAGGCTCTTCCATCAGCGCCCTGCTGGCTACACGGCTGGAAGAAGCCGTGCGCGAACGCAAGGGGTACAACCAGGCTCGCCGCAGCGCCGTGGCGCGGTTGCGCGCCGGTTATGACTTGCGTTGGACGCCAAGCCGCTCTCGGGGTGAGATGCATGAGCGGTAAGTGTTTCGTCGACGCCGACATTCTTGTGTATGCCCACGACCGTTCTGCCGGAGTCAAGCACCTGCGCGCCCAGATGCTGCTGGAGCATCTCTGGAACTCCGGCTGGGGTACATTGAGTACGCAGGTCCTGCACGAGTTGTGCATTCATCTCTGCCGCAATGCGAGCAACCCCATGCCGGTGGAGGATGTACGGCTTCTGATCCGCGATTATTCAGCCTGGGAAGTGGTTCCGAACACTCCCGAGTCGGTGCTGGAGGCGCTGGAGATCGTGATGCGCCACCGTGTCCACTTCTGGGATGCCCTGATTCTCGAGGCTGCGGAGCGCTGCGGAGCATCGATCCTCTACTCGGAGCATCTGGCGACGGGACAGAGATATGGAGCGATTCAAGTTGTGAATCCGCTAGCGGATCCGACGGCGGCTTAAAGGTGAACAATCCTGTCTCTCAGAATCGTAAACTGGAGAACTCGGTCACCGGCCACACTTCGATTCGCGGCGGTCTCTCTTCCACACGAACCAGCAGATCAGCTTGCTTGACAAGAGGCCTATCTCTATTCTCTTCTATACGAATAAACCAACTTCCTCGTCCGGGGACCAAGTTGGTCCATGACCAAGAGCGAGCTATTCTTGGAGTATTCTAACGCCCGCTTGACGAAAGTCTCCTGCTCTGCGCAAGGAAAGGTTCGTTCATGTTTCGGTATATTAGCGTATTGCTCCAGAAATCAAGGAACCAAAGCCTAATTCGATTCTTAACCGCCATTCTTTCAGTCGCCTTTACAGTTCCCTGGACTTATTGCCAAACACCCATGCCACCCGCGAGTCAAGGGGTGGATTTGTCGGTGACCGCGGATGAGGTTCTGCTTGATCTGGTGATTCACGACAAGAAGAACAAGCCCGTGCTGGACCTGAAGCAGGGAGAGATCGCGGTCACCGACAACGGTTCTCCGGTCACGCTGAACAGCTTCCGTCTTGTCAATGGCGCAAAGTCGAGTGAGCACCTGATTACGCTGGTCTTTGACCGGCCGGGGCGGGTGACAGGCAACAAGCTGGAATCCGACCCGTCCATGATGAAAAATGCGCGGGAAGCGGCAGAGAAGATTCTCAAGATGGTTCCGGAGAACGGATTCTCCTTTTCGGTTCTGACCGTTGAGGGGCGGCTACGCCTTCAGAGCGCTTTTACCTCGGACCGCAAGGCGCTTGCCCAGGCAGTAAACTCCGCCACAGAGCCGGTAACCACCTGGAACGGCGGAGCGGCCAGCCCGGTGGAAAAGCAACTGATAGCAGCGGCGCTGACCGGTATTGATCCCACGGGAAAGGCTGTCGGTGCGCACGATCGCGCGCTGGATATGACGACGTTCAATGCGCTCAACGCCTCCGGCAAGATTGCGCAGGATCAGCATCTCCGGCCCTTCCTGGCCGGTTTGCTGGCCTTGGCGCGCTCGCAGCAGCAGATCAGGCAGAGAAAGGCGTTGATCTTCTTCACATCATTTGCGGGAGAGAAGGTCGATCTGCGCACCAGAGAGGCGATCCAATCCATCATCGGATCGGCCAACCAGGCCGGTGAGAGCATTTATGTTGTCGACCTGAACTCCTCGGACCGCAAGACAAGCCAGATGAATCAGACGAGCGCCGCAACTGCCGGCGTTGCACTCGGCGGTAAGACTTCCGGACTTGACGGTTTGACCAGCATGCAAGGCCAGATCAACAGCCTGGGCATGAACGGGTACCTCCAGCACATTGAAACCAAAAATGACACCGACGACATGAGATCCCTGGCCGTGGGAACGGGGGGCAGTTACATCACGCGCGACCGGCTGCAAAAGTCGTTGGACCAGATGATCCAGGACATGACTACGTATTACGTAGCATCCTATGTTCCGCCCATCAAGGAATACGACGGCAAGTTTCGCCCGATTGCCGTCAAGTCTCTGCGCGGCGGGCTCAGGATCCGCTCGCAGTCTGGCTATTTCGCGTTGCCGCCGCAAACGGGCAGCGACGCCGCCCCTCAGCCCTTCGAGTTGCCCCTGCTGAAGATCCTCGGCGCAACGCAATTGCCGGCGGATGTCACCTTCCGCGCCGCCATACTGCGCATGGGCGCTACGCCGGATGGAACTGTCAGCACGCTGGCCATCGAGGCGCCTTACTCAAGCCTGGAGATTCGCGAAGACGGCAGCACCGGCATGCAAACCGCGAGCCTGTCGATCGTCGCGGAAATCAAAGACAAAACGGGCACGATCATTGAGCGCTTCAGCGCGGATATACCGCGGCGCAGAATACAGAAAGGCAGCGACAAGACCGATTTCGGAGCGGTCACCTTCCAGCGGCATTTTCTTGCCCCCGCGGGAGAGTACACCATGGAGGCGGTCGTGCTGGATCGTTATAGCGGAAAGGCCGGAGCGCAGCGCGTGGCATTCGAGATACCCAGCGCCTCAGACGTTCCGTCGCTCAGCAATATGATCCTTGTTCGCGGGACCGAACCGTCTCGTGCCGATGACGACTCCACCGACCCGCTTCGCCACGGAAACGAGCTTTTGACGCCCAATCTCTCCGGACATTTGGCGCCGGGGGCTAAAGATGTCTCGGTCTTTTTCAACTTGCACTCCGATCCCCATGCAGCGGAGGCAGCCACGCTCAAGCTCCAGGTATATCGGGACGGCAAACCGTTAAGCGGCGAACCGATGACTACTCGCCAAGCCAGCGGATCGGAGTTTGCCTCTTATCTCAGCAGCTTTTCGGTCAACCCGCCCGTCGACGGCCTTTATGAGGTGAAAGCCATCTTGAGCCAGGGGGGAAAGAGCGCGGAAGCCGGCACCTCGTTCACCCTGTCGGGGGGCCAGCCGGACGAAGAGACTCAAATCGCCTCGGCGATCAATTCGCAGATTCCAGCTCATTCATCCGGGCCGCTCACGATCACCACCCCCGCCAACCCCATTCAGCGTCCCTCGCCGGAGGAGATCAAATCCATCCTCGCGGATGCGACCCATAACGCGATGGAGTATGGCGCGTCCTTGCCCAACTTCATGTGCGAGCAGGTGACCAATCGGTCGATTGATCGGGTGTATCCCGACGGCACCATGAGCGGGTGGAAGCACAAGGACAGGTTCACGGAGCTGCTGACATATGTCAACCATGAGGAGAGCCGGATGATGCTCGACCTAGAGCAGAACGGCTCCACGAGCCACCAATACACGATTGATACGCGAGGCGCAGTCTCAGCCGGGGAGTTCGGCGTTGCGTTCTCCGGTCTGTTTCGCCCCGCGTCGAAGGCCGATTTTCAATGGAAAGAGTCCGCAGTGCTGGGAGACGGCACGGCTCAGGTCTTCGACTATCGCGTGGCCGCGGAAAACTCGACATTCAATCTTCGCGCGAGCTCGAATAATGTCATCACGGTCGGCTACCACGGCCAGGTATTTATCGATACCGCAACCCGGATGGTACGGCGCATAACGCAGGTGGCGGACAATTTGCCGGTCAAGTACCTCATCCGAGAGGCTTCGGTCAGCGTGGACTATGACTTTGTCGTCATTAACAACCACGACTACATGCTTCCGATCAGCGCGAAAACCGTCCTCAGAAATGGCCGCTGGGAGCTGGATTTGAACGAAATCGAGTTTCGCAACTTCCGCCGCTTCGGCTCCACCATGAAGATCCTGGATACTCCTCCGGTCGAAATCCACTGAGCGACGAATTGAGATTCCAATGACTTCGTCGGGCTCAGTGTCGAGCCCAGCGAAGCCATCCTATCATTCGTCCTGACCCCGTGAGAGGTTCTGCACTGCAGCATCTTCCAGCTACTCAAGCATTTGCAAATCCAGCGGCTCTTCGAGCAGATAGTCCTTACCGCTGAGTACCTCGATGGCGCGCTTGAGAGCGGAGGATTTGCATGGCTCAACAGTCATCACGAAGGGCAGCGCCTTTGCCGGGAAGCCGGGCTTCTGCACGATGGCGCGGATGTTGATGCCTTCGCTGGCCAGCGCGACCGTGATATCGGCGATGATTCCCGGCTTGTCGTTGACCATGAAGCGGATGTAATGCGGCACCTCGAACTCGGCGCTCAACCGCGCGGAGGTCGCTGGAACCTTGACGCGTCTTGACCCGTGCGCCAAGGCCAGCAGATCGCTGACTACGGCTACTGCGGTGGGATGGCCGCCGGCTCCGTGTCCGGAGAAAACCACTTCGCCGCCATACTTGCCGCTGAAGATCACCATGTTCTCAGTGCCGCGCGACCAGGCCAGGGGCGAGTGCAGGTCCACCAGCATCGGACCCACGGTGGCTGCGATCTTGCCTTCGGCGTAGTCGGCGCGGGCAATCTGGCGAATCGTGCAGTTAAGGTCGCGCGCATAGGCGAAGTCGACGGCAGCGATCTCGGTGATGGGCTGAGGCTCGATCTCTTCGGGGTTGACCTCGACGCGCAGGGCAAGGCGCATGAGAATGGCCAGCTTGGCGCGGGCATCAAAGCCGCCCACATCTTCCGTAGGATCGGCCTCGGCGTAGCCCTTGGCCTGCGCATCGGCCAGCACGGGCGCGTACTCGGCGCCCTCTTGCATCTTGCTCAGGATGAAGTTGCATGTGCCGTTGAGAATGCCCTCGATCCGCTCGATGCGATCACCTGCCAGGCCTTGTTCGAGGCCTGGAATCACGGGAACTCCGCCAGCCACAGCGGCGCCGTACTTCAAATGCCCGCCCGAAGCCGCGGCCAGCCGCTCCAGCTCCGCGCCGTGAGTGGAAATAAGCTTTTTGTTGGCTGTGACCACGCTTTTGCCTTCACGCAGAGCGTGTCGAATCCAGCCACCGGCCGGCTCGAGGCCGCCTGCCAGCTCGACGATCACATCGACATCGTCCGAGGCCAGCAAGGCATCGGCATCTTCGGTCCACTCCACACTCGACGGGACCCAGTCAACGCGGCGGCGCGACAGGCTGCGGGCGTAGATATGGGTGAGTTCGAGGCCCTCGGGCTTGGAATCGACCAGAATCCGCGCGACGGAACTGGCAACCGTTCCAAAGCCAAACAGAGCAATGCGGAGGGGGCGCTGAAGGCCGGCGTTTCCTGCTGAAAGTTCACTGAGGTGCGCGGAGAGATTCGATTCGGACACGGTGGATTCCTCTTTGAATTGGATAAGACAACGCAATAAACTATGATACCTGAGCCTGCCGCGCGGATTGGCGCGTGGCAGGCAACTTCTCCAAGGTTAGCGGACCATTGTGCGAATCGGAAGGTCGTGAGATCCCATGGCTACAACCTTTGAAAAACTGAACCTCAAAGATCAGCAGGAGATTCTCGTGCTGAATGCGCCCACTAGCTTCGATGCGGAGCTCGCCGGGCTGCCCGCATTGACGATTCATCGGAAGATTAAATCAGTCGCAGAGATTCGCTTTTCAATTGCTTTCGTCACGCGGCAGAGCGAAGTGGATGCTCTTGCGCCGGCCGTGGCCGCGCGCGCAAAGGGCGATGCAACGGTGTGGTTTGCCTATCCGAAAGGCACGTCAAAGAAGTATAAGTGCGACTTCAACCGCGACACGGGATGGGATGTTTTGAAGGCCGCTGGATTCGATACCGTGCGCGCCGTAGCCATCGATGAGGATTGGACCGGACTGCGTTTTCGGCGAGTGGAGTACATCAAAAGGCGATGAGCGTTATGCTCAATCAGCTTCGGGAAAGGCCAGGGTTTTGCATCCATCGGGGTTAAATATGTGCCCTCGGAACCAGGCGCTGCTGGGTATAGAAAACTGGTTTCTTTCTTCACCCTTACCCAAGAGATCGACAGCTCTCACGAATGCTTTGTGGTGACTGCGGCATACCCTTCGCATCTGAACCGCATAGTCATTGTCGGGGTCTTGAACCGCTTCACCAGCATAAGAAACATACGCCAGTAGTTTTTTCGGGACCAGCATTACGGCTCTGGCCAGATCGCTTGCATGTCTATACTTCAACTTCGCGAGTATCGACATTTCCTGGTCTGTCTCTCCCTCACACTGATAGTTATTCATCGCATCCCATACATCTTGTTGTTCATGATTCTGCGGAATAACATTCAGCAGCAAAGCAGCGGCTTCCTTGCTCGTTGGAATAAGCTCAAATTGCCGTGCCGCAAACACGGCTTGAATACCGTAGCTGTCCCCGGCCTTGCGCTTCAATCGCATCAACGACGCTTGTGATTGCGCGCGAGCAAGGCTCGCCATGATGCCAATCTCTCCGCAGTCCTTTTCCTGTGCAGGAAGATTCGTGGAAAATCCAGCCAACAAATACATAACAAACAGAAGCCCAACGAATACTCGCGTCTTCATGTCGATCCTTACTATCACTCCACTTCAAACAGCCCCGGCAGCATCTCGCCTGCGTTGCCTTCGACGATGTGAGTGAATGCTTCGGCGTTCAGAGGCAGCTCGGGCCCGACATAAACGGCACGGCCGCCGTGCTCGCGCGCCCAGTGGACGAAGTTGGCCGCGGGATAGACAGACCCAGAGGTACCGACAACCAGCATCAGTGTCGCCTTGCGGATCTCTCGTTGAATGCGCCCCATCTCAAGCGGTATCTCGCCAAAGAAGACGATGTGGGGACGGAGGCGCGCACCGCAGGCGCAATGGCCGACCTCATCCAGGCTGCGATAGATGGTGCGATCCTCGACCGGCGGCAGGCCGCAATCGGCTTCGCAATGTGCCTTGTTCAGTTCGCCGTGCATATGCAGCATCCGCCGGGAGCCGGCCCGTTCGTGCAGGTCGTCGACATTCTGCGTGCAGAGGAAGAAGCGATCGCCCAACTTCGCCTCCAACTCGGCAATCGCAATGTGCCCTGGATTCGGCTCGGCCTTTTCACCCGCCGCGCGACGGCCAGAGTAGAACTCCCAGACCAGCGCCGGATCGCGCTTCCATGCCTCGGGCGTGCAAACATCGGTGACGCGATGGCCGGCCCAGAGGCCGTCGGATCCGCGAAAGGTCGGCAGGCCGCTCTCCGCGCTAATGCCCGCGCCGGTGAGGACAAAGACGTGGTCTTCCGGAGTGATGGAAATCGTGGCCATGGTCTTCCTCCTGAGAAGCGGTGCGGTCGGGTTCGGGGTCTCCCACCCCTTCCTCAGAAAGCAAGCAAAAGGCTGGAGCACGGGACATGTATACACAAGTACATTAGCGGTGAATGCGGGGAAAATGAATCAAAATCTCACAGGCCAATATCCCTACGGTTCGAGCAAGATCTTTCCCGTCGTCTTGCGGGCTTCGAGGTCGGTCTGCGCCTGTGCGGCCTCGGCCAGCGGATACATGTGCTCGGTGCGCAGCTTGAGTTGACCGCTGGCTGCCCAGCCCAGCACATCGCCCGCACGCCATTCGAGTTCTGCCCGCGTGGCCACGTAATGCCACAACGTGGGGCGGGTGATGAAGAGCGAACCTTTGCCGCTGAGCTGAATCAGATCGAAGGGCGGCACCGGCCCGCTGGACGCGCCAAAGAGCGCCAGCAGCCCGCGCGGACGCAGGCAGTTCAGGCTGCCTTCAAAGGTGGTCTTGCCCACCGAGTCGTAGACCACATCGACACCTTTGCCACCGGTGAGGCGCTTGACCTCCGGCTGAAAGTCCTGCTCGGTGTAGAGGATCACGTCGGATGCGCCGGCCTCGCGTGAGAGTTCGGCCTTCGCCGGAGTAGAAACGGTGGTGATGACTCGCGCTCCGAGCTTCGCGGCCATCTGCGTGAGCAGCAAACCCACGCCGCCAGCTCCGGCGTGAACGAGCGCAGTATCGCCGGCCTTCAGCGGAAAGGTGGAATAGGCCAGATAGTGCGCGGTCATGCCTTGCAGCATGGCGGCAGCAGCCTGCTCCGGAGAGACGTTGGCGGGAACCTTGACCAGTTGCGCGGCGGGAACCAGCGCGTACTCCGCATAGCTGCCCAGTACGGCGACCGAAGCAACAGCATCTCCTTCGGCAAATCCTGTGACTCCCGGCCCGATGCTCTCGACCGTCCCAGCGGCCTCGCTACCGGGAGTGAAGGGCAGCGCGGCCTTGTAGACGCCCTTGCGGAAGTAGATCTCGATGAAGTTGACCCCGACAGCTTCCACACGGATCAACACCTGCCCCTGCCCCGGCTGGGGTATTGGCAACTCGGCCAGCTTCAGAACGACTGGCCCACCCGTCTCGTGAATCTGAATGGCTTTCATCTCAAGGCAAGGATGCACCCTTGGGGGGTGCGGGCGCAAGGAGCTCGGTTAATCGACGGTCACTCGAACAGGCCGGGCAAGCCCGTATCTCCAATTCAATGCTTCTTCTTCATGCGCTCGACCACTTTGATCGTCCCGTCGGGATTGACCGAATAGATCGCGATCTCGGTTCCGATAAATTCGGGCATTGACGGCTTTCGTGTCAAGACATAGAAGACATCCGTGTCCTCCGGCAGGTCGCTTAGGACGTGGGAGTGTGTGCCACCTGTCTGAGTTGCACCGGGAGGGATCGGGCCTCGGTTGGAAATCATTCCTTTATGCAATCGGCGTTTGTCGACAATAGTTCCGCCGTCGGCCGAGACCAGGTAGCGTTCGTCTGCACCCAATGGATAAACGCCATCCTCAGTCTGCGCTGGAACAAGGTAGACATAAAGCTGGCTCGACTCGGCGGGAAGAACGGCGATGTTATACGGTTGTTTTACACCTTGAAAATCCTTGAGACAGATTTCAATCCCCTTGGCTGCGGCAAGATAGAAGCCTGTGTCGCGCTGCGGCGCATCGAGCTTCTTCGCCGTGAACTCCTGAAGCGACTTGGCTTGCGTGGCCACAATGGCGATCAGGAATGCGTCCTTGCTCTCGTTGAGGTGCCCAAAGGCAACTTCCCAGCCAGCATCGGTCTTGCGCGCGATGTACCGGCCAACATCCGCTTTGGACGGATGTAACGCCATCGCCGCATCGCTCCCGTGCCAGGCGGCCTGATCGTACTCGTAGAGCAAGCGGCCCCGCGCGGTGATCGCGGCCAGATCGTTGTCAGATGGAACGGAGTCCTTTTGCGCCAGGGTTGGAAGGACAAAGAAGGCAGCGAATGCAACTGCGACACAAAGCCTGCTACTTGACATGACGCTCCTGGGACGACGATTCCGGTGATTGCGAGAGTATATACCTCTGCTCTTGATGCGGGCCTATCGGACGGGCATCATCGGCATAGCCCTGCCAAGCGATCAGCCTATACGGTGAGTTTTGCGCTTGCCAGGCGGTTCAGGCTGATGCCCTGCTCGGCCGCCTCCAGAGCCAGCGCCCGATGCACATGTGGCGGGATGCGGACGCGGAACTCGCCGCTGTAGCGCTTCTCCGCAAGCGGAACGGGCGGAACTTCGCCGTTCGAGATCATATCGGCGACAGACTCGCTTACCACCTTGCGAATGCCCGCCAATGCTGAAGCGGGAGTGGATGCCAACCAGCTCAAGGAAGGAAACTCCGCGCAGAGGGCGAGAAATTCTTCGTCTTCCGGCGACCAGGTAACGCGGTATGTGTAGTGGTCGAGGCTCTTGTGGTTCATAGCGGTTTCTCCGTCGCTTCTTTTCCGTCATTGATGTCTTTCTCGTGTAATCTCTCCAGAGCCAGCAAAACCTGTCGAACCTGGTAAGGCTTCGCTTTGCCTTTGGCGTTCTGAATGTTCACACGCGGGTCTCCTGGCCAGGGGGTTTTGAAAACAGCATGGCTTGACCCGCTTTGACGCGGCTCACCAAAGCAAGCCACACAGACCTTGTAAAGATCAGCAAAGCGAACCTGCGCCGGTGCGCTGTGCATCTTCTCGATAATCTTGGCAATTCCTGCCATGCCCGCATGGTATCAATAATGGCACCACTTCGCAAGGTTAGGTCCACAAATCACAAAGGGCAAGTTTCAACCTGAAACCGGACAAAAAGAAGAAGCCCCGCAAGGACAATGTCCAAGCGGGGCTCGATGTTTTTCTAGTCCCTACTCCCTAGTCCCTAGTCCCTGCTCTTACCGTTCCGGCAGGATGCTAGGCTCTTTTGGCGCGCGCAGGCGGACCATGCGGTCGATGGTGTAGGGCGTGGGATGCTGGCTGGTGAAGTAGTGGCGCACCTGCAACTCGCCCAGCAGGCCAATGGCCAGTAACTGAATGCCGGAGACGATCAGCACGCCGCCCACCACAAACAACGGCCCGTGCACGTCCATTACATTTTGGTGGGGATGGAGAATTTTGAGCATCAGCATCGCGGCTCCGATAGCGCTGCCAGCCATGTTGCCCAACGCTCCGAAGACGCCAAAAAAATGCAGCGGCCGACTCATGTATTTGATGAGG